>Ga0207866_1001297_pt1 | contig 25476 bp, 33 predicted proteins | sample HigsolmetaAR203D_FD_184835 | JGI IMG/M metagenome (GOLD analysis project Ga0207866, IMG submission 184835) | Ionic liquid and high solid enriched microbial communities from the Joint BioEnergy Institute, USA - AR20-3-D (SPAdes) (version 2) ...
TGGGCTTTTTTAAACTGAGAGCATCTACCGCCTCTTGCAAAGTAGGATAATCAGACGGGATGTTAATTTTCAAATATTCGGATTGCGTTGTTTCCGCCTTATGCGCAGCAAACTGAGCTTGCATATCCCGTGTTACATCTCCAGCTACGTTAATCTCGCGCTGCGGTGTGTAACTTGGATCAACAGTGCGGACATCCTCAAGTTCATTTTTATTAGATGTCAGTTGCGCCTGCATATCTCTAGTTACATCTCCAGCTACGTTAATCTCGCGCTGCGGTGTGTAGCTCGGATCCAAATTGCGGATATCTACCAACTCCGGGTCTTTATCCGGTCCGCCTCCAACGATGATATTATCAACCCGATCATCTACAGCTTTAATCTCATCCACCATTGTATCAAAGTTGGAGTTTATTTTATCTGTGCCCTGACGGAGATTGTCAGTGTATGTGATTTTTTTGATTTCTGCCATCCATCTTCACCTCACAAATACTGCTCTTGCAAAATGACTTGCATTGTACAACTAAGCCCCACGCCAGTTATCGACATCTCATTGTCTCCCTGGTATAACTCGATAAAATCACCATCAAAGTTTGGTAGTCCATTGTCACCATCAGCAGTAACCGTCATGTGTTGGCCATCGATCACCCATAACTTGCCTGCTAGATCACTGATCCTAAACGACTTACCATTTGCGCTTACGGATACGTTTTTTCCTACGCCGGAAAGTATAATTTTGGGGCGCACAGATAGGCTTCCGCTGCCGACCGTAACAGTGTGTGTAGTGTTGCCTGTTACGTCTATCACTTCGCCCCCGGTATATCCCATTGGATAATCAGCCTCAAACGTGATTATCTCTGATCCCCAAGTAACCTCATCATTGGTAACCTCGGAGTAAGCAAACGGATCAGCAGCTATTAAGGGCAGCGAAAACAACCCCGTGCCCATGATCCGTTGGATATCAAACGCCCCATAATACCGAACGTTGAAATACTGGTTGGGACGTTCAGCAACTTTAAGTCGCATCAACCTAGGCCGGCCGTGTCGATCGACAAGATGCGCTGCAATACCCTGTACTACGCGTTGCAGCTCTTTATAATTGCGAGTAATAACTGCACAATCATAAACAAAAAGGCGCGAGTTGAGATCTGCGCCGAAGTCGTATATACCATGTCTTCCTGCTATTGATAGTGTGCGATCAACCGTACTAGGCAAGCCGGGGCGCTTGCTAGTCCCGCGGACGATAAAGCCTAGATCGACATTCGACTTATCATCTAACCAAATTTGCGGTTTCACAGAGCACCCCTCCTTGCTTGTTCTGCCATGTTCCAGATTTCTCTTGCCAGCAGCTCAATGTCATGATCATTTCGGACGATGATATGAGCGCCAGAAAACAGCCCTTCAAAGTTGATCGTGCTTGTAGTCGGTACCGCTGCAACTGTCGCTCCTGGAGTAACTGCACCAACTTGGATATTGGATGCTGCAACATTGAGCTGTGCAACCTGTCTCCTCACATCCCCAATGCTGTCTTGGATACCAAGCGCCAATCCCTCGCCGATGTTTTCGCCGTACTCTCTCATCAACCTGGACGGAGATGCGATACCAAAAAACTGCTTGATGCTGTCTCCTATCCCCTGGGCAATGCTTTTGGCTTTTTCCCAAACCTTATTTGCCATGCTGCCGATACCATCAACTAAACCCTGCATCATGTCTTTACCAACTTGGGCAAGGTTGAGATTTTTGAAAAAGTCTATGACTTTATTCCAGATGTTTTTCACCCAGTCGTAGGCCCTATTCATCCCATTTCTAACAGCATCAACAACACCGTTGACTCGATCGCTAACCCAGTTCTTCACGCTGTTCCATGCGTTCTTTGTCCATTCAACGATGTTATTCCAAACAGTTCTGATATCATTTCCGAGCTTTTGCCAGCGATTGAGGACCTCGCCCGTCTCCCAGTTGACAGCATTGATATGCTCATTGGCCCGCTTCTTCGCTTCGTCTACAACACGTTTGTGCATTTCCTCGGCTCGTTTAATCGTCTCATCTCGTTGCCTTTGAGCTTCCGCGATGAGCTTGTCGGCTTGCTCAGCTGAAATAGTACCAAGCTCATCACGCTGGCGGATGATATTGCGGAGCACGTCATTATACTGCTCCTCTGCCGCGCGAATCGTTTCGTCGCGTTGTTTTATGCTGTTTTGTACTACCTCAGCCGCTTGCCTAGCTGTCAGGTCATTTGCATTTTCCAGCATCCGTTCCAAGATGATTCTTTGCTCGATCTCATTCTCCGACAGCATCTCAATACCAGCCTGGAGCATCTCCTGCTGGATGCGATTGATCTCAGCCGCTTCTTCCTGCGTCAACCCTCTTTTTTCTTCGGACGCCCGGCGCAGGATCTCCTCGATGTGCGCCTGCCCTTCTTCTACTGCAAGTCTCTGATTTTCCTGTGCCTGCTGCACGCTGGCCAGAATCTCCGCCTGTTCCTCTTCGGTCAGACCTTGAGCGTTTGCGAAAAACTCCTGCATGGATGCGAGTTCTTCTGCGTGCTTGGTCTCCATCGACGCAAGGATTTGGTCGCCCATGCTGTTAAATGTGCCAACGATGTTGTCGGCCATCTCCTGCGTGACGGCTTGGCCGCTCCAGGCAAGTTGATTGAGTGCGACAGTTGCTTGGTCATTCAAGTCCATAAAGGCGCCTACAGCTTCCTGCGTCGCCTTAGACACCTCATCGCTAAACCGTTCGACCGCAGGTATGGCTTCTTCGGACATGTGTTTGTGGAGTGCAATACCACCCGCCACAAGAGCAGATATGCCCGCGATGATCAGGCCTATGGGTCCCATCGCAAACTTAATGGCTGTTCCTAGTGCTCCCACTGCGACAGATACACCTTCTATCGCGGGCACCACTTTAATAACAAGAGGTAAGAGCTTTCCAATCCCGGATGTCAACGTGCCAAGCACCATTAACAATGGGCCTATCGCTGCAGCTATACCTGCTATGGCTACGATCGTTGTCTGAGTTTCTGTGCTCAGGTTTGCAAACCAGGTAACGATCGGCTTGACTGCCTCAACCAGCGACACCAACACCGGCACAAGAATATTACCGATCTCTATAGCGAGGTCGGCAAGCTGGTTTTTAGCCATTGCGAGTTTTGATTCAGTTGTCGCATACCGCTGTGCGACCTCATTTTGGAGGGCGGAGTTTTCCTTCCATGCTTCCGTAGATGTTGCAATGGCGTCCCGTAACACATCGCTTGCCCCGGCCAAGCGCAGGAGTGTGTCGGATTCGCGGATTCCGCTGATGCCCAAGTCATTAAGGATAAGCGTCAGGTTTTCGCCAGCTGCACTCGACGCCGCCAATCCATCGACAAAGGCTTGCAACGCAACTGCAGGATCTGCGCTAAACGCAGCGGCAAACTCCTCAGCCGACATCCGAGCAACCGCGGCAAATTTTTCGAGGTCTTCGCCCGCCAGAGATACAGCCGTCTGCATCTTTTTAAGCGTCGTGCTCATTGCAGTACCGCCGGCTTCCGCCTCAATGCCAACCGATGACATGGCGGCGGCGAGAGCCATGATCTGCGCCTCTGTCATGCCGATCTGCGCACCCTGGCCGGCGAGACGCAGTCCCATCGCCACGATCTCCGCCTCGGTTGTCGCCAGCGAGTTGCCCAGAGCTACCACAGACGATCCAAGACGGTCAAAATCGTTTTGCGACATGCCTACAATGTTCGCAAACCGAGCAAACTGTGTGGCGCCCTCCTCGGCTGTAAGGTTGGTTGCTTCGCCGAGTCCGATCATGGTCTCGGTAAACTTCAGGATGTTCTCTGTCTGGATACCGAGCTGCCCCGCCGCCTCTGCGACAGCCGCGATATCAGTTGCCGACGCCGGCATGCGCTTCGACATGTCGCGAATTCCTTGCTCCAGCTGAGCAAATTCTTCTTCCGTAGCATCGACCGTCTTGCGGACGCCAGCAAACGCGGACTCAAAATCAATAGCCGCTTTAGTAGCAGCAACCCCGATCCCGGCGATAGGAGCCGTTACGCCTATTGTTAACTTCTTACCTACATCGGTGATTTTTTCGCCGGCTTTTTTCATCTTCTCGCCAGCTTCTTCGAGCCTCTTGCCAAGCGACTGGATTTCAGGGCTTGTGCTCTTAAGTTGCTTCTCCAGCCTCTTCAACTCTTGCTCAGTCTTGGCTACCTCACGCTGGAAAGCCCGATACTGCCCTTCGCTGATCTCCCCGCGCTGGAATTGCTCATTTACCTGCTCCTGTACTAGTCGCAGTCGATTCAGCTTTTCTTGTGTATTTTCAACCGCATCACTCAGTAGCTTTTGTTTCTGTGCTAACAACTCCGTATTAGTCGGATCAAACTTGAGTAATCGCTCAACCTGTCTGAGTTCGCTTTGGATATCTCTCGCGTGTTTATTGACGTCGCTCAGTGCCTTGGCTAAACCCGTTGTGTCAGATCCAATGACAACGTTAATCCCGCGTATGGTTTGGGCCAAACAAAACACCTGCCTTTCTCAATATCGAAAAAGGCAGGCGCTTGGCTCACTCTGCTTGGTGGCTCTGGCTCTGTCCTTGGATATTCACCTTCACAATCTGTTTGCAACGCTGACACTTTATCTCCAAGTCAGCGGACCGAGCAAAAAACAGTGTCTGCCCACAATTAGGACATCGTACTTTCTGCATGTTTTTCTCCCTCCAATTCAGTTCGGAGGCGGAGGCGATCCATCTCATTCTTAATCTCTGCCTTCTTGTTTTCTATCTGCATCATAATTCCTTTTAAGGCTTTCCCTTTTGCACGCTTCCCTCTACTCAACAATTTTTGTTGCTCTCGTTGTAACTTTCGAATCTTGTCGTTTTGATAATAACCGTAAAACTCGCCGCAATACGGGCAAGTAAAGCCCACTGCTTCGATGTCATCCCAGACATGGACTTTGCCGATCTCGATTAACACAAACTCTTGCCGGCATCCCTTATTGCATTTAACCCTTTGCAAGGCCTCACCCCCGGAAAAAGGCGTCAATGTCCGCCTGCGTTGCCTCGCGCGGCTCGTCAGGATCATCTCCTAAATACGCATGGGCGATGTCAAAAAAGTCTTGCAACGTCAAAAGATCAAGCTCATGCAAGGACATTCCGAAACGCATTGCCGCGGATATGATGTTAACGTCTGTACGATCGCAACGATTATCTGCGCTTCCTTTGGGCCGCCGGTGCCACGGTTTTTGGACTACGAAAAAAGGCTCTTTGCGCTTCCGCGAAAACCGTTTGCAGCAGTTCCCCATTCAAAAGATCTAGTTCCTCATTTTCTTGCAACCAAACATCAAACGAAGGAAAATTCCCAGTAGGTCCTGCTGCCGTCCGCGCCAAGGTCCAAATTAAACGTAGCAAGGAAACGGAATCAAAGGCCGCCAAATTCATGTCCTCCGGATCTACTCTGCCTATCTTTAGGGCTTCTGCGCTGACCATTGAAGTGATCATTTTAGTCAAATCCCCGAGCAGATCCCTACCAAACTCCTGCTGATAATAAAGGAGGCTCAGGTTAGATCCCCTGAGCCTTACAGTCTTGTCGCCAACATTGATTTCCTGCATGGTCTACCTCCTTAGATTTCCGGCGTAAATGTCGGTGTGTAGACCGACGTGAAGAAGGAATTATATACATCCGCGTTAGTGTCATTCAGCTCGATATCACCTTTAACCACAATCTTGCCATTGATTTCGATTGGACTGATTGTGATGTTGAGTACGTCTGTAGCAGGCGTGATCGATTCGCTCTGTGTCGTCCGCTCCTTGGCTGGGCGAGCCGCTACGCAGTCGTAATAGACAAATCGACGGTTGCGTTTGTCGCCTTGCACTTGCCCCAGTAGAGCGAAGTGTTTAGGCATCGCATCTGCAATCTCGATGATCGTCCCGTTGTCGTCAATCTCCCAGCCCAACATCTCGGCAAGCACTTCGTCCGGTACGTTTGCGAGTTCAAGCTCTCCTGTGTAACCGTTATTGGCGGTGTAGGAAAAATAGAGTTGGTTGTCAGCGTAGAAGTTAGTAGCTTCCCCCACGGCTGTAGGCGTCCAGCGCACTGCACCAGGAATGCGAATAGGAGTTTTCCAAGCGGGTTGCTCAGCCGCCTGATCATCAAAAAACGCGATGTGTACATCGCGCAGACCAAACGTCACTTTATTTTGAGACATTCTATCAACCTCCAATGATTTGGATTTCATAAATGACTTGGTGAAGTTTTTCGGAATCAAGGTAAGCTTCAACCTTGGAATAAGGGATCCCGAGTTCTTTTAATTTTTCCTGCACCTTACCTTCCGCGACCAGATCCTTTTGAGTTGTGTAAAGCTCGATTTGATAGTTGCCGATCTCGGAGTAGTTAATATTGTCAGCTATCAAGTCATTTGAGTAAGCAAATGAATATACCAGATAAGGAGGGGATGGCTCTGAGTTAAATTTTGCGTATGCTATCGGATAGCCAATTTCTCTCAGCTCCTGCAAAAGCTCTGCCAATGTCAACCCGCATCACCCTCCGTTTTTGATAATAGACTGGATCCGGCGCATCATCTCAGGTTCGGTGCGATCATAGTTAGGTCGGATATGTGGTCTACCTGGGACTCGCCCCCCGCCCCGCTTCGCATGGCCAAACTCCAGTAAGTGAGCGATACTGCCTTTACGGCGGTTATAGATGACATAGCGGACTTCGCCGCCGGAGCTGATCTTTTTTCTTGTCCATCCCTTAGCATATTCCCCGGTTCGTTTCGGCGAGTCTCTGCTTATATCTTTCCTGAGATTCTTTGATGTCGTGTCGAGCTCTCTTTCAATGGCTGCAGTCACATCTTCGGTGTAATCGCGAACGGCCTGCGTGATCTCGGCGGCCAGGTTGTCGATACTAACGGTTTTTGCCATCGCCGATCACACCCTTCCTTCGGCGATAATTGTAAACGTCTCGTTTAGTTCGTCGTCGTTGATAATACTTTTTACATCGTATTTCTTTCCTTTGTACCTCAACTCGATCCGAGTTCCATGCTCGCAAAATAGATCATCGAGAGGTTTTGAGTACCGTACTACAAACCGGGTAATATGCACGGTATTGGTCTGAGCAGCGGCCGCATACTCTGAGCCTTTCAGCGTTTTCACCATGGCCCATACCGTGCAAATCTCGCCAAACGTTTCAATCTCATTGCCGATCTCATCTTGGGTGATCATCGGTCCCCAGATGGAGACGCGCTTGTTAAACCGTCCGCTATGGCTGTTGGCATTGTATCTATTCGGCTTCATCATCATCACTCGTTCCCAGAGCTTTTGCCATCATCAGATTATTGATCTGGGTCAAAAAGTTGGTGTGAAAATACTCGAGTGCATCGTTATAGGCATAACGAGCACGCTCGAACACCAATTCCTTGAATACAGGATCGCCTAGATCGTAATCCCCGCAAATTCGGATGAGATCAGCATAGGATGCTTCAAGAATGCGCTGCAGGTTGCCGTCTTCTTCGTCATCAAGGTGCATTCGGAGCATGAACTCCTCCACGATATCCGGAGTGATTTGAGACATCTAATTCACCCCTCATCAGAGTCGCTATCCTCACCGGCTGTTTCCTCGTTTTCCCCTTCGTCTGCGACTTCTTCGATGTAAATCTTGCCGTATTTGTTTTTTGTGGTAGACAACTCTTCCAAGCGCTTTTTCGTCGTCTTGAATCCCTCGGCAGGATACTCATCACCGACGTTGTAAATGTGCCCATCATGCTTCAAATCTTTAAATCTGCGCACTACCCGATACATTTAGTACTAACACCTCCTATATGGGGATGAAAAAGAGACTCCCGATTAAGGAGTCTCTTCGCCGCTGCCAAATTTGATGTCCAAGTCATATACAAGCGCCGCTTTGTTGTCCTTCGGCTTGCCGTTAGCGAATTGCTTAATCGTGTAGAGCATCGCATCTTCGATTGCCAGCGTTTGATCAAAGCGGTTGATCTTGTACCCACCGGCCAAAGCTGCAATGTATTCGCCTTTCACGAAGAACAGAGCCTTTTTCTCTGGAACCTCTTCCGACTCCACCAGCTTGATGTTATACGGCAGTGCCGTTACCCACTGACCATTAGCGGTTTGCACAGTGTTCCGGAATTGGACACTGATAGCATCCACAGGATTCACGACCATGTGAACCTTACCCAGTACCTTTCGAGCTTTACCTTTTTCATCTGTAGACAGCGCCTTAATCACATCGTGCAATTCGCCGGCTACAACTTCGCCAAACTGAGAAGGCGCAAAAGTCAATACGCCGGAAGATGTCTTATCGGTTACAGCGCCGTTCTCCGCGACATCTTTCATCAGCCCAATCGGTTCATTTTGAGTAGGCCCACGACCATTAACCAAGCCGTACTCCAAACCAACAGAGTAGGACTCAACGAGCAGCGTCCGGACGTAGCGTTCCACCCATTCCGGGCCGAGCTCGAGCATGTCTTTCGGGATGACCGCGAAGGCCGTGAGTTTCAGCTGACCGATCTGCTCTTCACGGAACGCTGTGCTAACTTGTCCCTTGATTTCGCCGAACAAGTTGCCCCAGGCGTATGCCTTAGTTGGATCGGAATAGATGTAGCGTGTGACCGCTCCAAGATCCTGCAGACCGATGGCTTCCAGCAACGGATGAGCTGCCACCAGGTCCTCGAACACGCGCTCTTGCGTCGTTACCGGCAAAATCGAATCATCAGTAAATCCGCCAGATGCAATTACCTCGTTGAAAAACCTGCGCTCTTCCGATGTCAAAACATTTTGACCACGTGCGGCAAGGATTTGGCTGTCCATATTCTCATTGCGGACCTGGGTCAGGATCTTTTCTGTGAGGTCCTCGACCAGCGCATCTTGCAGCTCGTTCCAAGCCTTCGCCTGCGCCTCTGCGTCAGCCCCTTCCTTTACTAAGTTCATGTAAGCTTCTTTCTTAGCCTCGAAGTTTTCCATTTTACCCTTTAACCTCATCGTCATTAAAAATTACCTCCTTGTTTTTAATTAAAAAATGAACCTTACTCCAGCTTTCACCGGGGTGGGTTCATTCGTTTGATCTTGATTTTTTAGTTGTGCCAACTCATTTTTCAAATTGGCGACTTGTGCTTTAAGTTGATTGATCTTTTCATCCCTGTCGTCAACGACAGAATCAGCAAAGCCAATATCAACAGCTTTTTGGGCGCTGAACCACGTTTCTTCATCGACCATCTGGCGGATCTCTTCGCGGCTCACTTTTGCTTTGGTCATGTAAATATCGATGATGCCTTCCTCCAATTCTTCTAAGACCTGAGCCTCCTTCCGCATGTCTGTTTTCGATCCCCAGACAATGCTCCAAGCTTCATGGATCATCATCATCGCTCCTAGACCCATGACCAACTCATCCGCCGCCATGGCGATGACAGACGCCGCAGAACACGCCCACCCATCCACATAGATCGTCACTTTTCCCTTGTGTTGCTTTAGGCGGTTATAGATCGCGATCCCATCAAAAGCATCTCCTCCCGGGCTGTTTAGTCGGATCACGATGTCTCCCTTAGCCTCTTTTAGTGCCTGATCTATGTCAGATGCTGAAATGGACTCCTCGAACCAAGAGTCGCCAATCACTCCGTAGATCGTGATCTCGGTCGTGTTGGTCTCCTCGTTGTATTTTGCTTCAAACTTCCTCTCGATCTTCTCTAGTTGGTCAACATAGGATTGATTCTTGAAGGATTTTAAAAATTCTCGGACTCTAGTCATCGTCCCCCTCACCCCCTTTCAAAGTACTTTCATAGTTTTTCGTCAAGACGTATTCATCCAACGCTGGATTATCCACTGGCTCATCTCCCAACTTAACGCGGATTTCATTAGCGTTATACACACCGGATGCGCGCAGCTTGTCAACTGCATTCGCTAACTCTAGCGGATTCAGTTCAGTCACTCCATAAACATAAACCCGTTTGCCTTGCATGTATTCCGCTTTTGTAATCGTCTTGGCGTTTAGCTCATCGTGGATCTTTTTGAGGAGCGGGGAGATGCAAAACTTGTTGTACGCCTTGATCGCCGTCTCGTACTCAGACATATCTCCATAAAGAAGCGATGAAGGAATTCCTAAAATATTGGCGACAACATCCACCAGATCACGCTTCAGCTTAGCAAGCTCGTCAACGGATTTTCCGTTATTTGAGCCGTCTGCCACCTCGTTGTATTCAAAACCCTTGAGTTTGGGAACGAGGGCAACACTCTTATTTTGGAAAGACTCGAACAGACGATCGATAAATGCCTGCAGTTGCTCTTTTCCCTTTTCATCCAGCTGCTGTGTTGAGTCGATTCCTACAGTCCCACGGATCTGGTTGCTCCGTTTTTGCGTTTCCAACATCCGTGCGTACAACTCGGAATAATCCTCGAACATCCCATCCATAAACCGAGACAGCTTGACGTTGTGATAGGTGAGATAAATCACTTCATCCATGCGGAATGTTCGTTGGAATGTGTAGTCCTTTACAGTTACATCTCTAAACGTATCTGGATATACCGCATACTCTTCGCGGGTGAAATCGTCTGCTATTAACAAATCATTCGTATCAGATAGAATCACTAGAACCTCATTGTCGTAGATCAGCTTGTAAACAAGGTGATGCCAAAACTCTGAAGCAGATTGATGCGCATTGGGCCTGACGTTGAGCAGATAATCCCAGTCATCATATACCCGTTTGCCGTTTTCAACAATCCGAAACTTGCTCAAGCTGATCGTTCGGCCGATAAAGTTGATACACGTCTCCAGAGCCATCTTTTTAAGATAGGGGCGCTTTGCTAAGTCGTAGAACAATTCCAAGTCAATAAATGAGCTCTCATGTTTTCCCTCGCGTTTGAAGATTGTCTTTAAAAGTCCCATCCGCTTTTCTCACCCCCCTTGTTAGAAGTTCAGTTCACTAAGCACATCCAGCGCATCTTCGATGTTGCTCTCGCTTAGTTCCTCGATCCGGTATAGTCCACAAACAAGCGCCTGGAAGCCGTCAGTCTTTCTCCGGATCGGTTCTTTCTTGCCGTACACCTTGTTACCGTCTTTCTTGATGGTGACCAGGACGTTGTTCGTGTACCAGCGCATGAGCGGGTTGTCCCCCCAGACAAACATCCTCTTCGCAAAGTATGTCTCTACTCGCGGAGCCAGCAGACCGTGGATCGCTTCTGGTCGACGAATTACTTCGACTTCAAAACCCACCGCCTCTAACATCGGTTTAAGCATCTCCATGCGGTAACTGTCCCCGATTATCTTCTTGATGTTGTATTTCAACCTCATAGTCACAAACCAGTTGACGATGTGTTCGAAGTTGATCATTTCCTCATCGACAACAGTGAGCAGTCCTTGGGACTCCCATTCCTTGATTGGTGCGAATTTCTCAGTCTCTCCCACATTTATCCTGGAGTAGCCATAGTATTTATCGGCAAACTCTTTGCGCACGAACGAATGAGTGATAAACGGAACCTTGCCGTCGTGTTTGAACACCAGCCCGACAGCGGCGAAGTCTCGAATCTGCGCAAAATCAAGACAGCCAATGCACTCTTTGCCTTCGAGATCCGGGAGGGGTTGGTTTGTAGCCGCTATTTCCTCCCACTTAGCAACCGATCTTTCAAGATCAGTTACCGGCAGATTCATACGCTTTGTCATGAATTCCTCGCGGTTCGAAGGATCGTCAATCAGGTTGTCGTACTCCTCTTTGATCGTATCAAAAAGTCCCTGAGCATACTCCCCTCTGGGCTCGCTCAGCATGGGATTCGCTTTCTCCCAGTTAGACGGATCATCCACCTCTTCTTCGTCGTCCAGTTTGCAGATAAAAGGAAATAGAGAATCCGACCTGGCACTGCCTTCTAGAACCTTGCGCGCGCGTTCTTTCATCTTGTCGAGAAACCCATCTCGCACATATCCGTCCGTTCCGATGTAAAATTCCCTCGGCGGCTGGCGTTTCCCAAGCCCCGATGTGTGAACTCGAACGTTCTGGTTGTCCTCGAAGTAGTGGATCTCGTCAAAGACTACCGCGCCGTCACGCAATCCATCTTTTGTGTTGCCATTTGAGGTTCGATACTTAAAGACGCTGTTAGTTTTCTTGCTTAAAACCTGTGTGGCTGTCGCCTTGAAATGACGTTGGAGCGTCGGATGCTGCTTGACGACATCCCCCACCTCTTCGACAGAGGTTTTCGCCTGTTCCTCTGAGTTGGCAACGACGGATATGTTGTAGCCACGTACACCGTGCAGTTCGCTAATTAAAAAATGGCTGATCACAGAGATCAAGCCATTCTTCCCCGCACCGCGGCCCATCATCCAAAGATGACGGCGATAGAACACCCTGCGCGTGCCCTTATAAAACAAAAAGACGAAAGCGATCAAAAACTTCTGGAAAGGTTGCAATGGGAAATACCATTTTTCCGCGAACCTCACACAGTTTTCAATCATTTCGTCGTCAAAATACAAGTCATCACGAGACAGTACATCTCGCTCCAGGTATTCAATTAATTTAATTCGCTCTATATTAAGTTTTATCTTGCCCTCCCGGTAAAGAGCAATGTATTCGTCCACATACTTCTGTCTAAGCATATTAGATCAATTCGCTTACATCATCATCTGTCTCTTTCACAGGAGGTGGGGTGTCCAGTCCCAGATCTTTACCGAGAGCGATCAGCGAGGCGTTGATCTTATTCTTTTCAGCGATAGCGGGGTTGGGTTTCGTGAAACGCTGCGCCCCGTTAATGGTTGTGATCATTACACCATGTTTTTCTATCGCCTCATCGAGCATATAGTAGAGCCTTACCAGGTTTAAGTAGCGCTCGATTTTCTCTTGCTGAACCTTGCTTTTGCTGTCGATTCGCTTAAGCAACTCGTTTTTTATCGCTTTTAACTTTTTTTCATCCATCCCATCCCCCCCCTAACGTGTAAATTTTCGCGAAAAAATGCGACAGTCGAGCCCGCCCGCCGGTGCCGGAGAAAAAGTTTTGCTCAAACCCTTTGGCCCGGGGGTGTCCTGTTGACCCCTACCGAATCGCTTCTTCGCTGATCTTCACGTCCTCCGGACAAGGTTCACTCTTGTCAACATACTTAAGTTCAAACTTGTGCTCTCCGTTGTCCTCAGCCGTCTTCGTTCTCCAGAAATACTCCACGGCCTTTTTACCCGTGACCACTTCGCCTTTGTAGCGAATGACCGGAACGCTGTTCAAGTCTTGCACTTCGATCACCAGCAACGGTTGCGCTTTTTCACTCACGTCAATCCCACCTTTCGTCATGTGCCCACTTGTTCACCTTGGGCTCGAACCCTCTCCCGTGGATCTCGTTGTGGCAGTCCACGCACAGCGTTTCCAGGTTGTCGATCTCAAGCGCCAGATCCGGACGCTGCCCCAGCTCCTGGACATGATGCACGACCAGCTGAATCTTCTTCCGTCTGGCCGTCTCGCTGTATTCGTTCGTGTCGATGCTGACCATGCCGTTACGCTTGCACTCCTGACACTCGTAATTGTCCAGCCGCTTGCGTTCTTCACGCAGCCGCTTCCACTCGCGGCTGTCGTAAAACTTCCGCTTCTGCTCGTCCGTCTTGTACTCTTGCAAGTCTCACACCTCGCATATTCCCGGACACCGCGCCGCACCTATCCAGCTCGGCAGGAGGAGGTCGATGCGCACCTTGCGACGCGGCGGATCGGATAAAAGAAAAAGCCGCCCGATCGCTCGGACGACTCTATATACAACTCTCACACATCTTGCACACTATCATAGTATCACGGATTAAAAAACCTGTGGGTGGCATAAAAGTGGCATCTTCAATTCACCTTTACCTTCTTGACCTGGCTGCTGATACGTTTGATGTGATCGTATGAATATCCTAGACGTTTGGCAATCTCTTTCAGCGGCATATTCTCGATGTCTCGTAGATAGGCGACCTGATACTTAATCCCCTCGAATCCGCGTATATTCAACTCGATCTGGTTCCGTGTTGCACGCTTCTCTGCCAGCCTCTCAGACACTTCGCGGATTTGCTCGACTACTTTGTCATATTGCTCCAGGGCCTTATCCAGCGGGACATGTACAGTGTGATCATCCGAAGGAATACGACCGGAGAATATCACCTTGCGAACTGCTTGCAACTCCTTCTCCAGATCCTGCAGACGCCACTCATAGATCTCGATCTCTTTCGTGATGTCGTAGTACAGCTTGACAAAACTCAGATTGTATCACTCCTCGCATCGAATTGAAGTCACTCTGAATTCGAATGTCCAGCCTATCGCTTCAAACTCAAAACTCACACCTCCCGCTCGGGCAATCGTTGCCGTACACCCGCGACTCGTCCGGCAGATCATCCGGTATCCAGCTCAGCGCTTGCCTCAACTGCGTCAATGTCGTCGCGTCCAGATCACCGTGTTCTTCGATCACATCGACGATAGCGGCGACGCGATCCAGACGTTCTTGCAAAATCTCTTCGCGGCTCACCCTCGCTCAACTCCTTCGCCTAGTATGTCTTTGCGTGTAATCGCCGCTACGTGACTGAGATCGACATAAAACAACTGCTCTTCCCCGTCAATATTGCCCCAGGAGAGTTTTATCAACTCTCCGGTCAAGTCGAGTGTCTTTCTCTCGATACTTTCGACCTGAAGCTCAACGATCTGTCCTGACTTAAGATAGATTTTTACTTCTTGTTTGAACTCACCGGTTCCGCCACAAGTTTCGCTCATCTCTGTTCGACCTCCTCGATCAACCTCTCCAGATACCATCTTGCCTTACGTAGATCCTCGACACCGTTCTTCCGCTTCCACCGCCACACGTACTTAATCACATTGCCCGTGCAGACGGCTTCGATGCCTTCGAGGCCCGTCGTCGCCGCCTCAATCGCGTCGATACACTCGACTTTGCCGGCAGTGTAGTGCGCCGGGTGATCGATAGCTTCTGCTTTGCGACAATCCTCGCACACTACACCGTCTTTATCCAATCCGTGTAAGATGACTCCGCATCTCGTACACACTGCGCTCACTTCTGATCACCATCCTTGTTAATCCGTCCCATTACCCGATCAAACTCCTGCCCTGTCGTATCATCCAGCGTGATCGTCGCCATGCCGTCCCACTGCTCCCTGATCTGCGTGGCCTTATCATGCAGCTGCTTCTGCAGCCGAGGCGGCAGTACGATCTCTGCCGCGTCGGTATAGTGCTCGACGGCCTTTGCGTAGGCCTGGCTGTGTAGCCAGTTCATCCATTGCCAAAACTGATCGTTGGTCATGGCCTTGATCCGCTGGAACGCTCTTCGCTTCTGGCGGTCATCCATCGGACTTCACCCTCTCAATCCTTGCTTTAACCGCTTGCATCAGTGCCTCCTGTCCGGTGTTCTTCCGTTCGATCGCTCCAACCGCATCCTCGTCCATCGTGCCCTCAGCCACATATCGCCGGACAACGACTCGATTGGTCTGGCCCTGTCTATGCACTCGGGCATTTGCCTGCAGATACTCCTCCAGGCTCCAGATCTGATCGAACCAGATTAACGTCTGACAACTTGACTCCTGCAGGTTGAGTCCGTGGCCGGCTGATTTCGGATGTAGACACAACAGTTCTATCTCGTCATTGTTCCAGGCTCGTATATCTTCATTGCCGTCTCTTCCCTTTCGCAGGATCCTCGCTTGCGGGAATCGCCTCTGGATCCGCTCGAGGCTGTGCTGGTAGTAATAAAACACCATCACCGGCTTGCCGTTTGCTGCCTCAATGTCGTCCTCCAGCTGGTCCAACTTGGCATCATGAATCATCTTGACGCCTCGCTGCTCGTCGTACACCGCACCGCTCGCCATCTGCAGCAGCTTGTTGCTCAAGACTGCTGCCGTCTGTGCGACAACATCAGCGTCAGCAAACTCCAGCAGCAGATCACGCTCTAGCTTCTTGTACAGCTCCCACGGCTTACCGGTGATCTTGATCAGCACCGTCTGCTCGATCTTTTCCGGCAGCTCCAACCAATCCTCAGCTTTCATGCTTACGACGATGTCGCTGATCGCTTCGTAGATCCGTTGCTCCGCTTCTTTCTTCGCCTTCCAGTCGTATACGATATGACCGCTGCGAGCTCCCGGGACAAAGTACCGATCACGAAATCCGGTGATCGTCTTGCCCAAACGCTCGCCCTGGTCCAGCAGATAGATCTGTGGCCAAAGGTCGATTAGCGTATTAGGTGCTGGCGTACCTGTCAATTCTACTACCCTGTTGATCATAGGCCGGACTCGACGGAGTGCCCGGAATCGCTTGGCCTGATGATTCTTGAAGCTGCTGGACTCATCAATGATCACCATATCAAAGTCCCATTTCGTGCCCAGTTCGCTCACCAGCCATTCGACATTCTCGCGGTTGATCACGTATAGATCTGCTTCGGATCTCAACGCTCGTCGCCGCTGTTCTGCACTCCCCAGGATCTTCGAGATCCTGAGATGCTGCAGATGATCCCATTTCCCCACTTCACGCGACCAGGTATCTTCTGCGACCCGCAACGGCGCGATTACGAGAGGCTTGATCACCTCAAACTCTCTCAGCAACATATCGACTGCCGTTAACGTGCTCACTGTCTTGCCAAGGCCCATCTCCAACAGCAAGGCGATGTAAGGCGTGTCCAGTATCCTTTGAATCGCATACTCCTGATATTTGTGTGGGATGAACTTCATTTCGGCATCACCTCCTGGATGAATCTCTCTATGTCGTCTTCCGAATCGATCTTGAAAACCTGGTGCCCCCTAGCCTGCAGTCTCTTCATCCATTTCCGCTGAAGCGGCTCAAGCGGTTTGCCTGGTGCCTTCAGTTCAGCAAATGCTACACGTCCGCCAGGCAAGATCACAATGCGATCAGGCACGCCTCGGTTCCCTGGACTCGTCCACTTCGGCGCGAGCCCACCGATACGTTCCACTGATTGACGGAACTTTTTCTCAAGTGCCGATTCTCGCATACGTTAACCTCCGTGATCAGTAGTATCACGCGCGCGCGTATACGTGCGTTTTTTACGTTTAACCTATATTTCTGTAGGTTACACATAGGTTAATTTCATTTTTTTATTTTTTGATATATTTACTGATACAACTGATACATATCCGCCTAACGGCTAGTGTTTACAAGGCTTTAGCGTGTATCAGGGATGTTGATTTTTACTGATACGTTACTGATACACTGTTACAATCGCCTGTATCAGTTGTATCAGTGATGATCAGTAGCTTTGGTATGCTCACTGATACACGTCATCGACTCTTTCAAACACGGTCTGTAAGCCGTATCCTGCGACTCTGGCCCTGCCTTTTCGCTCTTCCCATCCGGGTATGTGACGCAAGATGTCGCAAATCTCCTTCGCGTCCCACGGTTTCATGTCTCCTCGACGTTTGCCCAAGCATTCCACCCAGATCTGCGCCGCGCACACGCGTCGTCTTAGTCCGATCGGCCGATCCATCTCATCAGTTTCTTCCTGCTCAAGCCATTCCGCGATCAGGCCTTCTCGCGGATCCGATTCCATGTGTGCTGCTTGTCGCCTCTCCGCCTCTGTACGTGCTTCGTCATCCAGTTGCAAGGATTCCCCCGCCTCGTACCACGTCAGCACCTCAGCCCAGATTTGGCGAACCTCGGCATCATCTAGGTGCTCCCAATGGCTAAGCTCCGCCCGACTCGGATCCACCTCAACTGGCCAGAACCGGCGGTTACCTGTTGTGTCACGCAGAAACTCACGGCTGTTCGTCGTGCCGAAAAACACGCACTTACGCGGAAACTCTGACACCTGCCGATCATAGGCCACCCGGTATCGATCCTCGGTCTTTGAGAGAAACGCCTTTACCTCTTCAACCTCTGACTTCTTCATCGCCGACAGCTCGCCAATCTCGAAGATCCAGCCGTTCTGCAGATGTTCGCCTGCTTCCTTATTTTCGAATGTGCGCAACGAATCACTGAACCAGTCTCGCCCAAGCTTGGCCAATATCGAGCTCTTGCCTGCGCCTTGAGGGCCTACCAGGACAAGCATCTGGTCAAACTTGCAACCAGGCTGATAGAGTCTAGTGACCGCCGCCAACAACATCTTCCGTGTCACCTGCCGCACATAATGCGTATCAGGCGCGCCGAGATACGTGATAAACACTCGTTCAGCTCGCTCAATCCCGTCCCACTCTACGCTCTCCACATAGGTCTTGATCGGATGAAACGTATTCCGGTGCACGACCTCTGTAAAGGCGTTCTGGATGAGTCTCGCTGACTGAATGCCATAATGTTTAGCAAACCAGTGCAGGAGCCGCTTATCATCGGCAGCAAGCCACGGCTCGTATAACCGGTTCGGGCGTTCGCGCTCACGCCAAGGCAGCGGCTTGCAGATTACCTCGGTGTTGCCGAACGCGTCATATCCCAGTACACCACGCCATGGGCCATGAGTTAGGATCAACTCCACGTTGCTGGCCGTAGGCAGGACCTCGCCTGTCTTATGGTGTAGTTCCAGCTTCTCCGTCCAGCTGTCATCCTCCGGCTCATCGTCATCGAAGTCCTCGTCCGCGAAGTCAGTCTGCAGATCTGACATCATCTCAGCTCCGGCGAGCCGCTTAACCTCCGGCAGCCTGATTGCCCACTGCTCCACGGCCAGGTGGCTCGGCTTCTTGGCGTCCGGTGTAAACTCCTTGACACGCTCATCCAGGTGACCGAACTTGTGCACTCGAACGAGATCAAACAGGTTGTATGTGCGACCGTCGGCCACCGGATCACTGTCCTGGTGTGAATAGGCTAAGTCCTGGTCGGGAAATATCTGTAGACCGTTTGCTGACGTACCGTGTAGATACGTGTACCGATTAGCCATTGTACCCGGCTCGTACACGTCCGATAGAAACCTCTCGATTCCTTCAGCGATCGTAAACGCTCGGCAGAATAGTCCGATCGTGCCCATCTTTGTTCGCGGATCCTGCGCCTTAGTCGTGGCTGTTCTGAGCGCCTTGGTCTCATCTGGATGCCGCGGCCAAGCCATCACATCCGACCAGTCGTCGTACTCTGCGAGCACGCTGTCTACGTCGAGCGGATCACCCTCGTAGACTTCAAAAACCGGCTCCGCATCTTTGCTGCAACTCGGCATGTACATGAGCCGGTGAACGTCGAATGTGGTCTTGTCGAAGTACGTGATGCCAATCTGGTCGGCGATCTTACGGCTGACTGCAGCATATTCGTCCGGAGACAGCGCCCGACTGCAAGGGATAATCAGGCGGTATTTGGGCTTATGTGGACGATGGCTGTGTGTCGAGTAAACCACGTAAGCGTGTCCGCCCAAGACAAGCTCGCAGGTGAAGATGAAGTCGTCATCTGCATAATCTGCATCCAGCGTGACCAGGCTGCGTGACTCGACGTTCTCTTTCTTCCGCCGGCCGCCCCGGATGAACCCGCCGACAAAAGCGGGCCCATCCTTGACTTTACCCTTCGCCGGCGTGGACATCTTGTCATACTGCGCCATCGTCTCGTTCGTCCGTCGAACCTTCCGCAGCCTCTCGACGAACTCTTCCCAGGTAAGGTATTCAGGTTTCCAGTTTGTATCAGCTCGGTGCTTGCCGAACGATATATCAAGCTCGTGCATGCTGCTCACCTACTTTTCATGCGGTTAGGTCTGCTTCCTTCACAAATACTCCGTTGATCATTTTCCCCTTGCGGTCCTTAATCTCCTCGTATGCGGCTTCAATGCACTTTTCAATATCGAGACCGAGCTGAAGAGACAGAACCGTCAGTACGACGTACATGTCGCCGATTGAGTCGATGATCAACGCCTGGTTACCCTTCTCCATCCCTCGACACAGCTCTCCGACTTCTTCCATCAATTTGAGGGCCTGCTTGACCGGATCCGCAGTATGCAAGTCTCGTTCTTTCGCCCACCGCTTGATCTTTGATGCCACGCTTTCCGCTTTGGGCTGTGTGTGTTGCAGGATCAGTTGTTCCAGCTGCTTAGCCAGACAGGAAGGTGCTTCTGGTGTTGGAATCGGCTCATCTTCAGGCTGTGCTATAGGCTGTGTGTCAGACTCGGCGCCGGATTTCCTTACCGCTGCCATCAACTCCAGTTCCCGATCCTCCGCATCCTTTTCCTTGATACCCCACGTCTGCAGCTGGCGGTAAAATGCCTGAGTGTTGCTCTTATAACGCTCCTTCATAATCTCCGTGCGGCCTTTACCCTGCAGTCTCAACTGCAGATACTGCTCTTTGGTCAACGTGCTCATATGCTTTTCCTCCCTTATCAGTTTCCCGGTAGCTCGATAATGTTCGAGTTCTTCGGGAGTCAATTTGTAGGTGATAACCGGACCGGATCCGCGAGACATCTCCTCGATCTCCCGTTTCGGGACCGGCGTCCCAGTAGATCCATACAAGAGATGTTCACCTCTCAATCCTTCTGATAAAACTCACACTCAAAGCCAGCTGCCTTGAGCGGTAACCCCGGCGCCCAGTCTATCGGTTGACTCATTATTTCTGTGACCTCTTCCACGGATCCGACGCCGATCGGCACTTCCAGCACAACCTCATCATGTACATGAAGTGGTATCCGGTAGCCGGCGGCATCTAACCTTAGTAAGCTCTCTGTTAGGCAATCCCGAGCGATCCCCTGGACGAGGTTCTCCACGAGCGTGCCGCCCCAAGTGCGCTGACGAACCATCTTACCTGTTTGATCTGGAGCAAGGAACGTAAGTCCTTCCTTGCCATCGAACTTCGGATCCGGCTTTACCTGCGGCGACGGATAAGCCAGGCTATGGCCGCTTGGTAGGTCGGCGAACAAGTATCCGTCGGCATACCGGTATTGCACGCCGTGCTCCAGCTTAACGGTTGATTTAGTCCGAACTGCCTCAATCGCTGCCTCCTCTGCCCGATACCACAGCCGGCGGATGTTCGGATTAGCATCTCGCCACTGCTTCACGAGATCCGGATACTGTTCTTCCGGGATCTCTTTTTTCTTGTCCATGGCTGCCAGAGCGGCCACTCCGCCTCCGAATCCACAGGCAAGCGTTGCCACTTTTCCGGGAGCACGATACCTGTAGTTTTCATGCCCCTTGACGATCGTTTCGAACGGGATCCCAAACATGCGCGCAGCTGTCGCCTCGTAGATTTTGCCGTGACCTTTGAAAACCTCCAGCACCCAGTGCTCGTCAGCAAGCCAAGCGATCACGCGCGCCTCGATCGCTGAGAAGTCCGATACGATGAAACGATGTCCGTCTGCCGGTATAAGCGCGGTGCGGATGAGCTCAGATAGCACAAACGGTACAGGGCCGAACATTATCTCCAGCCATTCGAAGTCGCCGGACACCAATATCTCACGTGCCAGAGCCAAATCCTTCAAGTGGTTTTGGGGCAAGTTGTGCATCTGAACTCGGCGACCGGCCCAGCGCCATGTCCGGCTCGCTCCACAGTATTGGAGGATTCCCCTAACTCTACCGTCATTGCAGACTGAAGTCTGCATGGCAACGTACTTGCTGACCGAAGTCTTACCAAGCTCCTGCCTGATATCCAGCATGCGCCTGGTGGCGTCATCGGGAGCTGCGTCAAGCAGAACAGACATGTTATCCTTACTTAAGCTGTCGATCTGCATGCCGTGATCAGAAAACCAACCCTTAAGTTGCTCGATGCTGTTAGGGTTATCAAGTCCTGTGAGATCTCGCGCCTCCTGGATCAATCGTTCGTTGTATTGATCTGAGCAAGAAATCGCCTGGCTTACCATTTTCCGATCAATCCTGACGCCGAGATCATTGATCTTCTGATCGATTGCCCAGACTTTCCACTCCCGATCTGGTACCGGGAACTTCTCCAACCGTTTGCGGATCTCGCGCTCCACAACAACGTCCTGGCGATTGTATTCGATGAACTCCTGCCACTTATCCGGCGCATGATGCGGTAAATTCCGAGTGCGACCGCCATTGACTTTAGTCGGTTTGCATGGCACTGAGAAGTACTTGATCAGGTTTTTGCCCTTGCTATCCTTCTGCTCCTCGAGCCCCAGCGCGATAGCTGCCTTTTCGAGTGAACCGGGTAGCCCGAGCGTGTAAGCATGAGCCATTGAGCAGTGCCAGAATCGCGGATCACAGGCCAGGCCGAAATGTTTGGTAATCGCAGTTCGCTCAAATGAAGCGTTCCACGCGGTTTTGATCACGTCAGACTCAAGAGCACGCATCACATCTACCGGGACGTCCTCGAATTCGGTCAGGTCAATGACCGTCACCGGATCGTCATCGAACGCGAACGCAAAAAGCAGGATCTCGAAGTCAGGAGCCTCGACGTAACGGTGAGCACCGCATAATTTGAGGTCGATACTGGAGTAAGTCTCGAGGTCAATCTGCAATACGGTCATTGCTCATTTCCTCCAGTTTGGATAATGAAGGGGACCCGTTACCGAATCCCCGCGCGTGCTGTTAGCTTAAGAAGTCATCGTCTTCGTACGAATCGACCACATCATCGAAATCCTCGTTGGCAAAGTCATCATGAAGACTGGCTCGTCCGCCAAGGAATTCACCGTCTTGAACTTTCACGATGTTGTTCAGGCCTGCGGCAACGCCCTTGTTGCCTTTCGCATCGTACGGGTAGAAGTTGAGTGACACCTTCGCGTAGCATCCGGAATAAACTTCAGTCGAGTCCGTGATCTCCTGGAACTTGACCTTGCCATCCGAACCCTTGCCGATCGGCTTCGCGATGCCAGGCTTCGTCTTGGAAGTGGCATTTAGGAAGTAGTGACCGGCGTATGCTTCATCGTCCGGACGTTCCTCGTCGCCATCGCGCAACGGTTTCTTCAAATTGACTGGGATCTTGCCTCCCCACTTCGACGACTTGCCTTGTTCAACTGCTGCGTCCACAGCAGCCTTGATCTTTCGCAGCGTATCCTTGTCCTCCTTCGGGATAAGAATCGAAACGCTGTACTTTTCCTCGCCGTTATCATCTGGACGTGGTTCGAAGATGTGGCAGTACGAGAGACGTACCTTGCCTGTGATAACCTTAGTTGTTTGATTGTCGATTGCCATGAATGATCAGTCCTCCATAATGAAATTTTCATTTGCAAAATCAGATTCGATACTGTTGAGTTCTGGACGCGGGTCGGTGTCTACAACTAGCACCGGCTTTCCAGGTGGCTTCTGAATCAGATCGCCGGCGATTTCAGCAAGCTGCTTCTTCCCGACAACTTTCTCCAGCTTGGAGATTCCGAGCAGTTTAACCTCTGTGATCGAGTCTGCCGGGAACCCTTGGCTGTCGAGAAGCTTAAGCAGGGCGTCCTCATCCGCGATCTTGCGGACGCTGCGGCCTTCTACCAGCTTCCACCCCGGTATGCGTTCACCCCTCATAGCCTTCTCTTGAGCAAACTCCTGCACGTCCTTCGCCCAGGATTGGAGCTGTTCGGCGATGTGTAGGATCTGCCCGATCTCTTCGATCGAGAGGAGCGCTGGGTCTTGGAACTCGTACGACAAGGCTTCCATATTCGCTTCTGCACGAGCCCGACAGTTACCCTTAACCTTGCACCATCGGCAGTGATCGCCGGCCTTGAACTCTCCCTCGCCGCGCCAAGCAAGCTCTGCGGCTGGGCGTACAACTGTCTCGCCCCACTCTCGTAAACTCTCAACATCGATCACGTCGGTGCTGATAGAGTCGAGCCGAGGCTGGACGATCGTCATATGCACCTCACGGATGTCGTACATCCAGTCGAAACCCTCCAGAGCACCGAGTGCATAAAGCCTCATCTGCGGATTGCCGACCGCGCTGACGGGTACACCCTTGCCATACTTGAGGTCGATGATTTCCATGACCCCGTCTGCGATAAGCACAACGTCGCCGGTGCCGTACCCATCCGGGACCAGGTACGAGAAGTTCAATCGTTCTTCGAGCATGATGATGGCATCTTTACTACGGGCCTTGGCCGCCATGAATCGCTCACCGACGAGCTCTACATAGGCCGTAACGGCTGACTCCATCTCAGCGTTGTAATACAGGTTCTCCGCCTTGAATACCTCGATCTGCTCGTCCAGCTTCTTACGCTCAGCAGCCTTTAGGACCGTCAGCCGCCGGCGAAGCAATAGCTCTGCATATTCATGCGCCGCTGTCCCTTCATCCGCGTACTCGCTCCGTTTATCCGGCACGCTCTCCTGCAGCCTGGCGCTAGGCGGGCAGTTGATCCATTGCTCCGCCTTGGATGCACCAAGCAATGCATGAGCGCGCTCTGCGTGTGCTGGCTGACTCATAGTTCCTCCAGCCTTGCCATAAACTCGGCCCGGCGATCCTCCGGTATCCCGGTAAGGTTTTTTGCACCGAACTCTTCGATCAGAGCTTTGACGGCGGCCTTATCCTTCACAGTCTGAGCTTTCGCCCGGATCTCCTCGATCGACGGAGCGTCTTCAGCGGACTTGTCCGACTTAGTCTGAGGTGGTGCCTTGCTCTCTTGCTTAGGTGTCGGTTGTTGATCGGCAACCGTCGACACCTGCACATCAGCGATATCCTCCGTTCGCATACCTGCGAGTGTGTTGGCGGCGTCCTGCATGAGCTGACGCAGCTCATCGGCGTTATTCGCTGCGATTGTAATGGTAATAGGCATAGATGATTTCCTCCTTTATGAATGTTGAAGCTTGTCGACAATCAACCCCGCACACCCCGGACAGATGCGATACTGTCCCATCTCGGCATACCGATCAGCCACTGTGCCGCACAGCGAGCAGCCGCCAGCGGGCTTGTACTTGCGCAGGACGATCTCCTCGTCGGACGTGTAGATCTCGACCGGATCGCCCTCAGCGATACCGTACGTGCGACGTAGCTCTTTCGGGATGACGATGCGACCTAGATCATCGATACGGCGTACAATGCCGGTTGCTTTTTTCATAGAGCATTTCTCCTTTTCAGCGCCCAGGGCATGATTTCATCCAGTTGTGCTTCCGTTAATTCTAGTTCTTTTCCTAATGCTTCGATGTCTGACTTGATCCTCTCGCAAACCAAGCAATCGGGATCAGTGCAAACTTCCAAACGCCCCAAAAGTTCATGGAGAAGCTGGATCTTATTCATGCCTCAGCACCGTCCTTACTCGTTCCTCAACGTCCCAATCAACGGATAAATTCACATGGATTAGTACAACTATCATGCTTTACCTCCTCCGCTCCAGCATGGTATACTGGAGCTAATAAATGATCTTCTTACTGAGCCACCGTTGCCGCGGTGGTTTTTTCCTGATGCGAGATAATCGCCTGCTCGATCGTCCGCGTCGCAAACCATTCCTTCGCCTCTTTGGTGATGAGCTTGGTGCGCCGATCCGCATCACAGACCTCGCCGATCCAAAAGACTTCCATGCTTACCGCCTCCATCGTTTCATGTTTTGCGCGCTGGCAAACTCCAACATCGCCAGCCTCTCGCTGTCCGTCAGCGCCATCCAGACTCGTCCTGTTACGCTCATGGTTATTCGTCACCTCCTTCCACGGATACACCCAAGTGCTCTAGCGCTATACATACATGCTCATGAGCGTCTTCAAGCTTGTAGATCTCATCGACAGGCATCGGCTCCTG
>Ga0207866_1001307_pt1 | contig 25260 bp, 25 predicted proteins | sample HigsolmetaAR203D_FD_184835 | JGI IMG/M metagenome (GOLD analysis project Ga0207866, IMG submission 184835) | Ionic liquid and high solid enriched microbial communities from the Joint BioEnergy Institute, USA - AR20-3-D (SPAdes) (version 2) ...
AAGGCTTCCGCCTTCATAACAGCGACTTTTTTAATATACCACAGATCGGCACCCTATTGCAAGCATTATTTTTTTCCAATTCGGAAAACTGCTTCCGAAGCGGCCTTCCGCTTCGTTCCCGCTTGCTTGCGGCCGTCCGTTTGTTTGCCCTCATCCCTCGGGCAACATGTAATTTACCACAGGTCCAACCCGCAAGTCAAGCCATTTTCGCGCGGGAGTTGATGCCTGGACTTCATGCTTCATGCAACCTTGCCTTTTTTCTCTTCTTGCGTCTCAAAATAACAACAATTTCAAAGCAACCAACAACAGAATGCCCGGAATGCCGAGAATGCCGATCGTCGCCACGGTAGCAAGGTTAATGGGAATGTGAAGTTGGATCCGCTCTCCAAACAAATTGACAAAAAACAAAGCCACTGCGGCAAAGACAATATGGAGCGCCAAATAGCCAAGCCAGTGCCGGGCAAACGGGTTTCGCAACAAAAGGATTGCCAAAAGCGCTGACGATATGATAAGCAGCAACCACCAAAAATACATCATCATCCGCGGGCCACCTCATTGGACGGATAGTAATCGCCCGCAACAGCCTGCAATTTTTTGGCTTGTCTCAGCAGCATTTCATACCTCTTCCGGGCGGCTTCCAAAGAATAGATCGCGTAGTCGATTTGTTCCCATTCGAGAACGTAATCAAGCCGCTTCTGTGCATGCAACCATTCCGCATGGGCTTTTCGTATTTCCCGGATCAATAAACGCCGTTCCTCATCTTCGAACAAAAGGTGCGCGCCGCTTTCTCTTTTCCGCCATATTTTTTTTAACCAGCCGATCATTCTATCAACTCCCCGTCCATATTTCTATGTTTCGTTACCCTATTCATATAGACATGGGAGAGAATTTAGACCATTTTCCATGCAAATCGCCATAAAAAAAGATCCGGCGAACAAAGACCGGACAACCGCGCATAACCGGCGGCGCGCAAACCTTGCAAGCTTAATCCAATTCTCTTCTTCCTTCCAAAGCTTTTGACAACGTCACTTCATCGGCATATTCCAAATCGCCGCCTACCGGGAGCCCGTGGGCAATCCGGGTCACTTTCAGGCCAAACGGTTTCACCAAACGGTATATATACGATGCGGTAGCTTCCCCTTCCACGTTTGGATTCGTTGCCAAAATTAACTCCTGCACCCGCTCGTCATCCAACCTCCTGAGGAGTTCGGCGATGCGTATTTCATCCGGACCGATCCCTTCCATAGGCGAAATGGCGCCATGAAGAACATGGTAATATCCGTGAAACTCTTTCGTCCTTTCCATCGCAACCAGGTCTTTCGGCTCCTGGACCACACAGATGACGGCGGGATCTCTCCCTTTGTCCTGGCAGATTCTGCAAGGATCGGTGTCGGTAATATTGCAGCAAATACTGCAGTATTGCAAGTTCCGTTTCACATTCACCAAAGCTTTGGCGAAATCGATCACATCTTCCTCTTTCATGCGCAAAACATGGAAAGCCAGTCTTCCGGCCGTTTTCGGACCCACCCCTGGCAAGCGTGTAAAAGCATCGATTAATTTGGCAATCGGTTCAGGGTAGTACAATGGAATGGCTCCTTTTTCATATGGACAGACTAACACTTATCCGGATCAGAACAATCCGGGTATGTTGAGTCCCCCCGTAAATTTGGACATTTCTTTGGCGGCCATTTCCTCCGCCTTGTTCATCGCATCGTTGACTGCCGCAAGAACCAGATCCTGCAGCATCTCGACATCATCCGGGTCAACCGCTTCCGGCTTGATCACCACGCTTGTTATCTTTTTTTGGCCATTCGCCGTAACTGTCACCACACCGCCGCCCGCGGTTCCTTCCACCGTTTTATTTGCCAGTTCTTCCTGGGTTTTGAGCATTTGTTCCTGCATCTTCCTGACTTGCCGCAACATTTGGTTCATGTTGTTCATCGCCATACACTCCTCGAAATAAAAAGTTAATCTTCTTTAATGGTTACCAAGTTCTCCCCAAACAACTGAATCGCTTCCTCGATCCATTCTTCCCGATGAAAACTTCCGCCTGTTTGCCCGGTTTCCGGAGAACCGGTCCCCTGGGCCTGTTCCATTTCACTTCTGGCGTCCTGCCATTCTTTCATCATCACCGTTGCCAGCTTCAACGGCTGTCCGAACACTTCCGCAAGCGCCTGTTCAATCAACTGCTTGTTGGCCGGCCTTTCCGTCGTCTCGCGATGCATTGTGCTTTTAAAAGCAACCAGGATCGTATCTTCATGAACCGCAACCGGTTCCCCGTCTATAAGCCAAGCGTGCACGGTGATTTTTTTCTCTTTGACCCGGCTCAGCAACTGGCTCCACTTTTGCGAGACGTTCTTAAACGAATCGCTGGGCTTCTGCAAAAAGGGATCCAACTTTAACCCCGATTTCCGGAAAGGCGCTTGCCGGCGGGCGGCTGCGGATGAACGCGTTTCCGGCGCATTGGTTTGCGCCGGCCCCGCTTCGGAGGTTTCTTTCTTCCCGGCCGACAACTCGGCAATTTGCTGTTCCAAGCGGGCCACTTGTTTTTCCAACTTGCGCACCAGTTCCGCCAACGATTCATCCGGCCTGAAGGCGTTCTGTTGCGGCGGCCGTTCTTGTACTGCGCTTTCCCCTTTGCCCGGCGATCCTTCCGAAGTCAGGCTGCATATTTTCATGACCGCAAGCTCGAACAAAGTTTGCGGCTGGGCGGAATACCTCATTTCCGCTTGATAAGTGTTCAGCGTCTCAATAATGGAAATGATTTCTCCTTGAGAAAACAGAACCGAAACATTTCGCAGAAATGAGGAGTCAATGATCCGTTCCGTGACCGCGTTATTTCCCGGAACCATGCGGACCAGCAACAGGTCGCGAAAATAGAGCATTAAACTTTCAAGACATTTGTCAGCGCTTTTTCCTTCCTGCATCCATGCATCGATCACTTCCAGCACCATGCCGACATCGTTTGCGCGAATGGCTTTGGCCAGCTTCTCAAACTGGTCGGATGCGACGCCGCCGGTGATGGCCAACACATCGGAATAAGTAACCCGGCCATTGGAGTATGACGAAATTTGATCCAGCAGGCTCAAAGCATCCCGCATACCTCCGTCGGACAAGCGGGCAATGTACTGCAGAGCTTCGGGCTCGGCCTGAATATGTTCCTGCCGGCACACTTGCTCCAGACGCTCGACCTGTTCTTGCAAAGAAACGCGGCGGAAGTCAAAACGCTGGCACCTTGAAACAATCGTTGTCGGCAACCGGTGAGGCTCGGTTGTTGCGAGAATAAACATCGCATGCGCGGGCGGTTCCTCCAACGTCTTCAACAGAGCGTTAAAAGCCTCGGACGTGAGCATGTGCACTTCATCGATAATGTAAACCTTATAACGGACCTCAGTGGGGGCAAACCGGATTTTATCGCGGATATCGCGGATTTCTTCCACACCCCGGTTGGATGCCGCGTCGATCTCAACGACATCCATGATGGTGCCTTCCGTGATGTGAAGACAAGCGGCACATTGGTTGCAAGGTTCGGCATCGGGGCCGTTCTCGCAATTTACGGCTTTCGCCAGTATTTTGGCCGCACTTGTTTTCCCTGTGCCGCGAGGCCCGGAAAATAAGTAGGCATGCGAAAACCGTCTCTCTTTCAAAGCGTTTTGCAACGTTTGGATAATAGGCTTCTGCCCGACCATTTCACGGAAAGCCTGCGGCCTCCACGAGCGATACAATGCGATATGCGCCATAAGCTCCTCTCCAACCCCGCAGGAAACTTGAATGATGTACCTATTATACTACAAGTCGGATTCCAATAAAAATCACCGTTCCGTCATGGAATCGGAATGCTGATGGTAAAGGTTGTGCCGAACCCTTTGCTTGAGACGCGAATCGTCCCTCCGATATCGTGGATGATTCTTTGGCATACGGATAATCCCAATCCCGTTCCGTTCGGTTTGGTCGTAAAAAAGGGATCGAAGATTTTGTCAATGACAAAAACGGGAATTCCCGGTCCTGTATCGTGAAAGTCAATATGAATTTTTCTCTCTTCGACATCGATCCGTTCGCTGATCGTCAGATGGCCGCCTTCCACCATCGCTTCAATCCCGTTTTTGCAAATATTCAGGTAAACCTGTTTCAACAATTCCCGGTCTGCGATCACTTCAGGCAAGTCCTGCTTTTTTGCATAGTGAACGGTAACCTTGTGTAATAGCGCTTCATTTTTGATAATAGGTAAAATTTCCATCAATACCGCCGAAACGTCCACCCGGTCATACGTCACATTTTTCGGTTTGCTTAGCAGCAAGAACTCATTGACCAGATCATTGATCCGGTCGATTTCAGAAAGCATGATCTGGGTAAATTCTTTTTCTTTGCGCATCTCTTTTTCCTGAAACGTCGTATTCAGCATCTGCAAAAATCCTTTGATGGCGGTAAGAGGATTGCGTATTTCATGCGCCGTTCCGGCCGCGATTTGTCCAATCATCGCCAGACGGTCGCTTCGTTGCACTTGCTGTTCAAGGGAGCGGAGATTGGTCACGTCCTTGAATAACACATAAGCGCCAACCGTGTTTCCGTCCTGGTCTTTCAGTATGCTGGAATCCAACAGCAATTCATAACGTTCGCGGTTGTTCATCCATGACACCGCGTGATTTCTGACGACGAGACCGTCCAGAATCGTCCTTTGCACAAGCCGGTGCTCTGCCGGAACCGTTGCGAACACTTCATCCAACGACCTGTTAAGCGCCGTATCGCGTTCAATCCCTAAAATCCGGCATGCCATATCGCTAATGTCGACAAGAGTAAAGTCGGGACTGATCAAAAGGACGCCCAAGTTTACGTCTTTCATAAAAGTGCCGGCAAATTGCTGAAGCAAGTTGAGCGTTTGAAATTTTTGCAAATCGTGCAAAATCATCAAATAATAGCGTTCCTTGTTTTGGCGCAACATATAAAGCACGCTGCGCGACGAGAAAGATTGGCCGTGCCTTGTCACTGCGTGCAAAACGGGCAACGCTTGCAAAGGCTCGCTCCGGCAAAAATAGGTCAGGTAAAATTCCGAAATGGGTTGCTCAAGACATATGACCTTCCTGACGGATTTCATTTTCAGATCCGCTAATGCGTATCCTGTCGCTTCCAGGAGAACGGGGGAACATGCGATGATATTCCCCTGTTCGTCAAGCAGTGCAGCCGCTTTCGAGCAAATGTTGGCTATGTAGTGTTGTATCGTTTGTAACTTCAGGCCAATTTCGTATAACGAATTGTCCAACCCATTTCACCCCAAATCAAAAACTGCGATCTGTCGCAACTGGTAAACGTTAGTAACAAATTCTCTTCTTGGACCGTAATTTCCTTCAAAAATTATCCATCTGCAATGATAAAAAAAAACACCGCGCCGATCCCGCCTTATAAAGACGGATCAACCGGTGTTTTCCAAATTTGTCGAGGAAAATGCCGTGCACCTTCTATTGATGCTGCGATCCAAGCGTAACCTTCATCGTTGGCTCGAGCCAGGCGCTCCTCCGGCACATGAAACATCCTGCTTACGGCTGCTTCCTTCCGGACCTGACCGGGTTCACAGGCTTTCATTGCGGAGGACCCGGCTGTCAACGCTACGTTTGAAAGCCCGTCCTCACATCGGCAACACCTCTAGAAGGAATTCAATCCCGCTATAGCGGATTGCGGGTTACAGGGCACCGCTACCTCCCCATCTAGCACGGCACAACTTAGTATATCCGATTGCCTCGCAAATATCAACCTGCCGCCTCATATTGGTTTTATTTCACGGTCACTTTAACCTGATAGCGGGGCATCATCATGCTCACCGCCGATTCGGCTTCCGTTTGGATCCGCTGTTTTTCTTCCGGCGGAGTTGATGGAGGAACGCGAATCGTCACGTAGGCATGGGGACCGTTCAGTCTGATTTGGGCGCGTCCGGCGCCGGGGACGGATTGAAGCGCCCGGTAAATCATCCTTGTGTCGTCGCTGTAAGTATGATAACTGGGACTCGTGTGCAGATTGGGGTTGGAATTGCTGATTCCCATATATCCATCATAACCGTAAGCACGCTGTTTTTGCTGCTGGTTATCGGTTTGGCAAGCGGACATGATCACTAACAACAGCCCGGCCGTAACGATAAATAAAAGCGGTTGGCTTGTGCGCATAAAAACACCCCCTTAGCCATTAGGATGGCCAAGGGGGAACTCGTTATGCAGAAATTCGCCGATCGTCACTTCAGAATCAAGCCGGATCACATGCCGTACTTTTTCTTAAATTTATCCACACGTCCGCCAGTATCCACAAATTTTTGCTGGCCGGTAAAGAAAGGATGGCACGCGGAACAAATTTCCACCCGCACATTTTGCTTGACGGAACCGCTCTCGAAAGTATTCCCGCACGCACAGGTAACGGTAGTGATATGATACTGCGGATGAATATTGTCTTTCATCATGTCTCACCTCTTTCAGCCCTGATTCCATCGTCTAACGAACCAGAGTCAAATTGACACATAAAATGATTATAGCACGGAAGAAGTTACTGATGCAACAGTTTTTGGCGGCGCGGAGGCCAACCCTCGGGAGGCACGTGAGTATAGGAACTGATAAACGTCTCCGGCAATTCCCGGCGCAAAATGTCGATGGCCTGTTTCATTCCCAACATCTCTCCCCTGGCTGGAGGAATCAGTTGCAAGTAACTGTCCGGATCGATGTTCAGATTGCGTAGCTGGATCCGTTTCAATCCCGTTCTCCGGGCAAACTCGATCATCGCCTCGAGTTCTTCTTCCCTGTCGGTCACCCCAGGGAAAACAAGATAGTTGATCGAAGTGAATACACCTTGATCCGCCGCATACCGCAGCGATTTTTCGACATGTTTCAAACTGTAGCCTCTCGGTTTGTAATAAGCGTTGTAATGATCCTCCAATGCGCTGATAATGCTGACTCTCATCAAATCCAGTCCGGCATCGACAATTCCGCGAATATGGTCGGTCAGGCCGGCGTTCGTATTGATGTTGATGTAGCCCATCCCGGTCCGTTCCCTTACTTGCCTGATCGCTTCGATAATCAGTTTCGCCTGGGTGGAAGGCTCGCCTTCGCAACCTTGCCCGAAACTGATAATGCTGTCCGGGGACCGCAGATGATTCAGCATGATTTCGACAACTTCCTCGACTGTGGGCCTGAAATTCAAGCGCGTTTGCGGCGCGGGAAATCCGCTGTCCTCAGGCTGTTCGGAAATGCACCCGAAACACCCCGCATTGCAAGAATAAGAGACGGGCACAGCCCCTTCCCAACGCTGCAAAAACGTATTGGAGGCCGTAAGGCATTCGTATTCCAGCGCGCATTTGGTCAGATGCCGGTACAGGCGATTGTCGGGATGCCGGGCAGTGAGCGAATCGACTTTCAATCTCAATTCCTTCTTGTCGCAATGCAGCGGATTCCAGCGGTAAGGATCGTCCGTTTGTTCGCAAGCGGCATAGAAGCGCCCGTTTTTCCAGACAACGGCCGTATAACCGAACAACGGCAGACGTTTGCTGCGGTCCGGGGAAACATACCCGGGCAAGAGCAACCGGGTAAAACCTTGCGGCAACAGCGCGCCCACCGCTTGCGCGCCGCGAACCCGTTCCATTTTTCCGGTCCGCAAATGAATGCCGACCGGGACCGTATCCGGAAGGCTGACCAGGGTGGCCCCTTCCGGCAAAGGAATCAACTCGTCCTCCAAAATTTCCGTCAACCGATCACCGTAGCGGCCTACCGCAGCATAATCCGGATGATCGAATACGCGGCCGTGTTCATCCGCGAAAACCAAGTTCATGGTAATTCCCTTCTTTTACTCGGTACCCGTCCGTTTACCTATGACGCCGAGTTCTTCACTTTTTTGGTTATAAACGCCGCTCCCGAACTCAGATCGAGGCTATCGAGAAACTCTTTATTGGTTTTGGTTTCGGCCAACCGTTTCAGAAACGCTTCGATAAATTCATAAGAATCATTCATGTTTCTGCGTATGGCCCATATTTTTTCCAAATCTTCCTTGGGAATGAGCATTTCCTCGCGTCTTGTGCCGGAACGACGGATATCGATCGCCGGAAAAATTCTCCGTTCGGCAAGTTTGCGGTCCAAATGCAATTCCAGATTTCCCGTGCCTTTGAATTCTTCATAGATGACGTCGTCCATGCGGGAACCCGTCTCGATTAAGGCCGTCGCCAGGATGGTAAGGCTTCCGCCTTCCTCGATGTTGCGCGCGGCTCCGAAAAACCGTTTGGGACGATGGAAAGCGCCCGGGTCGATCCCGCCCGACAACGTGCGTCCGGACGGCGGCACCACCAGGTTATAGGCGCGGGCAAGCCGCGTGATGCTGTCCAGCAAAATGACGACATCTTTTTTGTGCTCGACCAACCGTTGCGCGCGTTCCAACACAAGCTCCGCCACTTTGATGTGATTTTCCGGCAATTCGTCGAAGGTCGAAGCCACGACCTCCCCTTTGACCGATCGTTGCATATCGGTCACTTCTTCCGGCCGTTCGTCGATCAGGAGAACGAAAAGTTCAATGTCCGGATAATTGGTAGAAATGCTGTTGGCGATCTCTTTCAAAAGAAGGGTTTTCCCCGCTTTCGGAGGAGCAACGATAAGACCGCGCTGTCCCAGTCCTACGGGACATAACAAATCCATAATCCGGGTAGAAAGATTGGACGGAGTCGTCTCCAATACGACTTTCTTTTGCGGGTAAAGGGGAGTCAGTGCCGGAAAATGAAGTCTTTCGGCGGCGATCGAGGGATTTTCGCCGTTTACGGCTTCCACATGAAGAAGACCGAAATACCGTTCGTTCTCTTTTGGCGGCCTGCACTTGCCGGAAACCATGTCGCCGGAACGAAGATCAAACTTGCGAATCTGTGACGCGGAAATATAAATATCCTCGGGACTGGGCAAGTAATTGATCGGCCTTAAAAATCCGAAGCCCTCCGGCAGAACTTCCAACACGCCTTCCATGAACATGAGGCCGCTTTGTTCTGCTTGTGCGCGAAGAATGGCAAAAATAAGTTCTTTTTTCTTCATTTGACCGTAATACGGGATCTGATACTTTTTGGCCAATTGATAAAGTTCGGTCAATTTGAGCGCTTCGAGTTGGGCTAGATCCAAATCCATGTACACAACCACCACACTATTCTTTTTTAATAAGGATTATAGAAAAAAGACCGTTCCAATTCATATTTTCCTAAATGTATGATTTCTATACTCTATCATCGATCAAAAGGTGAGGGCTAGCCTTCTTCCACCCACACTTCCGCGCCCAAACTCTGCAAATTTTTAATCAAATTGTCATAACCGCGCTCGATATATTCAAGACCGGTGATCTCCGTAACACCTTCCGGCACGATGAGCCCCGCCACGACGAGAGCGGCGCCTGCGCGGAGATCTGTCGCTTTCACTTTGGCCGCGTTCAAGCGGCTTCCTTCGATCACGGCGGAACGGCCTTCCACCTTAATGCGGGCTCCCATTCTGACCAGTTCCGGAATATGTTTAAACCGGTTGTTATACACATAATCGGTAAGAATACTGACGCCCTTGGCTTGTGTAAGCAAACTGGACATGGGGGATTGAAGATCTGTGGCAAAACCGGGGTACACCAGAGCTTTCACGTCGATACTTTCATAATCCGCCTGGCCGACAACCCGTATCGACTCATCCATTTCATAGATATGTACGCCCATTTCCTGCAATTTTGCAGTCACGGCTTCCATGTGTTTCGGGATGATGTTGTCGACGATCACATCGCCTCGGGTGGCGGCTGCGGCAATCATATAAGTTCCCGCCTGAATCCGGTCGGGAATAATGGAATGACGGCATCCTTTCAACGATTGGACCCCTTCAATGCGTATGGTTTCCGTGCCCGCTCCTTTGATTTTGGCGCCCATGGAGTTGAGAAGCGTGGCAACATCGACGATCTCGGGTTCTTTGGCGGCATTCTCGATTACCGTGATCCCTTTGGCACGTGCGGCAGCAAGCATAATGTTGATGGTTGCCCCCACGCTGACAATATCCAAGTATATTTTGGCCCCGACCAGTTTCTTGGCCGAAATATGGATCGCCCCATGCTCATTTCTAACCTGGGCGCCCAAGGCCTCAAATCCTTTGATATGTTGGTCGAACGGGCGGGGTTCAAAATTGCAGCCTCCCGGCAACCCGACAATCGCTTCTCCGAATTTGCCCAACAAGGCCCCCCACAAATAATAAGAAGCCCGTAATTTTTTCACATTGCCGTTAGGCAACGGGACTGGCCTCACACCAGTCGGATCGATCCTCATCTGGTCCCCGTTCCGGGTAACGGTTGCGCCTAATTCCTGCAACAGTTCGGTATAAATGGCGACGTCACTGATGCTCGGCAAATTATCCAATATCACCTCAGTGTCGGCCAGCAACGCAGCAGGGATAAGCGCGACAGCGCTGTTTTTGGCGCCGCTGATCTGGATGGTCCCGCACAGGGGTTTCCCGCCGGCTATCATTAACTTGTTCATAATAACGGCTGATCCTCCTTGGTATAGCTGGCAAGAAGAGAACTTTCGCCCCTTGAAATCAGGGCAGGAATGCCTTGCCGCAAGACAAGGGCGACCGTTCCAGTCATTGCCGGCAACCTTTTACGCCCGGTTGTTGCTGCCGAACAACAATATTTTCGATTTCACCACTTCTACCATGGCGTCGCGTGCCGGACCCAGATATTTGCGAGGATCATACAATTTGCTGTCTTTGCTTAACACTTCGCGGATTTTCTCCGTACATGCGATTTGATTTTCCGTATTCACGTTTATTTTGCCTACTCCCGCTTGGATGGCTCGGCGAATCATCTCATCCGGCACGCCGGAGCCGCCGTGCAGTACGATGGGAACCGGTATGGCCGCGGCAACTTTCTCGATAATATCGAACCGGATATTCGGCTCTCCCGAATACATGCCGTGAGCGGTCCCGACGGCGATCGCCAGACAGTCCACACCCGTCTCTTCGTAGAAACGGATCGCTTCTTCGGGTTTTGCCAGGTTTGCGTTCTCTTCGTCGACACTGATGTCATCTTCCACACCGCCAATCGTTCCGAGTTCGCCTTCCACCGATACCCCCATGGCGTGCGCGGCCTTGACCACCTCCTTGGTCAGGCGGACATTTTCTTCAAACGGATAATGGGAACCATCGAACATGACCGAGCTGAACCCGGCGCGAATGCACTTCATGGCCACTTCAAAACTGCTGCCGTGATCCAGATGAAGCGCGATGGGCAGACCCGATTTCTTCGCGGCCGCTTCAGCGATGGCGACGGTAAACTCTAATCCCATATACTTCAGGGCCCCTTCGCTGACTCCGAATATAATCGGAGAACGCAGTTCGGTGGCCGCTTCCAAGATCGCTTGTGTAAATTCCAGATTGTTGATGTTAAATTGGCCGACTGCGAATTTCTTCGCTTTCGCATCCGGCAAAAAAGCATTCATTGAAACAAGCGGCATAGTATGTTCCTCCCGATATGAGCAGTAAAAGTCATTCTGAGATATTATAGCATACTCATTGTACAATAAAAAATAGGATCCGTCAGGATCCTACGGCAAAGCCGCTTGACGAACCGCTGGCCAGCTGGGTGTTTACCGCCATGCGAAGCTCGTCGATGTCAAAAGGCTTCGTAAAGTGCATAATCGCTCCCAGATCTGACGCTTCCTTAATCATATCAAGTTCGCCGTACGCGGTCATCATGATCACTTTGATAGAAGGATTGATGTTCTTAATGTGCTTCAGTATATCCAGCCCGTCCATTCCTGGAATCTTCATATCGAGAAGCACCAAATCCGGAGAATGTGTCCGCACGACTTCCAGCGCCTTCTTGCCGTTGGAAGCCTGAAACGTTTCGTACCCTTCATTGTTGAACACCTCCATGAGAAGCACGCGAATCCCATTTTGGTCATCAACGATCAACACTTTCCTCTTCAACATGTTCCCCTCCTTCGGGCTCTTCAAGGAAGAACTGGCACCGAAACTGCATGAAACATCCGACCGATATTCTCACCCTGCGGAATAACGTTGCATCGTTAACGAGTTTATACTTTTGAAATATTTCGCTACGTTCTCTTATATTCCTTCTATCTTCTTTAAAATTCTCTAAAAATCTCTTGTATTTCCAAAAAAAGTGTTTTCTTGGGGGGGGATCTCGCGGTTATCTTCTCATGAAGAAACCGAACCTGCCCCCTGTTGCTGTTTCTGAAGCAATGCCGCCCTGACAAAGTGCTTGAATAACGGTTGGGGACGGTTGGGACGGGAAGTGAATTCAGGATGGAATTGCACAGCCAAAAACCAGGGATGTTCCGGCAACTCGACAATTTCCACCAACCGGCCGTCGGGGGATGTGCCGGATATGCGCAATCCGACCGATTCCAGCAATTCACGGTATTCATTATTGAATTCGTACCGGTGGCGATGTCTTTCGTAAATTAACCCTTCGCCATAACATTGTCTGGCCAGCGATCCTTCCGCCAGTTTGCAGGGGTACAATCCCAGCCGCATGGTTCCGCCCAAATCTTCGATTTCTTTCTGTTCCGGCAAAAGATCGATGACAGGGTAAGGGGTCGTCGGATTGATTTCCGAACTGTTGGCTCCCTCCAAACCGGCCACAGACCTGGCAAATTCAACCACCGCAACCTGCAGGCCGAGGCAGATGCCGAAGAAAGGAATCCGGTTTTTGCGCGCATAACGAATCGCATTCACCATGCCTTCAACGCCGCGGTCCCCGAAACCTCCCGGAACAAGAATGCCGTGTACTCCATCAAGCACTTCGCCGACATTGTGTTCATAGACATCTTCCGCATTGATCCAACGGATTTTCACGTCGGTGTCGCAATCGATCCCCGCGTGTTTTAATGCTTCCACAATACTTAAATATGCGTCATGCAAAGATACATATTTCCCGACAATGGCAATTTCCGTTGTTTGCTCCAATCGCTTGACCCGATTAACCAGCTTCTCCCATTCGGTCATGTCGGGAGGACTGGTCGTCAGATTCAGATGTTTGACGACAATGTCGTCCATTCCCTGTTCGCGCAACATGAGCGGCACCTCGTATAATGTCTCCACGTCGCGCGCTTCAATGACCGCGTTATAATCAACATCACAAAACAGGGCAAGCTTGCGTTTTATTTCCTCCGACAACGGATGCTCTGTCCGGCAAACGACAATATGAGGCTGGATTCCCAAACTGCGCAATTCTTTCACACTGTGTTGCGTCGGCTTCGTCTTGACCTCGCCGGAGGCTTTCAAATAGGGAATGAGGGTGACGTGGATATACATCACATTTTCGCGCCCGACATCGCTCTTGATCTGCCGGATCGCTTCAAGAAACGGCAAACTTTCGATATCACCGACAGTTCCCCCGATTTCCGTGATCACGACATCGGATTGCGCCTCCCGTCCGGCACGAAAAACCCGGTCCTTAATTTCATTCGTGATATGAGGAATGACCTGGACGGTTCCCCCTAAATATTCGCCCCGCCGTTCTTTGGTAATGACCGAGGAGTAAACTTTTCCTGTCGTAATATTGCTGTTTTTGGACAAATTAATATCAATAAACCTCTCATAATGCCCCAAATCCAAATCGGTTTCGGCGCCGTCGTCCGTAACAAACACTTCCCCGTGTTGATACGGGCTCATCGTTCCCGGATCAACATTGATATAAGGGTCAAATTTTTGAATCGTTACTTTAAGCCCTCTGTTTTTCAACAATCTTCCCAGCGATGCCGCCGTGATTCCTTTGCCCAATGAAGAAACCACGCCGCCCGTAACAAAAATGTATTTGGTCATTATGTCATACCCCTCCTGAAAATAAAAAAAAAAGTGACCCCCGCAAACAACGGGGCACTCTTAACAATCACGGTTCATTCAATTTTAAAATCGTCGCCCAAGCAATAGTTTACCCCGAAGCCGGAGGCCGTGTCAAGACAACGGCCTGTGCGGGCACAAAATCCCCGGGGATTCATTTGTTTTCCTCATCTTCTTCCGGATTAAAATCGTCGAGAAGATCGTCGGGGGTTTCAACCAGATCTTCGTCATCGAACGCATTGACCTCGTCCAGCTCGTCACCAATTTCTTCATCCAATTCGTCGTCGTCGATGAAAGCTTCGTCCTCATCGTCCCCGAAATCGCCAAGATCCTCCAGATCCTCATCAAACGTATCGTAGTCTTCTTCGTCCGCGTATACTTCCTCATCGGCGTATACATCTTCCTCATCGAGATCGTCGTCATCGTCATTAATAATTCTCGGGCGTTTGCCGCCTCCCACTTCATCGGACTTGTCGACAGGATACCATCTTTTCAATCCCCACAAATTGCTGCCGACACAGGCAAAGCGCCCGTCGATATTAATTTCCGTGTAAAGCTGGGCAATAACCTGCATCATTTCCTCTTCGGACAAACCTTTTATTTTCGCAATTTCCTGCATTAAATCGCGGTAATAAAAAGGAGTGTTTGCGGCTTTCAAGACCTCAAAAGCCAGATCAACCATAGGCATTTCCTTGGCCCGTTCCTTGTCTATTTTCAGAGTATATTGGCTGCTCATCCGAACACATCCCTTCGGGTAATCGAATAATCTCCATTAAGTAAAACCTATTTTATTCAAAAATGCAACCGACTTGCAACTTTCGTTTGCCGGACGAAAAGCCGTTTGTAAAAAAATAAGCGAAGGTTACCCTTCGCTTAGACTGCATCCCCGGCAGCTGCTCGCGCCGCCTAACTGGTTGCAAGAGTTCAATCAACTCTCCATGCATCGTATGGTTGCGCGAAAACGAATGACACGAATTTGTACCCAAATCCGGAAAAAAAGGCATCTTCCCGCTCCGTCGTCCTCTCCCTTACATAATATATAGTCCCATTTAAATTTCTGCGGGGAGGCGACTGAAGGTTATGGATTACGCGCCCTTTTTTCACCTGCTGGAGAAAGAATTGCGCAAGGAATTGCCGGAACAAAAATACATTATCCGTTTCCGGCATAAAGCGGTGTACAAGCAATGCATGCAATATTTGAAACAAATGAGATCCGGCAATCCGGTCTTCAATGCCATTCAGCCTCTCGAACTGATCGGCGCCATCTCCTGTCCGTTCTTCTCGCGCCATAAATTAACGTCTTTTTCTTTTATAAGCAGTATCGAGATCGATACAAAAATGAAGATTCACGGCTTTTCCGCCAATCCTCCCGGCAGAACGACTTCCCGCATCAATGTGTCGCTGCAAACCATTCCATGGGGGGTCCGTAAAATTAAAGCTCCTCAAGCGTGGCAGTTCAGCCAGGGGGGCGAAGTCGGCGTCGGGGTCATCGATACGGGCATCGATTATACCCACCCTGATTTGCGCGGCGTGATCGGAAAAGGAATCAACCTGGTTCAAAACGGCATGATTCCGATCGACGATAACGGACACGGCACCCACATTTCCGGAACGATAGCCGCCGCAAGCAACGGCTACGGGATTTTGGGCGTCGCGCCGCGGGCGGTCATTCATCCCATCAAGGCTTTCGACCGGACCGGCAGCGCCTATGTCTCGAATATCATTCTCGGTTTGGACTGGTGCGTCAATCATAAAATTCCGATCGTCAATATGAGCTTCGGAATGAAAAATTACAGCAAATCGCTGGAATACGCGGTCCGGCGCGCCAATCAGGCGGGTATTGTGATCGTCGCTTCCTCCGGCAACGACCGAAGCAGGAACAAAATCGATTACCCGGCGATCTTTCCATTTGCCATTTCTGTCGGTGCCACGGCCAAGCAAAAAAAAATTGCCCCGTTCAGCAACCGGGGCAGGCACATTGATATTTATGCGCCTGGCAAACAAGTATATTCCACCTGGATAAACGGCAAGTACCACGAAATGAGCGGCACGTCCATGGCGACTTCGCACGTATCCGGAGTCATCGCCCTGATGCTTGCCAAGAAACCAAATTTGACCCCGAGACAGATCAAATACAAGCTGAGAAAATATTCCACTTTTCTGTCCGACAAGGACGGCCAGCTGATCCGGGAAGTGAACGCGCGCAAAGCGGTGGAACATGTGCTGGATAAAAAATCTGTCCCGCGCGCGGGAGTGACTCCTGAACGAATGGACGCGTGAACGCGGAAACATGCAAGCCATGGACAGATCTTATCCGATCGGTTCAAGATCCAAGCGGATCGAAAAGCTCCCCGCCTTCTGCTCCATCATGAACAAATCGTAACGCCAGGACACTGTACCGCCTTGCGGAGACGCGCACAACGACATGGCAACCGTATACGTTTCCAGCGACATCCTGCCTTCCGCCACCTGATAGTACCCGGCAGCCTTTTGCGAAAGAATGAAATTCATCTCCGAGCGCACATCCCCATGACGAACCAGACGGTAATAACCCTGCTTCAGTCTCAACGTCGTCCACGTTTCGCCCATTTCCGGCTCGGGATATCTTAAATAGACGGTCTCTCCTTTGAAAAAAGCTTCCCCTTCCACGAAATGCTCATGTTTTCCCGTTTCTCCGGCGCTTTGAATCCGGATGCCCATCTTCGTTTTCAGCGGACCCATCCCAGCAATATTTCCCTGACCAATTTGGCCGCGACGATCTGTGTCTGTTCCGTAGGGTCGTATACCGGAGCCACTTCGACCACATCGGCTCCGACCACCTGCACATCGGAAGCCGCGATAGCGTGTATGGCGCCCAACAATTCTTTCGATGTAATGCCTCCCGCTTCCGCTGTACCGGTTCCCGGAGCGGCGGCGGGGTCGAGCACGTCAATGTCGATCGTCACGTATACGGGGCGTCCGGACAGCTCGGGCAAAACGGAGCGCAGCGGTTCAAGCACATCGAAAGGATACAGGTGCAAATGTTTTCGCGCGTACTCGAATTCTTCACGGGTGCCTGAACGAATGCCAAATTGATAGATGTTGTCGCCGCCGATCAACTCCGCCGCTTTGCGAATCGGCGTGGCATGGGACCATATTTCCCCCTCATATTGGTCCCTTAAGTCGGCATGCGCATCAATATGGATCAATGCCATGTCCGGATACTTGGCATAAACTTCGCGGATGATCGGCCACGACACCAAATGTTCTCCCCCCAAACCGAGAGGAAACTTGCCGTCCGACAACAAGCCTTTCACATATTCCCCGATCAAATCGATACTGCGGGCAGGATTTCCGAACGGCAGGGGCAAATCGCCGGCATCAAAATAAGCCGCTTCGTCCAAGCTCTTATTCAAATACGGACTGTACTCCTCCAATCCGACGGACACTTCCCGAATCCGGGCCGGGCCGAACCTCGACCCCGGGCGAAAGCTGACCGTATAATCCATCGGTATGCCGAATATGACGGCCTTGGCCGATTCGTAGTCGGAAGAACTGGCAATAAAAACATTGCCGGAATATTTTTCGTCAAATCTCAAGACAACGCACAACCTTTCCCTAAAGATGCAACGCGGATCCGTACCGGGCCGCCAGGTTTATTTCGCCGTTTATTTTAACAAATCGCCGACGAACCTCGGAAGTACAAAAGCCGCCTTGTGCAGTTCCGGCGTGTAATATTTCGTCGGAATATCCTGTATTTTCGAGATGTCCACATGAAGCGGATCATGCTTTTTACTGCCTATGGTGAATGTCCAAAGCCCGCTTGGATAAGTCGGAATGTTCGCGCAATAGACGCGGACGATCGGAAACATTTCTTTGACGTCCTTGTTGACTTGGCGGATCAAGTCCGCCTTGAACCACGGATTATCCGTTTGCGCAACAAATATGCCGTCTTCCTTGAGCGCTTCGTAAATCCCCTGATAAAACCCCCGTTCAAATAAATGGACTGCGGGACCGACCGGTTCGGTGGAATCAACCATAATGACGTCGTATTTGTTCTTGTTTTCATGAATATGCACATATCCGTCGCCAACGATGACCTTTACGCGCGGATTATCCAATTCGCCCGCCGTTTCCGGCAAATATTTTTTTGAATATTCAATCACTTTGCCGTCTATTTCGACCAAAACCGCTTGTTCAACCGGCAGATGTTTCAATACTTCGCGAATGACGCCGCCGTCACCGCCACCCACGACCAGGACGTGCCTGGGATCGGGATGAGTAAACAGCGCGGGATGGGCCATCATTTCGTGATAGACAAACTCGTCCCTTACCGTGGTCATCACCATGCCGTCCAAAACGAGCATTCTGCCGAATTCGATCGTGTCAATGACGGCCAAATCCTGATAGTCCGTTTTTTCCGAAACCAACGTTCCACGAATCTTGGCTGTGATGCCAAACTGTTCGGTTTGTTTTTCCGTAAACCATAATTCCATGCTTGAACCCTTCTTTCAAAAGTTTTATCAGGACAACAAGCCGGCATATCGTCGGAAGCCTTGGTTCCACCCGATTAGTTTATCACGTTTTTCCCGTAAAGCGAAGTGCGGAAAAAATTTATTCTTTCATCGGATCAAATGCTGAATAGTCCCTACTTTCCTTTTCCATAATGTTAATTAGAATCATCCGTTTTTGGAAAATCATACCTTTTGGAAGGAAGGAGCCGGTGACGATGAAAGACAAGAAACCGTCTTCCCGATCCGGACATGAAAAGGGAAACAACCCGGCCGTACGGAAAGGCCCGGTCGGCAAAATCATGTCATTTTTCTACGCGACGGCCGTTATCGGTGCGGCAACGGTCATCCTGTCGTTGCTTTATTTGCGATCGCAGGCTTTGCCGGCCGTGCAAATTGTGCAAACGTCGCAAATTTACGATATACAAGGGCATTTGATCGACAGCACACATGCGGGACAAAACCGCCATGTCGTGTCGTTGAAAGATATATCCCCCTACCTCATCCAGGCGACACTGGCGATAGAGGATCACAGGTTTTACAGCCATTTCGGGGTCGATCCGAAAGGCATGTTGCGGGCAATATGGACCAACCTGCACACCATGTCCAAACAGCAAGGCGCAAGCACCATTACCCAACAATTGGCCCGCAATCTGTACTTAAATCACGACCGCACCTGGGGACGCAAAATCAAGGAAGCGGTTTACGCCATTCAATTGGAACTTCAATGGAGCAAGGACCAAATTTTGGAGCGTTACCTCAACCAGATCTATTTCGGATTCAGCACATACGGTGTCGAAGCCGCCGCGCAAATGTATTTCGGAAAAAGCGCCGGCGAACTGTCATTGGCGGAAAGCGCGATGCTGGCCGGCATTCCGAAAGGACCGAAGTATTATTCCCCTTACTTTGACATGGATAACGCCGTAAAAAGACAGCATTTGATTCTGGAGGCGATGGTCAGGCACCATTTTATTACGGAAGAGGAAAAGAATCAGGCATTGCGCGAACGTCTCGTCATTCAGCCGCCGGAAAAAGATTCCCCGGCAGCGGCGCCTTATTTCCGCGATTATGTGCGCAATGTCGCCGCCCGCCTCGGCATCAGCGAGGAGACGTTCGACGGAGGCGGAATTAAAGTATACACCACGCTGGATTTGGAGGCGCAAAAAATTGCCGAAGAGACGGTCAACAAATATTTGAAAGATTATCCGGATTTGCAGGCGGCCCTTGTCTCGATCGATCCGCGCACCGGGTATATCAAAGCCATGGTCGGCGGCAGAAACTACGGCGAGAGCCAATTCAACCGCGCCGTTATGGGCAAACGGCAGCCGGGGTCTTCCTTCAAACCGATCGTTTACCTGGCCGCCCTTCAGAACGGGTTTACACCGGTCACCCGAATCGTCAGCGAACCTACTACGTTTACTTACGATAACGGCAGAAAGACCTACACGCCCAATAATTTCGGCGGAAACTACTTCGGACCCATCGACATGCGGGAAGCGATCGCCAAATCGGACAACGTATTCGCTGTCACGGCATTGATGCAGACCGGCGCGGACAAAGTCATCCAGTTGGCCAAACGTCTGGGCATAGAAAGCCCGCTCGAACCGCTCCCGTCGATGGCGCTCGGCACCTTTCCGGTCAGTCCGCTCGAAATGGCTTCCGCTTTTGGCGTCATCGCCAACCAAGGAATCCGCATCGAGCCGACGGCCATCCTCCGCATCGAGGACGCAGGCGGAAAAGTATTGTATGAAGCGCACCCGAGAAGCGAGCGGATACTCCAGGCTTCTTACACGTATGTTTTGACGAACATGATGGAAAGCGTATTTGACAGAGGCGGTACGGGAAGCCGGGTGGCGAATACGTTGAAGCGGCCGGCGGCCGGCAAAACCGGAACAACCGACACGGATGCCTGGATGGTAGGTTTTACGCCTGAACTGGCCACCGCCGTCTGGATCGGTTATGACCGCGGGCGGAAGATTAGTCCCGCCGAATCGCATCTGGCCACTCCCATTTTCGCGGAATATACGGAATCCGCTTTACAATCGATTCCTCCGAAGCTCTTTCCGATTCCAAACGGGGTCGTGAGCGTCTACATCGATCCGGCGACCGGAAAACTGGCTCACGGCGAATGTCCGGAACCGCGTCTGGAAACTTTCATTGCCGGTACAGAACCCAAGGAATACTGCACGGAGCACGGGGAAGCCGTGAAAGGTTGGGAAGAAAACGAAAACGGGCGCGGGAGCAATATCAACCGTTCATGGTGGGAAGATTTGAAGCGGTGGTGGAACGAATAAACGGACGACAGAAAAAGAGGCAAAAGAGCAGACGAAAGGGGCAAAAAAGCAGACGATGTTCGTCTGCTTTTTTGCTGTCCCAGTATATTGAGCAAACCGCTTTCTAGTATACCGTCATGGCGGGAGTCGCACAACGGTTGACACACAATCGCCATAATTGATGCATGTGGCGCCACGTTCTCCAGAGCATGGCTTTTTGATTTTTCGGCCAACCTCAGGACCAACCTCAGGTTAGCGCCTGCTTCAACGCATCGTCGGAACGTTCCCACCAGTCGGGATGGTGTTCAATCAGACATTTTTTAAGCGCCGCTTTTTCCGCTTCATCCAGTTCATCCACCATCACTTTCCGCTTCATGGCGGCATCCATGCGATTTACATGGTCGGCCAAAATTTTCCATCCTTTTTTCGCTTCCGAATCGATCAACATTTCGCACGCCGTTATTCCGGCATAACGCGTCCCTTCTTCCGTCCGTTCGACGGCTACCCAAACCACCCAACATCTTCGGCCGTTCGGAACCGCGTCTTTATCGGGGGAAAAGCGGATCCCGCGTTCAATCTTGCTTTTCGCGTGCATAGCTCCCATATCCAGATAAGCTTGCCCCTGATCGATAATGATGCTCGATACGCTGCTTAAATCCAGCAGCCCCGCGCCGAACCCTCTATGCTTCACTTCTCTGTTGCTCACTATATTCAAACTGAGTTTTTTATTCTCATTGTTCACGGCCGCGATCTCCTTTCCCTCGCGAGAAATAAACTCATTTCCCCATTATTTTAGCTAATATTCCGGTGAATGCAAACATATACATGCTTGTAGATGCTTGTCAACGGGGGGAATATTTATGAATTTAATATGGTTCTTGAAACGGAATAAGCATTGGCTGCCCATTCTGATATTGGCCATTGGCATCGCTTCAATCCTGATTTGGGAACTGGATTCCCGCCGCCCGGCGCCCATACCGGTTACGGCCGAAAACTCGACCTCCGCCGAGCCGTACCTGACCGCAAAGCCATCTGTGCCTCCCGGGTACGAGACGCCCGCTCCCCTGAGCGAAAGAATCGCAGAGTACCATATGGCGGTCGAACTGAACGCGGAGGAAATGACGCTGCACGGCAGTCAACAACTTACATGGAAAAATCCGGGGAACAAACCGGTTAAAGAACTATATTTTCACTTGTACGCCAACGCTTTCGAATCCAGACAAACGACCTTCGTCCGCGAATCCGGCGGAAAGCTGCGCAACGACCGCATGAAAGAAGACGGTTTCGGACATATTCGCGTACACGGCATAAAGACCGTTCAAGGGAGAGATCTGACCAACCGGATGACATTCGTCCAACCGGACGACGGCAATAAGGAAGACCGTACGTTGGCGAAACTGGTTTTGCCTGCACCGGTCAACCCCGGGGAAACGATCACATTGCTGACGCGTTTTTCCGTCAAACTGCCGAAAGCTTTTGCCCGCATGGGTTACGTTGGCGATTTTGTGATGGCCGGGCAATGGTTTCCCAAACTCGCCGCATATGAGAAAAAAGGAACCCGCGGCAGAGCGCAGGAAGGATGGAACCTGCACCAGTATCACGGCAATTCGGAGTTCTATTCCAACTTCGGCATTTATAACGTCAAAATCCGCGTCCCTTCGAATTATACCGTCGCCGCCACCGGTTTTCCGACCAGACAGCCTGTCATCGAAGGAAAAACGAAATTGTACCAATTTTATGCGGAGGATGTGCATGATTTTGCCTGGGCCGCCTCTCCCCGTTTCATTTACTACGAGGAACCGTACTCCACGCCGCATATACCGGGGGTGAAAATCAAACTGTACCTGGATCCCGCCCATGAACACTTGAAAAACCGTTATATGTCGGCCGCAAAGAGAGCTCTTACGAATTTTAGCGAGTGGTACGGACCGTATCCCTATTCAACGCTGTCCATCGTTGTTCCGCCTGCGGGAGGAGGCGGAACCGGAGGAATGGAATATCCGACGCTCATCACGGCGTGGGACGCATCCGCCACCGATCCCGATCTCGAGCTGGAACGGGTCGTCATCCATGAAATAGGCCACCAATACTGGTACGGAATGGTGGCGTCAAACGAATTTGAGGAAGCGTGGCTGGATGAAGGACTCACATCCTACTCCGAAGACAAAGTGATGAGCGAAGAATACGGGGTAAGCCCGAATTTGCCCATTCTCGCCACTTACATCACCGACCCCGCGCCGTTGAAACAGTATGCCTGGCATTACGCCGGCCACCGGCAGTATGCGGACAACGTGTACACCCGGGCCAAACTGGTGCTGACCGAAATCGAAAAGCAGATCGGCGAGAACGAAATGCGCCGGGTGCTGAAAACTTACTTCCAACGTTGGAAGTTTCGCCATCCGTCTACGGCCGATTTCCAGCGGGTATTGAGTGAGGTGACAAAAAAAGATTGGAACGAATTTTTCAACCAGTTTGTATACGGCAAGGAAATGGTCGACTATGCTGTCGCCGGCATTCGTACCCGCAAAATTGCGGACCGGGAAAAAACAATGTACGAAAGCAACGTTGTCGTGCAAAGAAACGGCGGTTTCACCTCACCGGTCCTCGTCCGGATCCGCCTTGCCGACGGGACCTTGTTGGATAAACAATGGAACGGCCAGGATGCGATGGCGCAATTCAGACTGATCGAAGAATTCCCGGTCGAATGGGCATTCATCGATCCGGAGCACTCGCTGGTATTGGAAAACAAACGGATTAACAATTTTATGAAAACGAATATTGACAAAAAGTGGAGCATTCGTTGGAACCTCGGCGTGACAAAACTGATCGAAACTTTGCTCTACTGGGTCGCATGGTGAGGTGAAAAAAATGATCAACTATATAAAACGGGGCTGGAACGGAACCCTGAACCAACGCTTTTTGCTGGTGGCCATGTTTGTTTACCATTTTCTCTGGGGTTTTATTTTGTACCGGTACGTGTCGTCCGTCGTCAATCCGCTCATGCATCGTTTTCCTGACGAAACTCTGGCGCAATCCGCTGTGCAATTATTTTTTGCCGAGAGCCAGTTCCGCATCATGAAAACGAACTTGTCTCATCCTTATCTGTGGTTGTTGCTGGGCTTGCTTCTCTGCAGAATGATAGTGACTCCGCTTTTAAACGCGGGCATCTTTTTTTCGCTTCATCATACGCGCTACAATGCGGGATATCGTTTTTTCAAAGGAATAAAAAGCCTGGGCGGCCCGTTCTTTTTCTATTACTTGATCCGGTTGGCCCTGACCTCCGTTCCCCTCTGCTGGATCGTGCCCGCCGCCAAAAAAATCGTACAAAGTTCTTACGCCTACGATGAAATCGTCCCGCAACTTTTCCTGTATCTGGCGTTATGCCTTGTGTACGGATATGTGGTGCACATCGCCTTCGTCTACGCGCAACTTGCCAAAACGACCGAAAATAGTCCGTTTCCTTCCATTCGGTTTCTCCTTCGCCATTTGCAGAGTATTGCCGGCGTCTCGGTCCTTCTCCTGGTTTTGTCCGGGTTGGTCGCGATCGTCTTGATGACGGCTTCCCTTGTATGGGCAGGGTTGGCGGCGCTCATTCTGTACCAGGTATACCGGTTTGTCCACGTTTTTTGCAAAATTTGGACGTTGTCGTCACATTATCAACTGTGGATGAGCCAGGGCCGAATGTAAACACGGATCTCTTTCTCCCTGCTTTTTATCGGGACTCCCCCTTTGCCGGGGGAATTTTTTTTTGAAAAAAGGAGGATTTTCGGGATTTTTGACGAATTATACATGTCGTCGTCAGCCGTCATGACAGCAAACATCGCCGAATTCTCCCCGAAAGGAGAAGCGGGGGAACCATTTCCGGGTGAATTGGTCTTGTTAAAAAGACCATAGGGCCGCCTTTCACCGAACCCTTTAGCTAACCTCGCAGGCGAAAGAAAGGAGTTCTGTGTTTGAAGAAAGCAGCTTCGTTTTTATGCGGCATAGGTCTATTTTTTTGCGTTCAAATCGGGAGCGCTTTTGCCGACTCCGCTTTGAACAGTACGGTCGAGGAATTGAAAGGGTCCCCTTACAAATGGTCGGGAACGACGGAGGAAGGCTTCGACTGTTCCGGTTTTACGATGTACGTCTTTGCCAAGTTCGGAATTGACTTGCCCCACTCTTCCTCTGCCCAGGCAAAACATGGAGTGGAAGTATCCAAGGATAACCTCCGGCCGGGAGATCTCGTATTTTTCAATACAAACGGCAAATCCATTTCCCATGTCGGCATTTATCTCGGAGACGGGCAATTTATTCACTCGGCCACGGACGAAGGCGTCGTTGTTAACCGGTTGAGCGAGTCGTACTATTCGCAGCGTTACGTTACCGCACGGCGCATACTGTCGGAAGATCAGTACGCGAAAATCGTCGAACAACAAAGCTAAACCGGATCAAGGTACATAAGGCTGAACGAACACGGCAAAGTCCTGCAGGAGCTCCATATGGACAAGCTCCACAGGACTTTATTACTTTTTAAACTTTATTAATTTGGAAATATGTATTTAATGGAAATGTGCATCTTCTATAGATGTCCTGAATCCGTGATCATCAACTGATGAAAATGCGAGAAAAAGCAGGCAAATACACCCCCGAAGGCGAATGACATAAACAAGATAACATTCACCTGCGGGGTGT
>Ga0207866_1001309_pt1 | contig 25190 bp, 16 predicted proteins | sample HigsolmetaAR203D_FD_184835 | JGI IMG/M metagenome (GOLD analysis project Ga0207866, IMG submission 184835) | Ionic liquid and high solid enriched microbial communities from the Joint BioEnergy Institute, USA - AR20-3-D (SPAdes) (version 2) ...
TGTTACAGACGAGGAGCTTGCGAGGGCTGTTCGCCTCATCAACAACCGCCCTCGAAAATGCCTGAACTGGAAATCTGCTTACGAAGCATTCATGGATGAACTGTCGCAATTAGCTTGACAATCCGTCTTCTATAAAAATTTCGTTTACATATCCGATTTTCTAAAAAATCGCATTTCGGGTCTGTTGCGGACATGCAGGGCCATAGTCATGCTTTTATTATATACGATCGAATAGTGATTTCAATATTCTATATAAGGAATTCAATGATCAGACAAAAATTACATATATTGAACTTCATATAAAGAAGATTGGAGAAATTCCATAATATTGATTTCTTTCGGATGAGAGCATTGTAAAATTATAAACAAATTTTATGCGCGTACCGATATATGAAATGGTAAAATAGTCCTAGTTTCTTTTCCGCAAGACCTTCGAGTATCCGATTATTCTGTTCGTGAATCACGCGTTTTGATAGCCATGTATATCTAGGAGGAGGACATTCGATGCAGCGTGGTTTTAAAACCAAATTGATGCTGATCATGGGCATTTTCAGCATCGCCTTGACGCTCAGCGTATCGTTGGTGAACCAGCATCGCTGGAAAGATAATTTAATCACAAACTACATGAGAGAGGTCTCTTTGGTCGAAGACATCATCGTCAACGCGGTCTCGGATGCCGACAAAGCGTTTCAAATGCTGGATAGCGATATCGAGAAAAAGATGAAGGAATATTCGGACCGGCTGTTGGAGAAATACCGGGAAAACCCGAATGTGGCCTCATGGGATTACCAGGCGCTAAAAAACGAATTTGGCGGGATGGACGTCTACATCATCGATGACACGCAAACGATCCTTTACAGCAGTTTTGCCAAGGATATAGGATTGAATTTCCGAGAAAAAGACGGCACCTTGGGTCCATTCGCACGGATCTTGAGAGACAGGCTGAACGGAAACCAATTCGTAGCGGACGGCTTGGACCAGGAAACGAATACGGGCAAATTAAAAAAATTCAGCTACGTCCCCACGCCTGACCATAAATATTTGATCGAACTCGGCTTGTACCTGGAAGACAATCCGATTTTCAAGAGCTTTAACTTCCTTGAAGTCATCAATAAATTAAAAGAAAAATATTGTTATATCCATGACATCACCGTGTTTACCACTTCGGGAAAAGCCATCGGCAAACCGGGCGAAGATGGAAAGTCGCTCCTGGTCGCCGACGAAAACAGGCCTTTTTTCGAAAAAGCGGTCCGTGAAAAAACAATACAAGAAGTCAAAAGAACATTAAACGGCGATCCGATCACTTATCGCTATGTCCCATACACCATTCAGTTTGAAACGGATGTGGCCAAGCATACGGATCACCGAATTATTGAAATTGTTTACAACGAAAAAGAGTTGAACAACCAACTCAAGCAAAACAATCAAATCTTCTTGCTCCAACTATTGGCTACCATCGCCTGTGCCTTGATGGTTTCCTACATTATCACAAGGTTGGTTGCAAGACCGATGTACCTGGCATCCCATGATTTGCTGACGGGCCTTTCGAATCGCGCGGTTTTCGAAAATTCGCTCACGTCGAGTATTGAGAAAAACAAGAAAAAAGGAAGAAAAACCGGGTTATTGCATATCGATCTTGATAATTTTAAGAAGATCAACGATACGCTTGGACACGAAGCGGGAGATTATTTTCTCAAAGAAGTGGGCGGGAGAATCCGCTCCGTTGTTCATGATCCGGACGATATCACAGCGCGTCTTGGAGGAGACGAATTCGTGGTCATCCTGAACAATATTATGGATGAAAATACAGCTTCGGAAGTTGCGCTTCAGATTATTCAGGAGTTACAGCGCCCAATCGAAATTAAAGGGACGGATGTCATCAAAGACTTTAACATTACGGCCTCGATCGGCATTGCGCTTGCTCCCGATCATGCTCAAGACGCGGACGAATTGTACAACTGCGCGGATCAAGCGCTCTATCACGCAAAACGCGCCGGAAAAAATACATTTAGCGTGTACAGCGAAAATATTCCCGGATAGTTGAATACGGATAGCCGGCCGTCGTACCGTTTCAAAAAATGGAGACGGCCCCCTTGCATCATGGCCAGGAGGCCTGCCGGTATTCCCCCTAACTGACAATTTCATTCAGGCTCTGCTTTTTGGGGGGATTGGCTTTCTTAACCAACTTGCCCCCATCGAAATGCCGGCCGTATGTTTTGACGAAGGACGTAATTTCTTCGGGAGAAGGAAGCGGTCCCTGATGTTCCCACGTTAAAAAATACGACTGCACTTTACCGCTATAAAACACCCAGCTAAAAAATTTACGGGCGAACTGGTGGAACCCTCTGGTCCTGAATCGATTCATACACTTCGCGTCCTTCCAAACGGTCATGGTTTGCCCCGTTCCTCCTTGCAGTTGACCCGTCAGCTCCGCATATAACAAGTCTTCATTCTTGATCATTCTTTTCATAATGAATTGATTCAATATTCCATTGACGATCAGTCTCGGAATATTGAATTGTTCCCCTCTAGTAACGGAAATAACCGCACCCGGGGGCAATTCGATATTTCTGTCTCCCAAAGTAAATGTCGCCCCATACTTATTATGGGGATCTTGATGTTTGACCCATGTTCTCATGGCAATCCCTCCGATATTCATATCCGCCGGTCGTTATGTAGAGCATTTCGGGCCTTTTAGCCCATGACTTTATTCGTCATTCTTGCTTTTAGTATAATAAATAAGAGAAGAGGTGCCAATAAAATCCAAAAAAACAGAAACGAATCCAACTCCATTGTAAAATAAAAAAATGCGCCGGACCTCTTGATCCTGCGCGTTCGATATGCCGCAGGGAGACCGGCGCGAGAGGCGGTGCGGCGCGATATGAGGATTTACTTCTCGTACGCCCGAATCTCCACCACTTCGGCACGGGAGCCGCCGTTGGTCGACTCGATGACCAGGCGGAGCCGGTCGGTTACAACCGAGCCGTCCAATTTGTGGATACGCCTGCGCTTGTAATTGCTTCGGCCTTCGGCGACCGTCGTCCACAGCCCGCCGGCATAGGCCTCGATCCGGTAATCTCTGGCCAACTCCGGGATAACCTCGAAGGGCGTCCGATGATGATGCAGGTTGATCAAGTCCTCGTTTACATCGTCGTTGAACGTCACCTGCACGGTGCGCACGGCGACCGGCCGCGGCCAACTCAGTTCGAGCCATTCCGGCCTGCCGTCGGCCATTTCCGCCGAAGACCACATGTGGGGGCCGCCGTACGGCCGGTGATAGCCGTCGATCGCTTTTGCCGGCGCAAACGCTTCGGTCGGCGACGTTACGCGGAAACAGAACGGCCTGCGGACGAACCGGCGCATGCTCCACTGTACGACCGGCTGTTCGAGGCGATGGTTTTCCAGCTCTTTGGCCGCAAGCGGCTCCGCTCCTTTCTGGAAGCAGAGCACTCCGGTCAACGGCCGGTCGGACACGTGAATCGCGACGCTTGCGTTCGCCTTGATCACGATAAACGCGTTCTGCGCCGTGTCCGGCCGCCAGGAGAGGTTCAGTCTCACCCATTGTTTTTCGCCTTTTGCTACCTTGACGGCGGCGGACGCCTGCAGCGTATGCGGCACATAGTTTTCGGGGCGGCCGGTGCTCCAAAGCTCGGCGGCCAGCTCCGTGTCGGCGGCCGCGTCGATCAGAAGCTCGAGCCCGTCCAGCGCGGGCTCCACCGGTACGAGCAAGCCAACGTCCGAGGCAAGCGGAAACGTCTCGGCCGAGTGCTCGACGGCCAACCGTGTCAGCGTGCTCGAGGCGATTGCCGCCGCCGCGCGCGCCAAATCGTCCGGATCCTCGTTCCGCAGGCCGAGAACCGATGCGTCCTGGCGCAGCAGAACCTGCTGCAGCTCGCGCATGTGGCGGGCATGCAGCTCGCGCGGCGTCACGCCTTTCTGCACGCACAGCGCAGCGCCGGTACCGGCGGCTTCGCCCATGATCGCGCACGTCGCCATCACGCGCGTCGTCCCGAACGCGACGTGGGTGGCGCTGATATTTCGGCCGGCGAACAGCAGGTTGGCCACATTGACGGAGTAAAGCGAGCGGAACGGGATATGGTAATTGCCGTCCATGTGCATATGCTTGGAGCCGCTCTCCGTCGAGTACACCCCCTGCGGCGGATGCAGGTCGATCGACCAGCCTCCGAACGCGACGCGGTCGTCGAACAGCCGCTGCGCCACAATGTCGTTCTGGTTCAGCACGTAATCGCCGACAAAACGGCGGTACTCCCGTTTGCCCGGCAGCGCGCCTACCCATTCGAGCGTCATATTGTCGGCGTCGAACTTGCCCGAGTTTTTAATGTAATCCCAAATGCCGTAAATAACCGACCACAACTCGTCGCGGATGCGCTCGTTGTCGTGCACCGTATCGAGCTCCCCGCCCCATTCGATCCACCAGTACGCGCAGCCGTTGTCGCCGCTTCGGATGACCCGCTTCATCGGAATCGTCGTTTGCGCAATGTCCTTGGCAAAGCGGGGCGGCACGTACTTGACCGGATGGCCCGCGTCTTTCGTGTAAAACAACAGCGTGCTGCCAAGCGTAATGTCGTCGGCGGCAAGCGGCGCCCAATCTTCGTTGTATTCGTGCCGCGCTTCGCGCCCGATCCGGTATTTCGCTCCGGCCATAAAACCGATCAGCCCGTCCCCGGTACAGTCGAGAAACAGTTTGCTTTCAAACCGGATCTTCCGCTCCGAGCCCATCATCCAGCCGGTCACCGAGCGGATCGTCCGGTTTTCCCCGTCGCCGTCCGCCTCCGCCTCATGCACGTCCGTGTTCAGGAACAGCCGGATGTTGGGCTCGGCAAGCACCGTCTCCAGCACCACGAGATCCCAAATATACGGGTTGCCATCGATGTTGCGGAACTGGTTTTCAATGAACATTTCCCCCATAATTCCCGTTTCGCGCGCATATCTGTGCGTGCCGTGAGCGGTCGCGCCGCATACCCATACGCGCACCTCGCTGCTCGAATTGCCTCCAAGCACGGGGCGGTTCTGCACAAGCGACACCGATTGTCCGAGCCTTGCTGCGGCCACCGCCGCACAGACACCGGCCAACCCGCCTCCGACGACCGTTATATCCGATTCGACAACCTCATGCTTCACTGCCATCCACTCCATTCCGGCGAAATCAGGTCATACACCGAACGACAAACGAAACGGCTGTTCGGCGTTTCCGCATCCGTGCCTTCCGGCAAATCGCATGCAGGTTCTTCGCTTTGTCCCCTTACATGTCCGCAGGTCCGGCCAACACCGCATTTCCCCACAGTCCCCTGTCCCCGGAATTGGCATCGGTGCCGTTCCACATATACTGCCGCATCCGGGTGATCCCGTCCTCGCTGTCGTCAAAACCGAAATCGAACAGCATCTCTTTTCCTTGGGCCGGATTGACGTTAAGCGCCGTCCACGGCACCGCCGCTTCCAGCGTATAGCCGCTGCCGCCGTCCATCGGCTGCACCGCCATGCGGATGTCCGCCTGTTCGCTCGTATTGAACCATCGCCAGTAGGGGCTTCCGTTCGCAACGGCGGCGCTCATGATCAGCTGCCGGTCTTTGGACAGCAGCCCTTCGCGAATTTGGATGTCCTCGGGACCGACGAACAGTTCGACGCCGTCGCCCTTCCAGACGCTGCTGTTGCGGTAGCTGTTCAGCATCGGGGTCGGTTCCCGCACCTGCGCCAGCACATACAAATTCGATTCGTCCCAGCCAAAGCGGTATTCCGCCTGAATGTCATCGCCGCCCGCGCCGACAACGCGGTTGGCAGCGGTCAGCTGCACGGCAGGAACATCTTCGAACGCCGGGTCTCCGTTGCCGTCGATGACCGGGGGAATGTTCAGATGCGGAATTTCGATCGATTGGGGCTCCCCCGGCACCGGATCGCCGAAGTCGTGATGGAAAGGCGGCCGCTGGCCGAGGAGCACGCTGTAAATATCGTCGTTGCTTGTTTTGACGCCTTGCAGGAACGTTTTGTACGGGCGATCGGCGACGTTGACAAGGCCGGTATTATACCGTTCTCCCGTGTATCCCTCCCACCAGCGTCCGGTGAGCGGCTGATCAACGTAGTTGAACCAATGCGTGCCGATGACGAAGCCGAGGGACGCGGCCTGCTCGACGTAATTGCGGTACCGGAGCTGGCGTTCGTCCTGCGTTTCGACCGAAACGACGCCGCCGTTCAAGCCCTGGTCCGACGTGCCGTAATTAAATTCGGTAATCAGCACGGGCTTGCCGCCGGACTTGTCATGGACGCTGCGCAGAAAATCGGTATCCAGGTTCCGGTCGTAATAATTGATGCTGATCGCGTCGAAATATTTTCCCGCCGTCTCCGCCAATAGGTCGCGCAAGCGGTCATTGCGCACCGCTCCGATCAGCCAGCGGTCGCCCAGCAGCAGATGGTTCGGATCGTATTTGCGGAATACTTTGGCCACCGTGCCGTAGAGCGTATCCGCATACAGCCCGATGAAGTCGTACATATCATCCAGCGCCTGCGGCGTTCCTGCGCTAAGCGGCGCTTCGTACAGCTCGGAAAAATCGGCCGCATTCGTGTTCCAAGCGGTATTAAAGGCTGCAATATCGCCGTTGTATTTTTCCTTCAACAGATCGACCAGCCTGCGTTTGGAGGCCACCTTGCTCGCCTTGGCTGCGGGAATGGCGCTTGCGATTTTGTGGAAGTGAATCTCGTTTTCCATGAAATACCCGATCAAGTAAGGGTCGTCCTTCCATGCCGGAAGCTTTGCCGCAAACGCATCGTCGATTTTCTGTTCGGCCCCGTCGGCGAAAATGTCGAAATAATGCAGGCCATCCACCTGAGCCCACGCCATATCGGATGACGAAGGCAGCATTTTCGCGTAGGGAAAATGCTGCGCCGAAGCGGTGCTCCCCGACCACGCGCCGGCCGTATTGAAGCCCCACTTGCGCAGCCGATCCACGGCCTCCGCAAAGAAGGCGTTCGCATCGTACGGCTGTCCCGTCTTCTTGATCCGATTGGCGAGGAAATAGGAGAAGTCGTTCGGATTGCCGCGGTAAGCCGTTGCGAACGGCCCCGTAAACGAAGGAATCCATTCGTAAATGCCTTCCCTTCCCGTCACCTGCGTATATGTTTCATTGGTCGTAATCCCGTTTACGCCGAGGCTGAAAAAAATATTGCCGTCCGGGTCCGTCATCACCGTCCGTCCGCCTGCCTGCTGAATCGCGAAAAAGCCCGTTTTTTGCAAGCCGTAGTCCGCCGCGCTGCCTAGCAAACCGCCGTAGTCGTCCCGGTCGTCCGGAACGGTCAAGCTCCCGTAATACGTCCGGTCCCGCTCAAGATCGTCCTGAAGCTCCTGATCGGACGACACTTTATCGGCAAACGGCGTTTTGATCGATTGTCCGTAGCGGTCGACGAGCAAATCCGACTTCATAAAGTATCGGAACGTTTTCGGATAACTCGGTTCGAGACCGTCCGCCTGCGCATAAGCGTCAATGCCCGTTTGGGATGCAATGTCGATCGGCCCTTGGTACGGCGTGTATTGCGCGTCGGTGTCCCGTTTGTAATAAATCGCGGCCCCCGGCGCCGATGCGGACAACGTCAGCTTCGCCGGTCCGTCCAGGATCGTTCCCGAAGGAATATCCGCTTGAACGGAAGCGGTGCCCGCATTGATCATGACCTTCGAAACCTGCGGCGTCCACGCTTTGGCCGCCCCTTCCAACTGAAGTTTCAAGTACCTCGTTCCAGCCGGAAGCCCTTCGCCTTCGTACACGAACAGCTGCCAGCTCTGCACGGGCTTGCCGGACGGATACGCGGCAACCGGGAACTCCGTGTAGGTTACGCCGTCGGGCGAGATGAAAAAACGGAGGTCGACGACCGGCGTTCCCGTCCAAAAATAAGCGCCCACCGTAAAATGCTGCACGTCCGTATCCAATTGATAGGTAAAGTAGCCGGGATCGGTCGTGTTTCGAACGGCCCTTGCCGTATCGTTGCCGAAATTGCCGGGGTTGGACGAGTCCAGACCGACGTTCCACGAATGCTTGTACGTGAGGCTGAAATCGTTCAGCGGATCGACAATGCGGGCGGTCTCCGCGCGGACGGGCGCTCCGAATGCAGGCAGCAACGCCGCCGTGAGCAGCCAGATCAGCATCCGAAATCGAACCTTGCGACCGTTCATCGTTCATCCTCCTTAAATGAATGAAGTCGGATCAAGCAGCAGCCGATGATGTTCGTCCGGACGCATACGAATGCGCAGGCTTGCCGGCGCCTTGCCCGGAATGCGCCAATGGGCGCGGATAAAGCCGTCTTTCTCTTCCACGTCCGCGTCGAAGACGGGATCGCGTTCCGAAAGCGCAAACGCAAAGATCGCGCCGGCTTCGGTCACGGTACGCAAGTCGATCGTAGCCGCAGGCCCGGAATAAAAGACAAAATCAAGGTGTATCCTGCCGTCTTCCTGCGCCAGCTCCCACTCGAAGCCTCGCCGGCCGTCCCAAGCCGCGGCCAGCGTCCGTACGGCCAGATGAAGGTTCTCCCCGCGCAGCCCTGCCTGCGCGCCTTCGGCGTACGCTTCCATTCCTTCCGTTATGCCGCCGATTTCCAGTCTTACGCGCAGATCGGAAGCCGTGATCCTCCCTTGCGTCGGGTCCAATGCCGGATGACGGCCGCCGCCGTCCGTCGCAAACTGGATGCCGAACAGCACATGACCTTCCCGCTGCTCGCTGCGGAACACGGCGGAGCAAAAATCGTAGCCGTCGTGCAGCACGCGCAGACGCGCATAGGCGCACGCTCCCGGGCCCTCCCCGAAGTAAGCCAGCATATTGCGGCACTGATTCCACATGATGTTCTGCGTGAACGTGCCCAACGAAAAACGTTCTTCCATATGCATAACAGCCCATCTGTCCTGCGACCCGTTCGATCCCCGGTTCACCAACTGCCGGATCTCCCGCACGCCGTCATAGGCGCGGAACCAACCGCGATACGGCTTAGGACAGCTTATATTCAAGCCGAACCAAGGCGGCTCGAACACGAAGCGCTCGCTAGCCGCCAGCTCGACGTCCCCGCCGCATGCCAATTGCAGGAAGGAAAGTTTGGCATCCGTAAGCAGCGTATCGTATGCCCTGCCGTGCGGCCCGGACCACTGCTTCAGCAGCGGGTGAAAGTGAACGGCCACCATCCGCCAGGCCATGTCCAGAAGCTCCTCCGTCCATCTGCGCGCCGACGGGTTTTGCGCATAGGCGGCCAGACCCGACAATTCCTCGATGGCGACCAGGCTGTAGGTCGGGCTGTTGTATTCGTTAAAGGTTCCCCGTTCCCGGGTATACTCGTAAAACCGCTCCAGACGCTTCAGTCCGTATTCGGCAAAGCCCGGGACCGCGTAATGTTCTCCGGCGACGAGCGTAACGAGCGCCCCCATGATCGCGATGTTCGTATATTCCGGACCGACATTCCGCCTGCGGATCGCTTCGCAGCTGTTCAACACCGCCCTCCGGACGGCTTCGGACAAATCGGACGGAAAAGCGGAGCCGTGCCGAATCGCGGCAAAGAGCAAGCGCTTGCCGCAGAAATCGGCCCAGTTCCAGTCCGGAGGCGCCATCCGCTCGATCGGCTCCTCGTAAAACCAGGGCCAGATGCCGAACGTAGGCGAGGCGGGATCTTGATCCTGAAGCGATACTATGTTCGCCAGAATGTCCCATGACCGCTGCCGGTAAGCGGCGAATTCGCCGTCCAGCAGAGCGAGCGCATAATCGAGCGTCTCCCGGATCGGATGCACAAATTCGGCGGATCGGATGGTCGTATGGTAACCCGGACTTTTGAACGGACGGCGCAGCATCCGGATCGGCTCGTTGTAATCCGCATGCATGGCCTCCACGGCCCGGACGAAGGCCTCCCTGTGGTCCGGATTCATTCCCCTTCCCCCCGCAGCGCTTCGGAAACCAGCATAAGGGCAAGCCCTTGGCCGTACAGCGTAGGGTATTGCGGAATCGCGTTGTACGCTTCAACGCTTTCCAGGACCGGCGTTCCGCCGGATACGCCGCGCACCTCGCCCCGTTCATCGACCGCGGCCGTGACCGCGTCAATCGTTCTTTCGGCATGGACGCGCATGGAAGGCTCCAGCCACCCGCTCCGGACGCCCCGGAGAATCCCCGCCGCGATGCCCGCGCTCCCGGACGTTTCCGGATAAAAGCCGCTGCGGTCCAGCACCGTCGGCCATAGACCGCTCGGCTGCGCAAACGCGAGCAAGCCGTCAATCAGACGCCGGTAACCGTCCGTCGCTTCCGGCGGAATCGGGACCAGGCCGCGGATATTGTCCAGGATCATCGGCGTCGCAATCGCGATCCAGGCGTTGGCGCGCGTCCAGCGGGCCGCCGACATATGATTCCCGGCCGCGCAGTTCCAGCCGTGGAACAGAACGGCGCTTTCCTCATCGCGAAGCAATCGGTAATGCAGCAGCAGCTGGCGAAGCGCTTCTTCCGCGAAGGCGCGGTTGCCATACGACTTGGCCATCTCGGACAGCGGCAGGACGGCCATAAACACCGTGTCCGCCCATACCTGCTCGGCGAACTGGACGGCTTCCGTGACCGTATGCTCCAAAGCGCCCTCCCGGGTGCGCGGGGCTTCCCTAAGCAGCCATTCTCCCGCCGCAAGCGCCAGATCCCGGTACAGGACGTCCGACGTATGACGATGCAGTTCGGGGAACACGGCAAAGGGCGCCATCGCATTGACGGCCCGGCTGCCGCCCGCTTTGCCCCGGTTTTTCTCCGCCCAACGGACGAGAAAATCCATCGCATCGGTACGGCCCGTGCTCTCGTAATAATCCCGAATCGCGATGACGCCCACTCCCGGAACCCAGTCCCACTGGTCGAAATCCAGTCCCCAGTTGCCCGCGTGATCTTCCGTCATGTACGCGAACAAGCGTCCGGCCGTCTCCCTCAGCGAATGATTTCTTGCGGTGCTCATGCGGTTCACCTCATCTCGAATGCGGACAGCCCGCCCGGCCGCGGCGCTTCGGCGAAAGCCGGGCGGCCGCGGATTACTTCATGCCCGCTTTGTTCTGGTCATACCATTCCTGCACCAGCTTCTCGACGTTGTCGCCGCCGAGCCGCTTCCATTCCTTGCGCAGCTCGTCGAGCCCCGCCTGCGGCGTCATCTGGGCTCCGCCCGTGACCACCTTCGCCTCGATCTGCTCGGCGATCGGCGAGAACGCGGAGATCAATTGGTTCGCTTCCGGCAGATCCGGATTGAACGGAATATCCCGGCGGTATTTGTTTTTCATGGCGACAGTCAGCGAATCGGCCTTGGCCTTGGCGTATTCCTGCGAAATCGGGTCCTGCGCGGCCATAATCGGGAACCATTCGGGTTTCGGGCTATACTGGTTCAGCACGGCGTACTCGCGGGCATAAAAGACTTCCTGGCGAAACTTTTGCGGATCGATCGTTTGCGGCACGCCGTTCACCAGCTTGTAGTGGACGTTTTCCTCCCCCAGCTTGAGCGGCTGCCAGCCTTTGTCGATCATCCAGTCGAGGAACTTGACCGCCGCTTCGGCCTGCTGTTCTTTCATGTCTTTATTGAACGTCACGTAAATGTACGGCGCGTTTTCCTGGTACAGACCGTTTTTGCCGTACGGGGTTGCGACCGGCTCGAGCGCCACCGGTTTCGCCGACGGATCGTTTTTCTTCAAATCGCTGTATTCGTTCGGCATATCCCACGATCCGAGGAAAATGCCGGCTTTGCCCGTTGTCCAGAACTGCTTCGCGCGTTGGGCGTTTTTGTCCGTAATATATTCCTGATCGATCAGACCTTCGTCGAACAGCGTCTTCTCAAACGCGAGCACATCGGCATAACGGTCCGCGATCCGGCCGAATTCCAGCTTGCCGTCGTTCAAATACCACTGATTCTCGTGGGTGAAGAACAGGCTGCGCATAATTTGATAGCCGTTGGCGTTAAAAACGATTCCGTACGTGTCGGCTTTGCCGTTGCCGTCGGGATCGTCCGTTTTGAACTTGCGGGCCACATCCAGTAGCTCGTCGATCGTCGTCGGCGTTTTCAGCCCCAGCTTGTCGAGCCAGTCCTGGCGAATCCACATGCCGTGGTTCGCAATCGTGTCGATGCCGCGCACCGAGGCGACGGCGTACAGCTTGCCGTTGATCGTCAGGTACGGTTTCAGCTCCGGATGAGCCTGCAAATAAGCTTTGTAGCTCGTGCTGTACTTGTCGATGTATTGATCGATCGGCTGGATCGCGCCCTGCGAAGCCAACGTCGAGATGTAAGCGCGGTCGTATTCCCAGATCAGGTCGGGCGCTTCTCCCGCCGCGATAAGCGTATTCAGCTTTTGCTGCGACTGGTTGCGCGGAACCGGAATCCACTTGACCGTCGCCGGCGCGTTCTCGTTGATCCATTTCGTCCATCGGTTGCTCTCGTAGCTGCCCTCTTCCGCCGACACTTCGCCGCGGTCGAAAATCGAAACGCTGATTTCCGGTTTCTTCGCTTCTTTCGCGTCTGCGGGCGCGGACTTGCCGCTGTCCTTGCCGCACGCGCCCAGCATCGCGAGCGATACCGCCAAAGCCAACAGCACCGCTGCCTTCTTGCGTTTTTGCTGCCTCATCGTGTTTTTCTCCCCTTCAGCAAATTCGTTTTATATCAAGAGGCGAATGCCTCCCGACATCATCCTTTGACCGAACCGATCAAAACGCCCTTGACGAAATGGCGCTGCAAAAACGGATACACGCACAAAATCGGCGTAACCGACAGCACGATCGCCGCCGCCTTGATCGCCTCCGGCGTCAGCAGCGCCTGGCTTGCTCCTTCGCTGCCTCCCGCGCTGTTCAGCAGACTCGCGTCGACCTGATTGATCATTTGGTAGAGCTTCACCATCAAGGTTTGTTTCGTCGATCGGGTAATATAGAGCAATACCTGAAAATACGAGTTCCACCAGCCTACCGCGTAAAACAGCGAGAGCGCGGCTAATATGGGCTTGGACAGCGGAAGAATGATTTTGGCCAAAATCGCCAAATCGTTGGCGCCGTCGATGGAGGCCGACTCCTCGATCTCCTCGGGCAGCCCTTCGAAAAAGCTCTTCATCACGAACAAATTGTATGTGCTGATCAAGGCCGGCAGCCAAAGCGACCAATAGGAATTTATAAGGCCCAGCGTCTTGATCAGAATGAAATTCGGGATCATGCCCGAGACAAACAGCATCGTAAACGTGATGAACAGCAGCAGCCCGCCGCGTCCCATGAGCCTTTTTTTCGACAGCGGATAAGCGGCCAGCACCGTCATGGCCATATTGAGCAGCGTGCCGACCACCGTCACCAGGACGGTGTTCTTCGCCGACACGAGCAGTTGTCCGTCGTCCAAAAGCCGCTTGTAGGCGTCCGTATTAAACTCGACCGGCCACAAAAACACCTCGCCGGATGTAATGGCTCTGCTGCTGCTGAACGAGGACGCCGCTTCGTACCAGAACGGATACAACGTGAGCAGGGACAGCAGACCGAGCGCCGCATAGTTGACGGCTGCGTACGTTTTCGCGCTGAAGCTGCGGCGGGATTTCATCGCTTACCTCCTCCTACCATAACCCTTTCTCCCCCAAGCTTTTGATGATCCGGTTTACGCTCAACACGAGAATGAACCCGATCGCGGATTGAAACAAGCCGAGTGCCGTCGTGTAGCTGTAATTGGCGTTCTGCAGCCCGACCCGGTACACGAACGTGCTGATCACGTCCCCCACTTCGAGAACGGCGCTGTTTTGCAGCACAAGCGTTTGTTCGAGGCCCACGTCCATCATTTGTCCCATTCGCAAGATCAGCAAAATGGCCATCGTTCCCCGAATCCCCGGCAAGGTAATATGCCAGATTTGCCGCAAGCGCGACGCTCCGTCCATCTTGGCCGCCTCGTAAAGCTGCGGATCGATATTCGCCATCGCCGCCAAATACAGGATGGTCCCCCAGCCGGCTTCCCGCCAAATCGAAGACAGCGTGTATACGACCGGCCACCACGTGGTGCTCGCCATAAAATAGATCGGATCGATGCCCATCGATCGGAGAATCCAATTGACGACTCCGGTGCTTGGCGACAACAGCGAAATGAAAATGCCGCCCAGAATAACCCATGAAATGAAATGAGGCACATAGAGCAAATTTTGCACGGTGCGCTTGTACCATTCTTTGCGGACTTCGTTCAGCATGAGAGAAAGGACAATCGGAACGGGAAAGCCGAAAACCAGGTTGTAGACGTTCAGCAGCAGCGTGTTTCGCAAGATTTTCCAGAAGTCCGAGCTTTCGAACAGCATGCGAAAATGCTTGAGTCCCACCCACTTGCTGCCCCAAATTCCGTCCACGAAGCGGTAATCTTTAAACGCGATCACTTCGCCGACCATCGGTGCATATTTGAAGACCACATAATATCCGATAACCGGCACCAGCATCAGATATAAATATTTGTCGCGCGAAAGGCGACGTTTGAAGACCGAACCGGTTCGCTCCGCCGCACGCGGATGAAAGGCGGCCGCCTCCGCACCGGCTTGGGAAACGTTTCCCGTCATGCCATACACCCCTCTATTCTCTATCCTGATGTTCAAATCTTCTCGCCGCCTTCAACACGGCTGCACGACTAATCGTAATCTGGAAACGCTTTATTGACTATTTGAGGATTTTAAAAAGAGGTCTCATTTCTTGCCATTGAGCGATGTAACTTTTTTATACGGGTTTGATTTTTCTGTCATCCGGCGCAAAAAAGGGCCTCTCCCGCAATGGGAGAAGCCCTTACTCCGCTAACGGCCCGGAGGCTTCGGGGGAGGCGTGAGCCGTAATCAATTCCCGGTATTCCGTCGGCGTCATGCCCGTATATTTTTTAAACGTCCGCAAAAAGCTGTGGATATTCGTATACCCGACTTCCTCGGCAATTTCGCCGATCTTTAATTTCCGGTCCGCGAGCCGCTCTTTGGACGCTTCCATTCGGATGGCAATCAAATAATCCATGAAGTTCTGTTCTGTATGTTCCTTGAACAGCTTGCTGACGTACGGCGGCGTTAACTGGAACTGCTGGGCCAGCAAGTTCAGCGAAAGATCGCTGCGTCTGTAATGCTCATGGATATAGGCCAAAATTTTGTCGACGGTATCGTTCTTTCCCCGCTGATTCCGGCGCTCCACCACCATCTGAAGAAACTGGCAGAGCAGCCCCTCCGTCACCTGCTGCGCTTCCCGCCAGTCCCGGCACTGGCTGAGCTGGTCGTGCACTGCGGTGATTTTGCCGGCGTACGGCCGCATGTCCAATCCGATCGACGCCGCCATTTTATAGGATTTAAGGATAAGATCGAAGCAAAGCTGCCGGATCATGTCGGGCGAATAACTGCTGCGCACCGATTCCTCGAACACGGCCCGCAGCGATTCCAGCAGCCTGCTTCGGTCCGCCTGCTTGAGCGATTCCACGACGGTATCCGCAAGCTGCAAAATCCGGTCATACGCTCCGCCATTCGCCTGCTGAACGTCGTCGATGGAGACGACCGCCCCCGCGCCCATCACCATCTTGTACTCAAGCGCACGGAGCGATTCTTCGTAGGATTGGGAAAGGTCTTTCATGGCGGAGCGAAATCCGCCGATGCCGAACGTGACCGTAAGGCCGAACTGCCGCTTCATGATGTCGCGGATCGAATCCGCGGTCGCCAAAGCGCGCATTTGGTTTTGCTCCGCATCGCCGCCTTCGAAGCTCATGATGATCGCCGCCAATCCGTCCTTCATTTCGACGGCGGCCCCCCGGTTTTCCATGTTGATCAATTCTTCGGCGATATTGCAGAGCGCATACGTATACAGCATCAGATCCGTTCGGCTCATCCCCTGCTTGTCTCCGCTGATTTCCGCGCTGCAGACGATATAATGGGCCGGGTACAGCCGGATGCCCGCAAACTCCAGGCGATGCTTCACGGCGGCGTATTCCGTGCGGTAGCCGGTCAGCAGATCGGACACCATCCGCATTTTCAACGCAGGCCGCGAATCCCGAACCTGCTTCTGGAGAGCCTCCCGGTCCGTCATCATCTCGTCAAACACGGATTCGAGAAACGTCAGGCTGCCGGCATCCGGATTCGCCTTCTGCGGCAGGAAGCGCCGTTTGACGGTTCCCAACACCCGATCCAGAGGCCGGAAGGTCCACCGGTTGACGAAAATAACGGCGGAAATGGCTGCGGCAAACATCAAAGACGCCAGGACGAGCAGCAAATTCCGCGTCACGGTTATCGGGCGGTTCATCTGCGCTTTCGGTACGATGCTGACGATTTTCCACCCCGTGTATTTGGACGCGGCATAGAAGATCGTCTCTTCTTCCCCGTTTTCCTTGACCCGGAAGTAACCCGTATCCGTTTTGCCTTGCAGAAGCCGCACCATATCGCTTTGGTTTTTCAGACTGTGAAACAGCATCGTTTTGTCGTCGTGGGAAACGACATTCCCGTCCGCATCGATCACGAAGATATGGCCGAGCCGTCCGCCGTTCGCATCCTTGATCAAATTGTACAGCATCGTCTCATCGATGTTGACGGCCAGCAGCCCCTTGCGATAGCCCGGACTGCTGACAGACGGGTAGACGCGCACCAGCGTCACGACATTGCGGGCGTTGGTCCCTGCCCCGATCCGGTGCGTCGTGAGCCACTTGGAATAGCCCTCCATATCCATGTATCCGCTGAGCCAGCGCAGCTCGGGATTATCCCGCCCTTCGATCAGCGTCTGATCGGTCAACACCTCTCCGCTGATGCCGGAGTAGATGTAAATGGAAGAAATATACGGATCTGAATTCATAAGCCCTTTCATTTTGTTGCTCAGTCCGTAATAATTGCTGTATCTGTGGGCATTGTCCGAATAACTGTCATACATAAAATAAACGAATTCGAGCTCCTCGCTCAGCTTCAGCAAATCCTTGTCGAGCTCCTTCAGGACCATTTCGATTTTTTGGTCGACCTGCTTGAGGAGCGCGATATTCGTAGAGTTGACTTCCGATTCCAGCCGACCGGTCGAACCGATATAGGAAAGCCAGAACGTCATGCCGATTACGATCAAGAAAATGGCGCCGTAAAGCGCTATAAATTTATTCGATAAGCTCGTTTTCCATCGCATGTCGATCGCCTCATGTCCATTGTAGCGCACCGACGCGAGAAGCGTTAGCCCATCCTGCATATTTGCAGGCGGGCTAATGCTAAAATGATTATATTTGTCACAAAGTAAGAGCGAAAAAAAGCGCCCGATAACTGTCATATAAAAAATCCGATGAGCACAAAAGAAAGTGCGAGTGGCATACGGTAACGAGTTCCATCAACCTCGAAGAGGCAAAAATAACGACAGGAAACAAACATGATAGTAGCTAAATCTTCAGAAAAATTATTGAAAGGATTATTACTTATAAAATTATTATTCTTGAGTGTCTTTTAATATAGAAAGATTAGCCATCGTTATTCCAACCCTGGAAGCGTCCCGTCAAGTGGTGTAAAATCGATTTCTACCAAGTGATCCAGATTTATTTCTGAGTCGCGTCACTTTAGTAGAAATCATACCGTGTCTTCCCTTGTCAAGAAGCTCGGTGCCATTTTACACCACTACTAGGGGCTATAACACTGCTTTGGGATAGACTGCGTTAGATTACTGCTTTGTTTAGGCGAATGCGGTCAAGATGACAGCTATTGTATTGAATACTCCGTGAATGATCATGGCCGGAATCACGGATCCAGTACGTTCGTAGGTCCAGGCAAAGACGACCCCGCTGATAAAATTTACTGGCATCGCATTGAAAGTAGGATAATGTGCCGCTGTAAAGATTAGCGAGCTAATTACAATACTCCATCCTGCTCCTGTGCGTGTTCGCAACCAGCGGTATACAAAGCCGCGATAAAAAATCTCTTCATATACCGGTGAAATGATTCCAGCGGACACGATTCCGATTAACACAGTGAACCCGTTAACTTGTTGTTTGAGGGCTTCTGTCTTGCTGTTATCTACACTGTTGCCGAATAAACTGGTGATCATGACGGCTGCTATACTGAGGGCAATAAGCACCAGAAGCCAAATCAAGATCCGCGACCAATAGCTTGAGGGAAAGCTGCGTACCCCTACAGACTGCCACGTCAGTCCATGGGGGCGCAAGGCAATAACATATAATCCGGCTAACAGGACAATCGCAATGGTTAGACCGGTCAACGTACCGGCATAAAGGGGAACATTCAGCCATTTTTCGTATAAGGACTGCACGCCGTGCTTGATGACAAAAATGACAAATCCGAATTCGAGAAGCAGTAAGGCGGAGAATTCACGCCAAGACCACGGATCATTGTGTTTCCATTGTTCTGCTGTTTGCATACATTCATCCTCCAGTACAAGTCTGATATAATGACTATACAGGGTGACGCAACGTCACCCACAAGATTTATTTGTCAGGAGAATAGGCATGAACAAATGGACAACTGGGCAAGTGGCCAAACAGCGCAACATTTCGATTCGAACGTTGCGCTATTATGATCAGATTGGTTTATTGTGTCCCAGTAGTAAGGATGAGCATGGCAAGCGATATTATTCCGAAGAGGACCTGTTCAGGCTTGAGAAAATTATGCTGCTGCGTTCATTGGCGTTGCCGCTTGATGAAATCTCCCGGTTGCTGAACACAATGTCTTATCGGGAAGTGCTTGTGGCCCATCATAACTATCTGCAAGACCAGTTAGTCACCATACAGAAACAGATTGCCCATACCGTATCTCTCATCAACATGGTTGATTTGGAGGATTCACTGTCTTGGGAACGCGTGTCCGAATTGGTACGACAAGCGGATACCACGCCGAAAAGATGGGTCGATTACTTCACGGAGGATGAACAGGCATTTTTGCACAAATCGCTGCCACGTTTGGAAAGCGGAGATCGGATGACGCAGCAATATGTATCTCTGCTGCGTCGTATCGAATGGTGCCTTTCCCATGGCATTGGTCCACAAACAGAGGAGGGGCTGGCGATTGCTGCAGAACTCATCGCGTTATCTCACAAGACCTTTGGCGGAGATCAGGCATTAGCGGATAAATTTTGGGAAGTGCGCAAACTTCCAGCCAAAGAATCGGGATTATATCCGCTGACGGAAGAAGTATTGCAGTTTGTAGAACAAAGCATTGCCTATGCGGAGCAGCAAAAACAGACCGCCAAGGGGGAGGAAATCTGAAAGAACAATCTGGAGGTCATTGGACCTCAGTCAATAGATTGGACACATAAAATCGAGAAAATTACGCAGCTTGGCAAAACATACGTTCGTATTGATTTGGCGTAAAATACCCTATAGCAGAGTGGATTCTTTTTCCATTATAGAAGCGCGCGATGTACTCAAAAATCTTCTCTCTGGCTTCTTTCTTTGTTTTGAACTTATGCAGGTAAACGAGTTCTTTTTTCAACACACTATGAAACGACTCAATACAAGGTTGAGTAGCCCGGGGGGATCGCACCCCCAGGCTCTCTCAGAACCGGACTTGAACCTCTCGGCTCATCACGCTCCCATTATCCAGCCCAACTTAAATAATTCTTCTCCCATTGGACGAAAAGTTTGGGTTCCCGCTTCGCAATCTGTATGAGCCAATTCCAGGCCCGCTTGCGTCGCTGTCTGAACCTTTTGTACTTTCTCATCGTCCACTCTAGTAGCGCACTGTTATCCCGAAATATTCATTGACGTTTAAGTAAGATGGGAATGTACGAATTTAGTTATGCAAAGTCCCACTTCACGCAAAAAGACGTTTCCTTGTGAGTTTGTGATAAAGGAGATCGAGCAAACAAAAAAGAGTGTAGGATCCTTGGTGATGGCTGACCGACAGTTTGGGCTAGACTTGTTTTACTTGGTTTTTTTCAGTCGAAATGACGATAGTATGGTTTCCATCACATTTTCGTCTATTTTTTCGCTGTTAAAATAAAAGCCGTATGAACGCCCATCTTCCTTAACGGACACATACCAACGGGTTTCCTTGTACTTCCATTCTGGATCCTTATCAGCAGCCGGTTTCGTGTGGGTCAACTGAATCTTATATAGGTGAACATCCTTATTCTTAATAGCTAATAAGTCATTACATTCTTTGAAATCTGTCTGTTCAGCATGATTAGGCTTGAAGTTTTTCCATGTCTCTGAATCAAACCATCCTAAAATCTCGGTTTCCCCTATTTGCTCCCCATTTTTTTGGAATGAGAAAGCGTCTTTACCACTCCCCTGTTCAACATGCCAGCTGTTTGGAATTGCAAAAGTAAACGTGGACGCTTCAACTATTTGATACCCATCGGGTAAAGAGAACGACGCTTGAGTTGCCGGTGGTTTTTCGTTTTTCGTTGGCGGGTCAACATCTTTATTGATAGTAGGCGTATTTGATGATGGTGGTACCAGTGTTTGGATTTCTCCCCCCTTTTCATGGCCACAAGCAGAAACGATCGCCAGAATAAGGATAGTCATTATCGATTTGAATATATAGCTCATGCGTATTCTCCGTTTTCGTAATAAATTTGTATAGCGTTGCGGAACAAAAAGGGAAACATACCAATGGCAATGGTATGTTTCCAAATAATTATCTAGTCATGGTTACCTGGCAATAAACAGGGCTTCCATTACTATAGTTTCGGACGTGCAGTCGATATCCTTGTCCGTTATTCAAATAAACTTTGGAAATTAGAGAGTAAGCCCCTGTTCCATAATCATCGTCAGATGCTATCAGATTACCATTAAGGTCGTATAACTCCAAAACAGTGTCGGTAGTATTACCGTATGGCAAAGTTTCAAAACTGGTTTGTCTGCCATCACCAGTAACATAATAATCGTATGAGGCTCCACCGTTAGGGTATCCAAGCGTGGTTGTCGTTTGAGATGCAGCTGCAGTTAAATAAATGCCGCAGTACACAGGGCTTGTGCTATTGTAACTCCGAACTTTTACGTAGTAAGTCCCACTTCCCATGTAATATGACCCGATCCGAGAATAATTGCCACCACCGGAATCGTCATTGCTTGTTAAAAATCTTAAATTAGCATCATACAACTCCAGATAAGTGTCAGTCTCCGGACCATAAGGAACTGTTTCTATATCTACATATCTGTTTTGACTTGTTACCTTAAACCATTTTTCTGTTTGACCATATGCAGTTGAGTAATAAGTTAAGCTCTCACCTTCATTCCAATAAGAACCGCTATAAAAGAAAGGAGCAATATTTCCGGACGATTTGTCCGATTGATCGTAGTAATAATGCAGAATCTCCATCCAATTATAGCCTTGGTCGTTCAGATAATCTGCGCCGTATTGTTTCATCTCTCCACCGTGGTAAGGTCCCGGTTGTCCTTGCGTACCAGCTACATAAGCAGTGTAGAAAATATTGCCACTTGAGTTTTCTATACCAATTCCTCCAACCGCATTTATAGCTGCCAGAGAATCGGATGTTTCCTTACCTGCTTCCGGATTATAAACCTGGTCGGCCGTTGTATCCTTAACATCATAAGCCTCGTTAGGATACTTGGGGCTTGCCCAAACACGATACCAACCGACAAATTTGGTAGCCATTGCCCCTGCTTTTAAAGATTCCATTTTAGGGGTGGTATATAAAATCCATTCGTTCGGCAAGACTCCCCGTACATAATCATAGAGTGTCGGCGTATCAATCCGGTTGTAATTGACCCTATATACACGAATGTTACTGGGAGGAAGATGCTGATTGGATGGTTTATAGGGGCTCACATCGTTTGGCGTGATGATTGATTGCGCAACTCCCCCATACGTGGACTCGGTAACACTACTTTGTTGCTGCGCCTTTTCTTGCAAATATTTATCTTCCTCTTTTGTCAACTTGCTTGGCGCGGGATTGATATATCCCTTTTCTGCTTGAATCTGTTGTTCACTTGCACGAAGGTCTTCTAGCAGATCCCCCTTTTTGTTAACGATTTTTCCTTCAGCACGTTGTTTTGCAACGAAGATGGCGGCTTTTTCGTCCTCACTACCAAAGCCGTAGCCCATATTGCTAATCGTTTCAATCGGTGCAATGGAGTTTTCGAGTATCTTCCATTGCCCGAGTTCCTTGCCTACTATCACGAGACGATAGTTTACTCCATTATAAAAATATTTATCTTCTTTCTTCACCTTGAAATCCATGCCTACAAGGTAAGAATGGATGTCTTGGTATTTATCCTGATAATAAGCAAAGTTGGTCAGGCGAGACACAAAATCGTTCGGAAGCTCTTTTATTTCGGAAAGCGTCACCGAATCGACGTTATGGATTCCTAGAAATTGATTTTTAAAATCAGTATTTTCGATAAACGACTTGATTTCTTGCTGGTTTTCAGATGCCTCAAGACTAACGTATTTATCCCAATCGTGCTTATCAAGAGCCTGGATATCCTGCAAAATTACTGTTGCCGATTCATCATTGATCGGAGGTGTATTTGGGTTTGCAAATACACTAGATGAGAAACAAGCCGTAAGTAGCATGACCAATCCAAAGCTAGAGATGCGTTTGGCATTTCTTTTGAACATTGTTCCTACTCCTTTCATTCCTTCATTTTGTTGTTGACAGCGGCTTACATACCACATATAAGTTTCGATCTTTTCTCTGTGTCCTCCCTCCGAAACACGCTATTAATTAAAGTTTAGCGTAGTCGGAGTCGTTCAGAATCTATCGAAATCCCAACATAACCCCTATCAACCAGAAATTTCCCTAACAAAATATTAGACACCTTAGAAGACGCAAAAGTTACATCCACATATTAAATTGGATTTATTTCCTACAGTTGCCAATACAACATAGACGGCTTTTTTGCTCAGTATGATCATCAGTCGACCATGGCACCACCCCCGTCTGCTGAGTATTGTCCCTTGCAATATATCAGACACAGTATATATGGTAAAAGTTTCATTAAAAGATAAATTTGGTATATTCCCCTAAAAAAATCGGAAGGGCGTCCTAAGAGTTAGAATAAGCACTATTTCCTATTGATCTGTAGAATTCAAGCAAATCGAATAGGTGGGAGGAAGCTAGCTTGGCTACTGTCCTACATCTTCGTTGTCCGCAAAACACGTCCGACATCGCGCGGACGCCAAGGGCAGTCGAAGTCGTGAAGGGCATCAGCTTCGTTTGCACGTTCGTGCCTGCGCCCATCTTGAACGTCGATCCACCGTCCCCGTGAAGTACTCGAAAGCCCGCAAATGGCAGCCAATGAGGGTTTCCAGCTTTTCGTCCTCCGTAAACTCCACGTACATCATGCGGGAATATCCCAGCACCATGACGAAAGCGTAGAGCCGCTTCGGCTTTCCGTTCCAGTCCACCTGAAACCGACCCCAATCCACCTGGGCTTGATAACCGGGCGGTGTTTCAAAACGCACCGTGGCTTTTTGAATGACAGTCGGGCGGAGTGGCTGCATGAACGATCGTAAAATGGTTTTGCGGCCGGTGTAACCTTTGGCCCGGATCTCATCGAAGATGACGTTGGCGTTCAGGCATCCTTCCTGCATCCGCTGACGAATGTAGTCCTTGAAAGGCTCCAGCTTGCCGGGTCGGGGAATTTGACGCTGGCAGGGAACCGGCTCCGATTTCTGCAGCCATTTTCGGATCGTTTTACGGTCTCTTCCCAATTCGTCGGCAATCTGTGTGATGTTCATTCCGCGTTTTTTCATCTCGTGGATCATGTAAAACTCCCCATTCTTGATCATGTTGCCTCTCTCCTCCAAGGAGAGAGTTTGTGGCAAAGGTGGGGAATTTTCAACCGATTCTATTGGGGATTTTAACACCGTTTTCTACATTCGTTATGAAGTCTCCACAGGTAAAGTGAAATACTATGCAAGTGGAACCAACGTGAATGGTGTCGCTCAGAATTTAAGCTTTACATATTCAAAATCGTTCACAAGCACGGAGTTAGCCAACATGCGAACCAAAAGAGTATTAGGAATCGGATACGTCGACCCCGCTACTGGAACTCAAAATTATGATGGAACTCAAGATCTAGGGTTCATCTCGCTTAATTACACAAGCGCAACTCTTCTCAAGACTGATGGAACAACGACCGTAAATTACAATACGAGCTTGTTGGATACAGACCTTTACAATAACAAGATTTATGGAACTGCTTATTGGCCAAGTTCTGCTGTGACTTACTCCCCAACTCTGGGGACATTTCTACACAGAGCCAACGAGTGGATACAACGTCCTGAGGGATTAGGTGCAACTTGTTTAGACGATTATAAGTCTATACATGTGTAACTAATCCATCAAGGGAGATGGTATTTGTGTACAAAAGATTAAAATTTTTCCTGATTCCATATACTTTTGTGTTAGCTCTAGTTATTTGTAGCGCCCAAGCGTATGCTGCGCCAATCTTATTTAAAGATAAAATTTCACTAAGCCGGGGTACTAAGACCACCGAACTGAACATTGGCACAAGTGAAAAGTTACTTGTAACAATCAAAGCTCCGGGACATGACGTTGGAGTCCGAGCCTTTTTTGAAACATTCACCGACGAAGTCTCATGGGATAACAAAGCGAAGATCGCCAGCATTAAAAACAATGGCAAAGAGTTAGTCATCCCCGTTTCCGGAAACTACACGCCAAAGGAAAATGAGGTTGTCCTTCCGGATGGCTGGGCTTACTTCAAAGACGGAAAGATCTATCTAAAGTTTCCGTATTTCGCTTATGTTTTTGATCGGTATGCGGAATTTGATAGTAGCTCAGAAGAGTATCAATGGAAAGAAAAACTGGAATTTTTGGGTATAGAGTACGTCGATTCAAATGACTCTACAGCAAAAGATGGTATAATCCACACTTCTGTACATATTAAGGCTTAGATTATTAACACCTTATGATTATTACACTGAACCGGGCGGAGGTGGCAGACTTCTTTACTGTAACGAGCATGAGTATGTGACAGAACAAATTTGCAGGACACCGTTTGTCACCATCGATATATTCAAAAATCTTACTTTGCGCTTCATTGCGGGTCTTGAACTTTTCCAGATAAACGAGTTCCTTTTTGAGTACGCTGTGGAACGATTCGATGCAGGCGTTGTCGTAGAGTTGCCCTTGCGGCTCATGCTGCCCTTCATCCCGTATTTTAGCAGCCGTTGTTGGTACTCATGGGAAGCGTATTGGCTGCCCCGATCGGAATGATGAAGAACCTTACCTTTGGGCCGCTGACGGCTGTAAGCCTGGTCCAGAGCTTGCAAGACCAGTTCCTTGGTCATC
>Ga0207866_1001310_pt1 | contig 25187 bp, 22 predicted proteins | sample HigsolmetaAR203D_FD_184835 | JGI IMG/M metagenome (GOLD analysis project Ga0207866, IMG submission 184835) | Ionic liquid and high solid enriched microbial communities from the Joint BioEnergy Institute, USA - AR20-3-D (SPAdes) (version 2) ...
TGGCTGCAGGAATGTTCAACTCTTCCGCAATGTCGTTGACGGATTTTGTTTGTTCCTGAATGTACTTTACGGCTTGCTTCTTGAATTCTTCGCTGTAGCGTTGCTTGGTTTCACCCATGGTGAACACCCCCAATTAGGTATAGGTTCATTATCCGTTAATCCATCGGAGGGTGTCCACTTTTTATTCTAGAAGCATTTTGCTTCTCTCGCGCGCATTTCCGCCGCCGCCGGCCCCCCCGAGAGAAGCATTTTGCTTCTCTCGCGCGCATTTCCGCCGCCGCCGGCCCTCCGAGAGAAGCATTTTGCTTCTCTCGCGCGCATTTCCGCCGCCGCCGGCCCTCCGAGAGAAGCATTTTGCTTCTCTCACGCGCATTTCCGCCGCTGCAGACCCCCCGAGAGAAGCATTTTGCTTCTCTCACGCGCATTTCCGCCGCCGCCGGCCCTCCGAGAGAAGCATTTTGCTTCTCTCGCACGCATTTCCGCTTCTCTCGCGAGCCATCCGGCAGAGCGGCGTCCAGGCCATTCAGCGGCCGCCATCACCGAAACAGTCCGATGAAGTTGCGGAGGAGGTCCGCCCCGCCGACAAAGGTGCCAATTGATGTGCCGATGTTCGACAGCACCACCACGAGCAGCACCCGGGTGACCCTGTTCCGCCAGAAACCTTTCAAGCTCAGCACGTCTTCCGAAAGCGCCTCGAAGTCCCGCACCTGCGGCCGCTGGAAATACGCCTGGGCGATGCCCGCAAACCACCCGGCCGCCAAGAGCGGGTGCAGAGCCGTGAACGGAGCGGCCAAAAATCCGGCCACAATCGCCACCGGATGAGCAAACGCAAGTGCCGCTCCGAGCGCCGACAGGCACCCGGTCCACAGCACCCAGCTCAGCGTTTGCTGAACACCAATGGACGGATTCATCACAAAGCTCAGAACCAGGAGCCCCACGATCACCGCCGGAATCGCCCACCCGATAATCTTCGGAACCACGGATTTCGGCGGCAGCTGCTCCAGCGGCTCCACATCGCGGTCCTCATGGATCAGCCGCGACACCCCGGGCACGTGCGCCGCGCCGAGCACGGCCACAACCTTTTGCCCGGGCGCCTCCCGGATTTTTTGCGCCAGGTACTGGTCTCTCTCGTCGATCAGCGGCACCTTCAGCCGGGGGAAATGGTCCGCGAAATCCTTCAGCAAGGTTTCCAGCATGTCGCGGGACTTCATTTCCTCCATTTCCTTTTCCGTGATCGGCTCATTGACAAAAATGCCGGCAACAATTTCCGCCAGAAGCTTCACTTTGCCCCAAAATCCCACGCTGCCCCAAATTCTGGAAAACGTCACCTGGATGTTGCGGTCGGCCAGCACGAGGTTCGCTCCGATTTCCTTCGCCGACTCGATCCCCTGGATCATTTCCTGGCCGGCCTGGATGCCGAACTGTTTTGCCATCCGCTTCTGGAAGGAGGAAACGGCCAGATTGATGAGCAGCAGCGTCGCCTTTTTTTCCCTGATGATCTTGAAAATATCTGTGTCTTTCCATTTGCCGCCTTCGGTGATGGAACGATATCTCTGCTCATCCAGTTCGATGCACACCGTATCCGGCCGCTCCCGCTCGATCACTTCCTTCACCTGCTCGGCGCTCTGCCTGGACACATGGGCCGTTCCGATCAGGAGGATCTCCTTGTCGCCCAGCCGGATTCTGGTCAGGTGCTCCTCGCCCGGCCGCTCCTCGTTCACATGTTCCTCATTCAAATGTTCCTCGGTCATAGGTACCTTCCTTTGCTGGAATGCCGGCCAGCGGCATGCTTCTTTGGAAAGAGGACGCGTCTGCATCCGAATGCCGCACGGCCTGTCCGGTCTTGTTTACCATTATACAGGGCACATCCCCACACCGCCAGCACATCCCTTGACATCCCCCGCCGACCGCCAACCACCCCCAATCTTTCTATTGAAAAACAGGTCGAAACATGTATAATGAATCTTGTTTGTAAACTTCGGGTAAATGTAATTGTAAACCTTGTAAACAAAAAGTTTACAATTACTCCGACTCGTGCATCATTTCAACAAAGGGGATTGCCATGCAAATCGGCGCGAAAATCAGGGCACTGCGCCTGCATAAAGGGTTGACGCAGGAAGAGCTTGGCGAACGGACCAATCTGACCAAGGGGTTCATCTCCCAGCTGGAGCGCGACCTCAACTCTCCTTCCATTGACACGCTGTTTTCGATTCTGGAAGTGCTGGGCACGACTCCGCGGGACTTTTTTGACGACATCCGTTTCGATAAAATCGTGTATTCCGAGGACGATCAAACCTCCTACGCCGATGAGGACCTGAAGTACGACATCCGCTGGCTCATTCCCACCTCCAACGAAAAGGAAATGGAGCCGGTGCTGATCACCTTTCAGAAACAGGGGCAATTCAAACGCTTTGAGCCGTCCCGGTCGGAAACGTTCATTTACGTGCTGGAGGGCAAAATCCGTCTCATTCTCGGAGACCGGCAGTATCTCGCCCCCCGGGGAAGCTCTGTCTACTATGAAGCGAATCATCCTCATCAGGTGAAAAACGCCCACAACGGGACGACCCGCATTTTGCTGGTCACCACCAATTCCTATCTGTAAAACCGCGGCGCGGGCTTGCCGCTCCGGACCGCCCCTTTCCCGCTGCTGATCGCGGCCAACACTTTTTTCTTTCATTACATAAAAAGTTTTTGTCATAAAAAAATTGTTCCAAGGGGAGGTTTCAAATGTCCAGTCAACCGATTATCCGATTTGATCAGGTATCCAAGGCATACGACAGCGACACCCTTGTGCTGAAGGACATCAGCTTCGAGCTGGAGCGAGGCAAGTTTTATACGCTGCTCGGCCCCTCGGGTTGCGGCAAGACGACGATCCTGAGGCTCATTGCAGGGTTTGAAAAACCGACGAGCGGCAGCATATACATCGACGGGAAAATCGTGAACGATGTGCCGGCCAACGAGCGCCAGGTCAACACCGTTTTTCAGGATTACGCCCTGTTCCCCCATCTCAATGTGTTTGAAAACGTCGCCTTCGGGCTGCGCGTCAAAAAAAAGAAGGAAGCGGAAATCCGCGGGCGCGTGCTCGAGGCGTTGAAATTTGTCAACCTGCTCGGGTTTGAAAACCGCCGCATCGAGGAAATGTCCGGCGGACAAAAGCAGCGCGTGGCCATCGCCCGGGCGATCGTCAACGATCCGGAAATCATCCTGCTGGACGAACCGCTCAGCGCCCTCGACCTGAAGCTGCGCACGGAGATGCAGTACGAGCTCAGGGAGCTGCAGCAGCAGCTGGGCAAAACCTTCGTTTTCGTCACCCACGACCAGGAGGAAGCCCTCGCCATGAGCGACGAAATTTTCGTCCTGAACGAAGGCCGGATTCAGCAGTCCGGCACGCCCAAGGACATCTACGACGAGCCGATCAACCGCTTCGTCGCGGATTTCATCGGCGAATCCAACATCATCGAGGGCATCATGCTCGAGGACTACAAGGTGCAGTTTGCCGGCAAGGTGTTTGACTGCGTGGACGGCGGCATGAAGCCGAACGAGAAAGTCGACGTCGTCATCCGGCCGGAGGACCTCGTCATCACAACGCCGGACAAGGGCAAGCTGACGGTGAAGGTCGACACCCAGCTGTTCCGCGGCGTCCACTACGAACTGTCCACCTACGACGAGTACGGCAACGAATGGCTCGTCCATTCCACCCGGAAAGCCGATGTCGGCGCGGAAATCGGCCTCGACTTCCAGCCGGAGGACATCCATGTCATGCGGCTGAACGAAACCGAGGAAGAATTTGACAAACGACTCGAAGCGTATGGAGATGATGATTAGCCATGCCAATCCGTTCCCGGGGTTCGCTCATTCCGTATGTCGTCTGGATCGTCCTGTTCGTCATCGCGCCCATCGCCCTGGTCGTGTACTACTCCCTGCTGGACCTGCACGGCCAGTTCACGTGGCACAATTACAGGGCGTTTTTTTCCGCGGCCTATCTCAAGATGACGCTTACGAGCTTCTGGTATGCGTTTCTCATCACCTTTTTCACCCTGCTGATCGCATACCCGACGGCCTATTTGCTGACCAAAACAAAGCATAAAAGGCTGTGGCTCGTGTTCATCATCATCCCTTCGTGGATCAACCTGCTGCTGAAAACCTACGCCTTCATCGGCATCTTCGCGATGTACGGTCCGGTCAGCGCCGTGCTCGGAGTGTTCGGGATGGAGCCGGTACAGATCCTGTTTACGGATTTCAGCTTCATTTTTGTGGCGGTCTATATTTTCATCCCGTTCATGATCCTGCCGATTTTCAACGCCCTGGACAAGCTGGATCCGACGCTGGTGGACGCCGCCCGGGACCTGGGCGCCTCCGGCTGGACCACCTTCCGGCGGGTCATCTTCCCGCTGACGATCGAAGGCGTGAAATCCGGCATTCAGGTCACCTTCATCCCGGCGCTGTCGCTGTTCATGATCACCCGGCTCATCGCCGGCAACCAGGTCATCACCCTCGGAACCGCCATTGAGCAGCAGTTTCTCGTGGCGCAAAACTGGGGCATGGGTTCGACCATCGCTGTCTTTCTGATCCTGTTCATGGTGCTGGTCATGGTGGTCACCGGCTCCAACGGATCCGGCATGAGGGGGGATCGCGTCAAATGAGCAAGGCACCGCTGTCGGCGAGAATCTATCTGTTTGTCATGTTTGTCGTTTTGTATGCGCCGATTTTTTACCTGATTTTCTATTCGTTCAACAGCGGCGGAACGATGAACTCGTTCGAGTCGTTCACGCTGGAGCATTATGCGGCCGTGTTTGAGGACACCCGGCTCCTTGTCATCGTCATCAACACGGTGATCATCGCCCTGCTGAGCGGGCTCATCTCCACGATCATCGGCACGCTCGGGGCCATCGGCATCGTCTCGATCCGCAACCGCAAGCTGCGCAGCACGATCCTGTCGCTCAACAATGTGCTGATTGTCAGCCCCGACGTCGTCATCGGCGCCAGCTTCCTCATTTTGTTCACGCTCATCGGGGTGCAGCTCGGATTCGCCTCGGTGCTCATCTCCCACGTCGCCTTCAGCATTCCCATCGTCGTGCTGATGGTGCTGCCGAAGCTCCTGGAGATGAACCCGAACCTGATCGACGCCGCCCTGGATCTCGGAGCGTCGAGGCGGGATGTGCTGACGCGCGTCGTCATCCCGTACATCCAGCCGGGCATTTTCGCCGGGTTTTTTCTGGCGCTCACCTATTCGCTGGATGACTTCGCCGTCACCTTTTTCGTGACGGGCAACGGCTTCAGCACGCTGTCGGTGGAAATCTACTCGATGGCCCGCGTCGGCATCAGCCTGACGATCAACGCCATCTCGGGTCTTGTGTTTGTCGTGACCGTGCTCATCGTGCTCGGCTACTATTTCTTTGCGAACCGGGCCAAAACGAACGGAGTGGGGGTGTTCAGATGAGACCGCTGGTGAACGCCGCGGCGGCGATCGTGATCGCATGCGCCCTGCTGTTTTACGCCTCGCACACGCTGAACTCCGCCGGAAACGCGGGAGGGGCCGGCACGATCATCGTGTACAACTGGGGCGATTACATGGATCCGGACGTCATCCGGCAGTTCGAGGAGGAAACGGGCATCAAGGTTATCTACGAAACCTTCGACTCCAACGAGGCGATGCTGGCCAAGGTGCAGCAGGGCGGCACCGCGTATGACGTCCTCGTTCCGTCGGACTACGCCATCGAGATGATGATCGAGGAAGACCTGCTCGTTCCGCTGGACCATTCGAAACTGCCGAACCTGGCCAACATCGACCCGTATTTCCTCGATCTTCCCTTCGATCCGGGCAACCGCTACTCCGTGCCTTATTTCTGGGGAACGCTCGGCATCGTGTTCAACCCGAACATGGTGCCGGAGCATCTCACCTTTGAGTCGTGGCAGGACCTGTGGGATCCGTCGCTGAGAAGAAAGGTGTTCCTGTTCGACGGCGCCCGCGAGGTGATCGGCATGGGTCTGAACAGCCTCGGCGAATCGCTCAACACGAAGGACGACGAGCTGCTGCGCAAGGCGACCGACCGGCTCAAGGAGCTCGCTCCCAACATCAAGGGGGTCATCGGCGACGAGATCACCCCGCTCATGGTCAACAACGAAGCCGCCGTGGCGCTGACCTTCTCCGGGCAGGCGGCGGACATGATGGGGGAAAACGAGGAGCTGGACTTCCGGGTGCCAAAGGAAGGGTCGAACCTGTGGTTTGACAGTTTCGTCATTCCGAAGACGTCCCGCAACATCGACGGGGCCCACGCCTTCATCAACTTCATGCTCGATGCCGAAGTGAACGCGCAGAACACCGAGTACGTCGGCTATTCCACGCCCAACGCCGCCGCCCTGGAGCTGCTGGACGAGGAGATCACCTCCGACGAGCGCTTCTACCCGCCGGCGGACATTCTCGAACGGCTGGAAGTGTACGAAAACCTCGGGCTCGACTGGCTCGGCAAATACGCGGAATACTTCCTGGAATTCAAGATGTCGTTGTAGCGAAAAAAACTTGCGGCAAAGGCTCGCGGCATTCCCGCGGCCAATGCGGCCTGAAAGCCGTCCGGCGGTCCGCGCGACCGCGCGGGCGGCTTGTTGTTTTCCATCATAAATGGATATTTCCGGCGCCGCCATCACATCCTAATCATTGTACACAAAGACAAAATTTCAGCGGAAAGGAAGATCGAGCCATGCAACATCAAGGCACGCAGGAAAAGCAGGAGGCGCAGCAGGGAACGCAGCAGTCGATGCAGCAATCGCAGCAGCCGTTCATGCAGCAGCCTCCCAAGGTCATCACGACCAAGGACCACTCCTATTTGAAAGACCAGCTGTCATGGGAACTGCTGGCGATGAAAAAATGCCATGACGTCGCGGGCCACTGCACCGATCAGGAAATCCGGCAGGCGATCGAGAAGGCGGGCCGAATGCACCAGCGTCATTACGAAATGTTGCTGAAGCACCTGCAGACGAACAACCAGGCAGCGATGCAGGCGCTGCAACAGTAACCCGCGAGGTGACGCGAGGCTTTAAAAGTGACGAGAAGCTCCGCAACTTGTACCAACAAATGAAGGAGGCAACCCGTATGGCACAACAACAAAATGCAAACACCATCCAGAATCCGAAGCCGGCCAATGAGCCGCAGGTGAAGGGCCCCGGCATGAACGACCGGGACCGGATCAACGACATTCTGGCAATGGAAAAATATTTGACCGACAGCTTCAACGTGTCGGTCCGGGAAGCGAGCCACACCGATCTCCACAAGGATCTGATGACGATTTTGAACGAAACGCACCAGTGCGCCCGCGAGCTGTTTGAGGTCATGTTCCGCAAGGGCCACTACAAACTGGAGGCGGAGGATCAGGCGAAGCTGGACCAGTCATACCAGCAGTTCTCGAACTACAAAACCCAGTTCCCGTTCCAGGCGTCCGCGCCTGTCCACTGACGGAACTGTCCGGAACAAATGAAACCCAGAGGAGCCGGCCGGCGCCGAAGGAACCTCCCCCTGCAAGGTTCCGGGACCGGTTCCCTGGGTTTCTGTTTGTCTGGCTGTCCGGTTGTCTCGGCGGCTGTCCGTTTGTCTTGGGCAGCCGTCCTTTTGTCCGGGGGCATGCTCTTCCGCCGTTTCAACTATGACGCTGCTCCCCGGTTCCACGGCCGCCCGGCCGGCCAATTTTTTTCGCGTTGATCTGAAAAAATACTATGAAAACCGCACGAAAAAAATCTATATTAAAAAAAGGGAGGTAAGAGCATATGCCAATGACCAAAAAGAAGCGCATCCTGACCGAAGTGAGACAGCTGGTCGTCATCACCGTCGGAGCCGTCGTCGCAGCCATCGGGCTGGAGCTGTTTCTCGTTCCGAACAACATACTGGACGGCGGAGTCATCGGGCTTTCCATCATCGCTTCCAAGCTGTTCAATGTGCCCATGAGCCTGTTCATCGTCCTCTTCAACCTGCCGTTCCTGTTCATCGGCTGGCGCAAAATGGGGCTGCGCCTGACGCTGAACGTGCTGTACGGCGTGCTCGTTCTTTCGGGCGTCAGTACATACCTTCATCACTTCGAGGCGGCCACCGACGACCTGTTCCTGGCCACCATCATCGGAGCGGTCATCCTGGGCGCGGGCGTCGGCCTCTGCATCCGTTCCGGCGGCGCGCTGGACGGCACGGAAATCCTCGCCATCATCATCAGCAAAAAACGCCCGGTTTCCGTCGGACAGCTGATCATGATCATGAACCTCTTCATCTTTGCGCTGGCCGCCCTGCTCGTGTTCAGCTGGGAGACGGCAATGTACTCCATCATCACCTACTTCCTCGCGTTCAAGACGATTGACATCGTCGTGGAGGGCATGGAGGAGCTCAAGTCGGTCATGATCATTTCGGACAAACCCGACGAAATCGCCCAGGATCTGCTCAAGGAACTGGGCCGCGGAGCGACCTTCATCTACGGCGAGGGCGCCTATTCCCGCGAACCGAAAAAGATTCTGTACATGATCTGCAGCCGCCTGGAGCTGTCCAACATGCGCACCATCGTCAACAACATTGATCCGAACGCGGTCATCGCCATCGAAAACATCGCCGACGTGTCGGGCAGCAACTTCCGGAAGGGCCACTCGCACTGATGGAGTTTTCGCACCTCGCCAGCAGGCTTGCATCCTGCGACATCACCAGCTGCCTGATCCATCGCGGCGATGAACTGTTGTTTCAGTATGAACGTGAAAAAGGCGCCTCCCGGGAGCTCCTGCCGATCAACTCCTGCACGAAGAGCGTTTTGTCGGCGCTCGTCTGCATTGCCATGGACAAGGGACTGCTTCCCGGTCCGGACACGCCGGCGGGCGATTTCTTTCCCGTCCTGCTGCGCGACCCGGATGGACGCAAGCGGCGGATCACCTTGCGCCACCTTCTCAATCTGACCGCCGGCTTTCGCTGGCAGGAGTTCGGCGGCATCCGCTCGTTCCCGAAGATGACCCGTTCGCCGGACTGGATTCAATATGTGCTGGGCCAGCCGATGGCCCATGAACCCGGCGCCGTATGGACGTACAATTCCGGGGTGTCGCAGCTGTTGGCCGGCATTCTCGCGCAGGCCGCAGGCGAAACAATCGCCCGCTTCGCCGAACAGCATCTGTTTGGGCCGCTCGGCATCGAACGGTACGAGTGGCCGAGCGATCCCCAGGGCATCCATACGGGCGGGTTCGGACTGAAGCTGACGGCCCATGATCTGCTCCGGTTCGGACTGCTTTATTTGCGGCAAGGAATGCGGGAAGGCCAGGTGGTGGTGCCGCGCGGGCTGCTGCTCGAATCGGTGAAGCCCGCGGCCGCCGCCCGTCCGCCGGAGAGAGGATGGTACGGATGGCACTGGTGGGCGGATGAGATCGTGGCCGAGATTGAGGCAACAAAACAGCCGCCCTCCCCGCGGGAAGCGGGCCGTGCCGACCGTGCCGTCACGGCCGGCCGAAGGGTGCCGTACCATTATGCCCGCGGGTTTGGCGGCCAGTTTGTGTTTGTGGCTCCGGATGTGGACGCCGTCGTCGTTTTCACGCGAAAAACGCAGAATCGCTGCCTCGCGCCCCACACCCTGTTTCGGGAAGCGATCCTGCCGGCGCTGGCCGGCGGCTCGCTGTCGCCGGACGAATAGGCGTTTCGCTGCCAGCCGGTTCCAGCCCCTGCATGCTGTCCCGTTCTCCTGACGCGCCAGGCAGCATGTTGCTGCCGGCTCCAGCTCTCAGCCCGGCACTCAGCTGTTCCCGTTTTCCTCCGTCATGCGCCGCACCTTTTCCATTTCCTTGCGGATGAGCTCCATCCGGTTATCCCAGCACGCCTGGCTCAGGTCGACGGGATACTCGACCGGGTTCAGGATCCGCTTGTACTCGTCCCAGAACAGCTCCAGGTTTTCCCGCGCGAACGCCCGGATTTCCTCCAGGTCCGGCAGCTCATAAACAAGCTTGCCGTTGTCAAAAATTTTGCAGTGCAGGTCCCGCGCCTCGAAATTCGTCACGTATTTGACGAGATGGGTGTGGACGGGGTGAAACATCTTCAGCCTGCGCTCCCGATCCGGCCGCTCATGCTGCAGGGCGATGTAGTCCCCTTCGGCCTTGCCGGTTTTGCGGCTGATGATCCGGTACACCCGCTTGAGCCCGGGGGTTGTGATTTTTTCCGGGTTGGAGCTGATTTTGATCGTGTCCGTCAGTCTCCCCTCGTCGTCCTCAATGGCGGCCAGCTTGTACACCGCCCCCAGCGCCGGCTGGTCCCAGGCGGTGATGAGCTTCGTGCCGATGCCCCAGTTGTCGATCCGGGCCCCCTGCGCCTTCAGGTTCAGAATCGTATGCTCGTCCAGGTCGTTGGACGCGGTGATCCGGACGTCGCGGAACCCGGCTTCGTCCAGCATCCGCCGCGCCTCCTTGGACAAATACGCCAGGTCCCCGCTGTCCAGCCGGATGCCTCGGAAGCGGAACCGGTCTCCGAGCTCGCGGGCGACCCGGATCGCGTTTTCCACGCCGGAGCGCAGGGTGTCGTAGGTGTCCACGAGAAAAATGCAGTCCCGATGGGTCATCGCATACGCCCTGAACGCCTCGTATTCGTCGAGAAATGCCTGCACCATCGCGTGGGCGTGGGTGCCGACGGTCGGAATGCCGAACAGCTTGCCCGCCCGCACGTTGGACGTGCCGTCAAACCCGGCGATGTAGGCCGCCCGCGTCCCCCACACGGCCGCGTCGAACTCGTGGGCCCTCCTCGTGCCAAATTCCATGATGGCGCCGGAGTCGCCGACGACCTGCTTGATCCGGGACGCCTTTGTGGCGACGAGCGTCTGGTAGTTGACCGCGTTCAGGATCGCCGTTTCGATGAGCTGGGCCTGCACGAGCGGGGCGTCGATGACCACGAGCGCCTCGTTGGCAAACACGACCTCGCCTTCCCGCATCGCGTGCACGGTGCCGGTGAAGCGCAGATGCTTCAGATACTCGAGAAAATCGTCCCTGTACCCTTCCTCCCGCAAATACGCGAGATCCGAGTCGGTAAACCGGAACTTCAGCAAATATTCCACGATCCGCTGCAGACCGGCGAACAGAGCGTACCCGTTGCCGAAGGGGAGCTTGCGGAAAAACACTTCGAACACGGCGCGACGGTTGTGCATTCCCCGCTCCCAGTACACCTGGGCCATGTTGATCTGGTATTTGTCGGTGTGCAGCGCCCATCCGTCGTCGGGATGCCTGTATCCCTCCATCGTCAGCGATTCCCGCCTTCCTTTTCTGTCTTGTGTGCCGCGCGTTTCAAACGACCGCCGCGCCCAGGGAGCCTCTGAAGTGGCGGAGCGCCCAGTCATGGCCCTGCGGATCGAAGCTGGCCACCGCCTTTTCGTGGACGACGATGGAAAACCCTTTGTTGTATGCGTCCACAGCCGTATGCAGCACGCAAATGTCCGTGCAGACGCCGACCAGGTGCAGCTCCTGGATGCCCCTCGCCCTCAGCCGGATTTCCAGATCGGTGCCGGCAAAGGCGCTGTAGCGGGTTTTGTCCATCCAGTACACGTTGTCCCTGTGCCGGTTATCCAGAAAAACCTCCTGCAGCCTGCCGTACAGCTTGCGCCCCTGCGTGCCCCGGATGTTGTGCGGCGGAAACAGCCGGGTTTCCGGGTGGAACGGGTCGTTTTCGGTGTGCATGTCGATGGCGAACACAACATAATCCCCGTTGTCGATAAACTCACGGGTGAGCCGCACGATTTCGTCCTCGATCGCCTGCCCCGGCTCGCCGCAGGTGAGCGCCCCGTCGGACGCGACAAAATCGTGGGTGTAGTCGATGTTGATCAGAGCTTTTTTCATGGGCATGCCTGGTGACCTCCTTTAGACATTTTTTGGTTCACTCCAGCTCCCGCCGAATGTCCTGAATGTGTTCCGCCGTGCCGCTCACGAGCAGCCGGTCTCCTGCCAAAATTTCCGTCGATCCGTGCGGGATGATGAACGACTCACCGCGATAGATGCGCAGCACGAGCACTTTTCCGACCAGCGGCAGGTCGCGGAGCATCGTCCCGCTGTATTTCGGATTGCTGACCACCACTTCCTGGATGGAATCGTCATGCTGGGTCATGAGCCGCACCGCGCTGGGCGATTCAATCAGGCTTTTGAGCAGCATCCGTGCGGAGTACAGGGTGGAAAACACCGTGAATCCCTCGTCCTCGGCCCGCTTCATCCCTTCCGGATCCTCCATGCGCACGATCACCCGCTCCACTCCCATTTTTCGGGCATGGCGCGCGATGAGCAGGTTGACCTCTTCCTCCATGGATCCGCACACGACGATGTCCGCCTCGAAGGCCCCCTTCTCGGCCAGGGATTCGGCGCTCAGTTTGTTCACTTCCGTCAGCAGGTAGCCGTTTTTGCCCTTGTCATTCGTGCCGCTTGCCGTGCTGACTTCCGCGTTGTTCGCAGATTCCCCGTTCGACTGCACATCCGGAGAGTGCGAGCTGAAAATTTCCACCACATATCCTTCCCGGATGAGATCCTGCGACACCGGCAGTGTCACATGGTTGGCGCCGATGACGGTCACCTTCAAAGGCTTCGGGACATGCTTCGGCACGAGCCGGTTGAAGAGAATGGGAGAGATGAAGCAGCTCAAGATGGCGACCAGAATGAGAGCGCCATGAATGGACGAATCGATGATCCCGAGCTGCAGCGCCACCGTCGCGGCGGCAATGACGAGGCTGAGCGTAGAGGTGAGCAATATGCCCGCGCCCCAGGCTTCCTTCCAGCTGTACCAGATCCTCATCACGACGGACGGCACCAGTTTGGAGATGAACAGGGCGATGAGCAGCACCGGAATAAACAGCACGACCTTCCAATCCTGCATGAGCTCCCAAATGTTCAGCTTCACTCCGACCATGACGAAAAAGATCGGAATGAGAAAACCGTACCCGAAGGACTCCAGCTGATGCTGGAAGGTTTTGTTGTTCGGCGCGAGAAGGGACACGATCACCCCGGCCAGAAACGCGCCCAGAATATGTTCCACCCCCATGTTTTCCGACAGGACGACAAACAGCAGGATGAGCGCAAACACGCCGCGGGTACCGATCTGGGACGTTCCCCTGAGCAGTCCTTCCATCAATCTGCCCCTGATGAAACGGCGGATCACGAAATAGACCAGCACGATGACCGCAAAAAACAGCAGAATGAGCGTCGTGCTGCCCGCCGAATCGCTGACCATGCTGAGATAGACGGCGAAAATGATCATGGTCACGAAATCCGCAATCACGGTCACGAGCAGGATCGTCTGGCCGTAGGCTGTTTCGGTCAGCCTTTGCTCCTTCAAGACGGGAACGACCACGCCGAGCGAGATGGTGGCGATGATGATCATCATCAGGTAGGGCTCGGTCACGAACCCGAGCTTCATCAAGCCGACGCCGAGGCCGTAGGAGACGGCCAGGATGCCGGCGAAATACAGAAGCGCCGCCGCGAATGGATGGGGACTTCTCCTGCCTCCCCCATTTTTCCGTTTGCGGCGTCCGAACCGGAACTGGCCAAAATCGATCTCAAGGCCGCTCAGGAACATGAGAAAAATGAGCCCCAGGGTGGAAAGCAGTTCCAGCCACGGATCCTCGGTGATCAGGTTCAGACCGCTTTTGCCGATGATCAGGCCCGCGAGGATTTCCGCCACAACGACCGGGAGAAATTTCATCCGCAGCTTGACAAGCAAAATCGGAATGAGAAAAGCGATGGCCACCACAATCATTAACGACGTTAACGAAGTATGTTCGTCCGTAGGGTCCACCCCGCTCTCGTGTTTCGGCATTTCCATTCATCCCCATTATACCCTTCCCGTCTCCCGGTCACAAAGCCGCGCGATCCATGCGGGCGGGCATTGCCGGCGCAGACCGGCGCGATCCGTGCAGAACTGCGCGACCCGTTATGCGATCCGATGTGCAAAGCGGAGGCGCGCGGAAGCACGAACCGGGGCGACGAGCGGTCCGGTTGCGCGGGCCGGTGATGCAACCGATGGCGCATATCGGGGGGCGTAACGGCGGCGCGATCCTGTGGCGAGACTAACGGAAATGAGAGACCTTATTTTGCCGTTGTAATCGCTTTCAGAAATTTTAGCGGAAATGAGAGACCTTATTTCGCTCCGAACTTCATCAAAACCGCGAAAATGGAGCAAATAAGGTCTCTCAGTTCCCTTAGCGTCCGGAACCCCCAGGATTTGGCCAAAATAAGGTCTCCTGGTTCCGTTACAGCGCTACCGTTGCAGCGTTTCCTGTTCCGGCGGGGACGCCCGACCGATGCGAGGGGCTGCTCATAGCACGTCGTCAAAACAGTTCCTCGTAGTATGGCGTGAAATGCTGCATCTCCTTGACCACGACTTCCTGTTTTTCCTTGTCATACATGCCGAAAATCCGGTATTTGCTGCCGATCCAGGGAACTTCCCCGAATTCGGGACGGACATGGAACAGCAGTCCCGGTTCCAGGTGTTCCCTGACGACATATCCGTGACTGCTCTCTTCCATCAAGTGGGCATAGACGCTTTTCACGACCAGACTGCCATCTTCCCCGATCTGAACGATTTCGGCAAGCAGCGAAATGGGAACAGGTCCGCGCCCGTCGCCTGCTGCGCTCTCTCCGTCCGTTGTCAAGTCTGGACCGGGAAGGTACGCTTCTTTGAGAAGCGCGCTGTTCAGGATTTCTTTTTCAAGATGGAAGATGATGAAATTGTCGATGGCCACAACAGCTTCTCCGGTCAGGTAAACGGTTTGGCCGGAAACGCCGAACACCCTTTTCGCATCATCCAGATTGGAAAAAACAAAGACCGGATCCCGCAAATCCTCGGACATCCTCGGGAGGAAGCGCTCGGACGCCGCATCCGGCCGAAACAGCAGAATTTCGCCGAACACGGGATCGCTTTTTACATAAGAATAAGTCCCTCTGAGAAGCGCCTCGCCGCTGAACCGAACCCTTCCCCAATGCATGCCGCCGAATTCCGACAGGTCCATCTCCACGACCTCCATGCCCGCGACCCGATCCCCGATTTTCAGGTTGGGAGCCGAAAAAACATTTGAGTTCTCCAGCTCGATGACGCGGTTTTCCTCATCGTATGCTACCCGTGCGCCCAGGCTCTCGGCGACGAATCGGACCGGGACATAGGCGCGGTTGGCGTAGTTGAGCGTGACAAACCCTTCCGGAAGCTCCCTGGTTTCATGATTGATGGAATAGGAAACCGGGAACAGAACCGCCTGGATCGCTCCCGCCCCATAGGCGGCCGATCCGGAAAGCAACAAAAACAGAATGGCAATGAACAAAAAGATGTTTCGCTTGCGTTTCATTTTGGCCCTCCATTCGCTTGAGTTCGCGCACAAAAGATGACACAGGCGCTCCGCCTGTTTTTCCCCGATTGCTTCCTTCGATCACTGTCCTGCTTCCACTTTCATTATACAGCGCTTATTAAAGTAAAAAAGCACGGATCATCCGGACAACATTTTGGCTGGTTCAATTGTGTGATATTGTGGAAGGCAGAAGAGGAGGGACAAGAACGTTGAGCATGACCGAAGAGCAGCTTGCGCTGCTTTATCACCGCCACGTCGACCGGATCTACAGGCTGTGTTTTATGCTGTTAAAAAACCCGGCCGATGCGGAAGACGCGGTCCAGACGGTGTTCATCAAACTGATGCAGAGCGGAAAAACATTTGCGGATCACGAGCATGAAAAGGCCTGGCTCATCCGGACAGCACGCAACCACTGCTTGAACCTGCTTTCCCACTGGTGGAGAAGAAAGCGGGTGACCATGGACGGCTTGCCGGAAACTGGCGGTCCTGCAACACCCCGTGGGGATGATCTGAGGGAATTGTGGAAACTGGTGCTGGACCTGCCCGCCAAATACAAAACCGTTACATATTTGTTTTACTATGAAGGCTACTCCACCAGAGAAATTGCGCGGATCCTGGAGATGAAGGAAACAACCGTCCGCTCGCAGCTTCATACCGCAAGGAAGCTGTTAAAAATCGAAATGGAGGGAGATCCCTATGCGATCGGAAGACCTGAATCGAGTCATTGATGGTTTCGGACCGAGCGATGTTCAGAAGCAGCGCATGCTGGAAAACATCACAGGACACTCCTCCACGAACATCCGGCGAAAGAAGATGTTGGCCAAAGCTTTTGGCCTGGCTGCGGCTGTTTTTTTATGTGCCGGTACGGCGGCCGCGTTCAGCAACACGCAATTGTTCAAGGAGATCTTCGGAAGCAGCATCTACCTGGTGGAGGACCAGATTTTGTATCCGTTGGCAAGCGCGGCTGATGACCGGTTCAGGCTGACTGTGGAAGGAGTGCTGTCCGATGCGTTCACCAGCGCCGTCATCGTCTCGGTGGAGGCGCTGAATGAGCAGGGCAGGCAGGAACTGGAGCACATCGATTCCAGTCTGGAGGTCAGTCCTCTTCAGGCTGAGTCCCATCAGACTGAGTCCCTTCAGCCTGAGATCCGGGCGAGCGTCTCGTCGATTGTGGAACTGGAGCATTTTTCGGACAAAAACATCAGGAGATTCATGATCGGATTCCGAAGCAAGGACGGTCCTTTGACCGGCGGTCTGGAGATTCAATTGAAAACGGAAACCTCCCGGCTCACCCTGCCGGCGCCAGCGGCCAGCACCTTGCCAACCATTGCCGTCCAGCTGGACGAAGATCATTACGCTTCGGCTCACTATGTGCCCCAAACCGTTTGGATTTCCCCGCTCAGCGTGGTCGTTACAGGGGTTGAAAAATTCATCGAGTATCAGATCCCTCATCCTCACGTGATCCTTCATTTTGCCAACGGGACTTCTCTCGATGTGTTCAGCCAGGGCTTCGGAGGCGCGCGTTTCCCGGAGGAGGGCGTCACCACCGCGTCCGCCCAGTTGAAAAGGATCATCGACCTGCGTCAGCTCCGATCCGTCACGGTGGACGGAAAGGAGTATCCCGTCGAAGAAATCGGTACGAAATAGTTTTGTGTCAGAAGAACATTCCCCTTCGCGATAACCGCAAAGGGGGAATGGGCTTGGAAGGGCCAACTCCGGCTCTTCTCAGCTCCCCCAGTAAAGCCACCTGCTCCTGAAACAACTCCCGAGAGAAGCAAATTGCTTCTCTCAAAACTCCGGCGGCGGCATTTCTCCCCCCGAGAGAAGCAAAATGCTTCTCTCAATGCCCCGGCGGCGGCATTTCTCCCCCCGAGAGAAGCAAAATGCTTCTCTCAATGCCCCGGCCGTGGCCAACTCTGATGGATAAGCAAAAAATTCCGCCGTCGCCCACCGCACCTCACGTGCGCCATATTGCGCCAGCGCCTGCTCCCACCGACGCCAATCATCCGTCCGGACCGACAGGATCGTTAAGAAGAGGAGTCAAAGCCTCAACAACCACGTGGTCATCTTCTGTTTCTCCGCTGCGCTCAGCACCAGGACATCCTCCGCCAGCCAACCGATTGGCGTGAAGCGCCCATCCGCGGGCACAGTGTAAGCAGCCGTTTCCCCTGTTTGATGATCAAAAACGACAATCTCATGCCCGAAGGACATCGCGGCCCTTCCGCCGGGCGAAACCGGAACATTCCCCTCCTGCCCGCGGCCAGGAGCGGAAAATACCGTTTCCTTTTCTTGAAGCACGTCAAAGAGGGCGTACTGCTGATCCTTACGCGAAAGAATCCACCCGTTTTTCATATCGGCAAGTTCAGCAGTTTCATAGATGACCCTTGCCGTCCCTGATGCGGTGTGATATTTGGCATATTTCGTCCAGCCTTTCCCGACCATTGCAAACACAAATTCCTCGTCGCTGGTCCACCAGGTTTGAGGCGCGAGAACACATTCGCATTCCAGGTCCCGGTCGCGGAGCACCCGTTGCTCTGTACGGTCCTCAAAGGAGTACAGCCACAGCCCGTTTTCCAGCGCGGGCTTGTCCTCTTCTACGGATTTGTTGGAAAAATAGACCAACAGGCTGCCGTCCGGATTGAGGCTTGGGGAAGAAGCCCAGTACACATGCCGGCTGATCTGCAAAAAATCGTCGAACCCGAAACCGCCGAACACATCTGAAGTGATCTTTTCCACCGTGAAGGGACCTTGAAGTCTGTCCGGTTCGACGGCATACAAGTGTTCGTTGGAAAACGGAATGACATAGCGATCCGCACGGCGCGCGGCAATTACTTCCGGAGTGGAAGTGTAAGGCTTGCGCTGGATGAATGTTTTTCCGTTGTGATCGAACATTTGAAAAACAAGCTCTTTGCCTTCGACTGCAGCGGTATGGATGGTTTTGGCCAGTTCCCTGAATTTCCCTCCGCTGTATGCGAAAGATTTGGGGATATTTTCCCTGGACGCCTGTTCAGCCACCCGTCCATCAATGATATTGTGCAGGTCCTCATGAATAACGCCGAATGCGGTCAAATCCACGAGATAGTTGCCTTCCAACCTGACCCATGGGCCGCTGCTGATCGTAAAGGAAAGGTTCGATCGATCTTTCTTGTGGCTATCCGTCTGCAAAGCGGCTGGATCATGATTGGACTGACGGTCCTCGGCATGTCCGGGAACACCGCCGGAAAAATTCTGGCATGCGGCGAATGTCACCGCGGCGACAGCAAGCAGCAGAGCAGCCTTCCATGAACCGAATCGCCGCATCTGTCTCCTGTTCCGATCGCGCTTCATATGGTCACCCCACCTTTCACCCCCACTTTTTCCCGCGCCTTTTACCCGAACCGCATACAAGGTCTTTTCCCGAATCATTGTTCCCGACCAGCGCAATCCGCCATGTAAAAAGATTTCGCCTGACGTCATTCATTTCCTTGCAACCGAAGCGTCCAGAATCCGTATTACATGATACAGGTATGATTCAGTCATGATACATGCGTGATACAAGCTTTATTCGCTCGATGTCACAAGACAATTTCACTCCAATGACCACATATACATCATTCAGGGATCTCATGATCCCTGCGGATCCGGGCTTGCCGGGATCCGGCGACAAGGACGAACGGACCAACCGCCATGTACGCCCCAAGACCAAGGCAGGATGAAGGATTGACTACGTCGAAATAGTTACAAGATTCGACTGAATCAGACCCGGTTCAGCATTGGCCAGGCTCCGTTTGCACAGATTCGAATGCGGCAGCGAACATGCTGCATCGTTTCGACCAGAGCAGCATACGCGCTGCACTGATTCAACTGCAGCAGCAGACACATGCATCGAGGAGGGATGCGGATGACCATGTGGATTTTTTGGCTTGTTCTCGCGGCAGCCATGGTGGTCGTTGAAATCTTTACCGTTTCATTTTACGCGCTTTGGCTGGGTGCCGCTTCGGCTGCGGCAGCGATTGTGGCGGCGATTTGGCCCGGCAAGATCTGGCTCCAGATCCTGATCGCCGCCGTCATCGCGCTCGTTCTGGTGCCCCTCACTCCCACCCTGACCCGCAAATGGAACCGGCGCAGTCCCGGATACAAGGATGAGCGGCTCAACCCGACGGGCAAGACGGCGGTGGTTGTGCAGGAAATCGGGCCCAACCGTCCCGGCATCGTCAAGGTGTCCGGCATTGGCGACTGGACCGCCACCACAAGCGGGCCCAACATTCTCCCGGAAGGCACGACAGTTGTGGTCGAAGCCGTCCACGGCACGATCGTGACGGTGAAGCCGGCGCATGAACCGGCGCATGAACATGCGGACTCCGAGCAACAGACGGCGTCCACTTCGGAATGAACCAACCGCAGCAGATGTCGGCACAATGTCAGCACAAAGCTTCATCCTCATCCATCGGCAACATGACCATCCAAATATTTAACATGATGAAATTTCTTTGCAGGGAGGGTAAACATGTTATTTTTAACCATTGCCATTCTCATTTTGGCCGTCATCTATGTGATCCGGGCCATCCGCTTTGTACCCCAGCAGCAGATGTACGTCGTGGAGCGGCTCGGCAAGTTCAACCGCACCCTGGACGCCGGCGTGCGGATCGTCTGGCCGATCATCGAGCGCGTGCGGGCGCGGATTGACATGAGGCTCCTGCAGATCGACATCGAGCCGCAAAACGTCATCACCAAGGACAACGTCGGCGTCACGATCGATTCCACGGTGTTCTTCCAGGTCATCAATCCGGAGCAGGCGACCTACAGCGTCGCTTCCCTGCACGCGGCGATCGCCAACATCTGCATGTCGGCGATGCGCCAGAGCATCGGCAAGATGCAGCTCGACGAAACCCTCGACGGACGGGAAAAAATCGCCGCCGACATCCGCCTGGCGCTGGACGAGGCGACCATCAACTGGGGCATCCGCATTGAGCGCGTGGAAATCCTGGACATCTCCCCGCCCGCGGACATCCGCCAGGCCATGAACCTGCAAATGCAGGCGGAACGGGAAAAACGCGCCGCCATCCTGACGGCGGAAGGGGAAAAGCAGAGCGCCATCCTCCGCGCCCAGGGGGAAAAGGAGAGCGCGATCCTGAGAGCGGAGGGCGACAAGGAAGCCCGCATCCGGGAAGCGGAAGGCCTGAAAACCGCCCAGGAGCTGGAAGCCCAGGGCCGGGCGGAAGCGATCCGGCTCGTCGCCCAGGCGGAGAAGGAGCGGATCGAGAAGCTGCGGGAATCCGGCCTGCCGCCCAATGTGCTGGCCTATCGCTCCTTTGAAGCGCTGGAAAAACTGGCCGAGGGCACCTCGAACACGGTGTTCGTCCCGACGAGCGCCGCCGACACGCTGGCATCGGCGGGAGCGCTGGCGCAAATGTTCAAAAAATCGGGGGACTCCGATCCGGACCAAAACAAATAAGCGTGAAAAACAAAATCAGCCTTCTTCGCACTGTCCGGGTACAGTCGAAGAAGGCTTTTTTCTGCCATATTTGCGTCAACGGTCAGCCTTGCCGGGTTGCCCCGGACTGATCCGATTTCCAAATGACGGGAAAGGGGCCGGAATAGCCCATCCGATAGGAAACTTCTTCCGCCGCTTCAAGCAGCATCCGCAACGCGACGGTTTGCTTATGTTCATCAAACATTCCGGCCAATCCCATGATGCTCAATGCGGCGGCCAATTGGGAATGGACATTGAAGACTGGCGCGCTCATGGTGATGATGCTCGGCAAATGCTTGGTCGCGCCGCTTGCATAGCCGACGGATCGGATTACCTGAATGTGCTGGTCATACTCTTCTTTTTCGATGATCCCTTTCTCCAGTTCCTTTTCATAAAGCTCCTGGGTGACACTCTCTTCCAGGTAGGCCCGAAAGATCTTTCCGGTATTTGTGTAAAGCGGAACCTGCCCGTCCAGTCCGATATGAACATGAATCGGCTGTTTGCATCTTTCCGATTTGATGAAATAAGGGGCATCTCCCTTCCAGATGCTTAACGCGATATTTTCGTTCAGCTCATTTCTCAATTTGATGAGAAAGGGGACCGCCTCCCGAACCACATCAAAGCTTTCAGACGCGCGGTTGCCCAGCATAATGAGTTCCGGGCCGAGGGACCAGCATGTCATATCGCCGCTGTTTTTCTTGACCAGAACACCCAAATGCACCAGCGAATTCAAATAACGGTAAAGCTGACTTTTGTGGAGTCCTGTCTGCCGTGTCAATTCGCTCAACGTAACAGCGCCCGGGTTCAACGAAATTTGCTTCAGGATTTTGAATCCGGTTTCCAGCGCTTGGATTCTTTTGCTTTCATCAGGCACCGTTTTCATCGGCCACCTACCCCTGAATGTTTTATTCCTTCCGGCTTCATTTTTGAATCCATGCGTGATACGGGTCCCACTGGGTGGCGTGGCCCTGGTTGAATCCTGCATCCTTCAAGTCGTTGCGCAACACCGTCGGAGCGCTGCTGATGTAAAGCGGGATGACCGAAACATGTTCGCCAAAAATCCGGCCTTGAATATCAGCCACAATCTTGTTGCGCTCCTCAATTGTAGGCAGTTTGTACGCTTCCTCTATTATAGCCTCAAGTTCTTCCGGAAAATCAACCCAGAAATACAAGGCTCGTTTGGAGCTCATGTTCCGGACCACATTGAAGAGAATATCCGTGTCGATTTTTGCCGTGCTCGCCAGGAGTCCTTCCCACTTTCCGGACGGCGATCTCATCTCCTGGTACAGCGCCTGCGTCACAGGGTTCAGTTCGGCCTGGATACCCACTTCCTTCAGATAAGCCTGAATCGCCGTATACAATTGCATGTCAGTCGGCGTATTGGTGAAAGTGATTTTGGTCCGAAACCCGTCCGGGTATCCGGCTTCCGCAAGAAGCTGTCTCGCTTTTTCAGGGTTGTACGGCGTGCCCTCCACTTCATCGTTATACATGGACGTGCCGGGAGCGCTGAATTGATCGGTTGCAATTCCATAGCCAAGAAGAATGGTTTTGACCAGGGTGTCCCTGTCAATCGCATGGCCGACAGCACGGCGCACTCTCGCATCCGCAAAGGGCGAATCCGGGTTCAGGCTGTCCGGAGAAAGGTAGATGCCAACAGCGCCGTTGGAGCTTCCCGAAACGACGTTGTAATCGCGCGCAAGGGCGACGGCCGTATCCGCATCGGCATTGAACAGCACATCAACCTCTCCCGTTTGCAGCGCGGCGCGGGCGGTCATCGGATCCAGTATCGTATAGACCTCCAGGCCGTCCAGATAAGGCCTGCCTTCCATCCAATACTGGTCAAATCTTTCGAGAACGACATGGGAACCCTTCTCCCAATGCTTGAACCGGAACGGGCCTGTCCCGACCGGATGTTCGCGCACCCAGTCGAGGCCGTGCTGCTCATACGCCTCCATGGAACCAAACACCATATTATTCCCGACCTGCTCGATGACGTTGTTGTTCCATTCGGTCAAATGAAGGCGAACAGTCAGGTCATCCAGCACTTCCACGGATTCCACCTGGGCCACCTGCGGTCTTTTGAGGAGCATATAATGTTCAATATTCCATTTCACGGCTTCCGCATTGAAATCGGAGCCGTCATGGAACTTCACGCCGGGCCTCAAATGGAATGTGATATGCCTGTTTTCCGGATCGGTCTCCCAATCGGCAGCCAGGTGGGGAACCAGATTGAAGTTTTCATCAAAACGGAGCAGTCTTTCCATGACCCCGGAAACAGCCATGCCGTCACCGATGGAGGTGATCTCGGGAGCGTAACCGATATTGATGATATCCTTGTTGACGGCGATCCTCAACACGCCGCCGTACTTTTGATCCTCCGCGGACGAATCGGAACCGCCGTTCCCGGCGTTTGCGGCCCCTGCCCCGGAGTCTGTTCCTCCCTGATTGGGAGTCGCGGCGGGTTGGGAATTGTTCGCCGTATTGGAACAACCAATAAGCAGCAAAATCGCCAAACCAACCATCACGAGCACATGCAACGCTCTTTGAACCTGCTTCCCCTTCATTTCATGTCCTCCTCAATCCATTTGTTTCTTTCCATCCACTCTCCATCCGAATTGTGTTCCAAATCATTCGAGTTTTCGGAATTTGATGTCTATGAAAGCGCATTTAAAATTTCCCGCCCGGTCACCATATGAAATTTACTCTCCCCCCTGCTTCACAATTTTTATTAACGTGTCGTTAATTGCGTTAACGATGGTGCTACAAAAATAGTATACGGATTGTAAAATTGTTGTCAATATTTCAAATAAAAACGTTTTCAGAAAGAAGGCCGATTTGACGTTCCATCTATTCCCAATTTTCGGATTACGGCCTATAATGGGGACAAAGATGTTCCACATTACGATCAACGGCAACAGTCCGACAGTAGGTGAGCTTGTGGAGAAATCACGTTTTCATTACGGGTATGTCATCGTCGCGCTGTCTTTTCTCGCCATGGTGGCGGCCATGGGCATCCGGGGGTCTTTCGGAACCTATGTGACGGGGTGGGAAGAGACCTTTTCCATCAACCGCTTTCAGGTCAACGTCGTGTCCTTCGTCAGCCTGGTGGTGTACGGCATCAGCGTGGCTGTCGCCGGCCGCCTGACCGACCGGATCGGACCGCGCAAAATCCTGACCATGAGCATGGTGTGCATGGGCGGCTGCCTGCTTGGCTCGTTTTTTGCCGCCAACATCTGGCACATGGTGCTGCTGTACGGCCTGTTCGGCTCCATCGGGTTCGGGTTCGCCTCGAACGTGACGGTGTCGGTCGCCATCGTCCGCTGGTTCAAGGAGAAAAAAGGCTTCATGATCAGCCTCGTCGTCGTCGGCATGGCCGTGGGACCGATGCTGTTCGGGCCGATCAACATTTTCATGATCGACATGATCGGGTGGAAATGGCTGTTTGTCATCTACGGGGCCGTCTACACTCTCGTGTTTCTTCCGCTGTTTTTCTTGTTCTACCGGGATCGGCCGGCGGAGGATGGGGAGCGGGAGGAAAAAACCGCGCGGGATGCCGTGCGGGAAGCCGCTCCCGCCGCGGCGGCCAAAGAAGCGCCGGCGCAGCAAAGCGCCAACCGCCGCTTTCATCCCGTCCGGGCGCTGGCTTCGGTTTTTTCGATTTTCCGTTATCCCGTCACATGGGTCATCTGCTTTGTCTATATCGTCTGCGGGTTCACGGACGTCGGGCTCATCAACGCCCACATGATCCCGCTCGGCGAAAGCCGGGGCTACTCCCCGGTCATTCTCAGCAACTCGATGCTGCTCTACGGCCTGACCAACATTCTGGGCACGATTTTCATCGGATATTTGACGGACCGGTTCAGCAATCAGAGGATTCTGTTTGGCCTGTTCATGTTCCGGGCCGCCTCGATTCTGCTGCTGATCGCCGTCGACCATCCGGGCTGGATGCTCGTGTTCGCCTTCCTGTACGGGTTTACGGACATCGCCACCATCGCGCCCTTCACCATGCTGTGCTCGAACATTTACGGTGAAAAGCAGATGGGCTCCGCCTTTGGCCTGATCAGCTTTTTCCACCAGTTCGGCGCCGCCAGCGGATCGCTCATTCCGGGCCTGCTGTTCAGCCTCTCCTCCAGTTACCTGTCCACCTTGTGGCTGTGCACCGGCCTGCTCGTCGTCAGCGCCTTCATGATCGCGGGGGTGCGGGCGAGAAGCAGAATGGCGGCCTAGCGAAAGTTAGCGATAAAAAATCGAGTAGGAGGGAGCGGCTAGCCCCCGTCCTCTCTCACCACCTAGCATGCGGGTCCGCACCAGGCGGTTCCAAAAGGTTGACGAAGTTCCATGTAGCGAGTAAGCATGCTTTTCAGCCCTTTCGCTTCCCAGTAGGAAGTCGGGAGGGCATTATTGATGTTCCGGGACATTTCCCATGGTCCGCGTCG
>Ga0207866_1001314_pt1 | contig 25085 bp, 23 predicted proteins | sample HigsolmetaAR203D_FD_184835 | JGI IMG/M metagenome (GOLD analysis project Ga0207866, IMG submission 184835) | Ionic liquid and high solid enriched microbial communities from the Joint BioEnergy Institute, USA - AR20-3-D (SPAdes) (version 2) ...
AAAATGGGAAGCCAGCGCTTGGCTGATCGCGTGCTTCCAGACATCGCGCGATTCGATCTTCCTTCTGCTAAGCGATCCGCATACGCGCAGCGCCACTTTCCGCGCCGCGGTCATCACCTCGCCCGATTCCCGCACATACACAAACCCGCGGCTGACCAGATCGGGGCCCGATACGACCTTGCGGCTCGCCTGATCGATCACGAGCGTCACGATCATGACGCCGCTTTGGCCAAGCTGCTTCCGGTCGCCGATGACCTCGCTTTCCTGCTGGCTCATCATTTTGCCCTTCACCAAAACTTCCCCGCTCGGGATCCGTTTCCCTTTCCGCGCCTGTTTGCGCGAAACGAGCAGCGTTTCGCCGATATCCATCACAAAGACATGTTCAGGCAAAACTCCGGTTTGCTCCGCCAAGCGGCCGTGCTGCACAAGCATCCGGTGCTCGCCGTGAATCGGCACAAAATATTTTGGCTTCATCAGCTGCAGCATCAGCTTCAGGTCTTCCTGGCAGCCGTGTCCGGAGGCGTGCACGTCCAGAATCGACCCGTATACGACTTCCGCCCCCGCCCTGAGCAGCCGGTCGATGCTGCGGTTGACGTTTTGCGCATTCCCCGGAATCGGAGAGGAGGAGAAAATGACCGTATCATCCGGGTAAATTTGAATATGGGAATGAGAGCCCGCTGCAATCCGGGTCAGCGCCGCTTGCGCTTCTCCTTGGCTTCCGGTGCATACGATCACGATCTCGTTGTCCCGGTATTTGTCAACATCGCGGACATCGATCATCGTCCCTTCCGGCACGCGGATATATCCGAGATCTTGGCCGATGCGAAACACCCGTTCCATGCTCCGCCCGATAATCGCGATTTTTCTGCCGCATTCGACCGAGGCTTCTACAACCTGCTGCAGCCGATGGACGTTGGAAGCAAAGGTGGCGAACAGAATCCTTCCTTTGCAATGCTGAAACTTTTCTTTAATCGCCTTGCCGACCATCTTTTCCGACGGAGTGAAGCCCGGCTTCTCGCTGTTCGTGCTGTCCGAGAGCAGCGCCAGCACCCCTTCCTTCCCGATCTTCGCCATTTTATGCAGCTCGGGAGGCTGTTCCAGCGGCGTGAGATCGAACTTGAAATCGCCGGTATGCACGATCCGGCCTTGGGGTGTATCCACCACGATGCCGAAGCTGTCCGGAATGCTGTGCGATGTCCGGAAAAACCGCACCGTCAGCTTATCGAAGCGTATTTCGCTGTTCTCATCGATCACATGCAGCTCCGCGCCGTTCAGCACCCGATGCTCCTCCAGCTTGGGCCGAACGAGGCCGATCGTCAAAGCCGCACCGTACAGCGGAATGTTGATTTGCTGCAGCACATACGGCAAGCCGCCAATATGATCCTCGTGGGCATGAGTAATAAACAGTCCTTTTACTTTTTCCTTGTGGTCCAGCAAGTACTGGATATTGGGAATGATATAGTCGACTCCCGGCAGATCGTTGTCTGGAAATTTGATTCCCGCATCTATCACGATGATCTCGTCGCCATATTGAATCCCGTACATGTTTTTCCCGATTTCATCCAATCCGCCGAGGGAAAAAATCATCACCTTTCCGGCATGGGAACCGCCCGGTTTGCGCCTGGCCGGCAATTTGGAGCGCTCTTTCGCATCCGTATTCGTCATTCGTCCTGTCTTCCTTTACATTTTCTGGCTCGCTTCAAAGCTGGAAACGCCAAGTTCCCTGCTCTTTATTATACCTGCTCTTTATTATAATCGATATTTGATTCGAAAACATCCGGCAGCAACAACGAAACGGAATTGCGATGTTATTCATCGTTCCGGTTTCGAAAATCCGAACCGGAACCTGTGTCGAGATGCCAACGGAACTGACAGGCCTTATTTTGGGAAGAACGGGATTTTTTTGAGATGGGCGCTGAATAGATGCTCATAGAGTTACTTCTTGTTCATTAAAACTTTTGAGAATGTTGGATTAGCAATATCATCATTCATTGGAGTGGTAGCCAGCATTATCGCCAAGTCCCCCTTGTAGGATGGCAGACTATTGCCACTCTTTAGTTTACCTAAAAACAAAAATGAGGTGGTAGTCCTTTCCTCTACCCACCCCGAAATGATTAAATTCTATAATGTTAAGCCCCAAAAGGAGCCTATGCGAAGGAGACGGATCCCGAACCGGTTCGGAATCTTCGGACTGCTGCCCGTGCGGCAGTTTTTCGAATGTTTACAATTGATGGGCCGCATTTCGCCGGGTTGGAACCGGTTCCTGTACACGTTTTCAACACTCTGATTTTAAACCGATCGGATCTTATCTCGCTTTCAATTCGTTAATTTTTTGGTTGAACTCCTCGTTCCCTTGGCTCAGGAGCGTATTTACATCGCTCTTCCCGTTGACGTAATCGAGCAGTTTGCGGTTGATGATGCTTTGGCCTGTTGCATTATAGGGAGAAGCTTTTACAGGAGCCGGGTATTGCAGAGCGAAAGCGGCTTGCAAATTTTTCCCTTTGGCCGCGGGATTGTTTTCAAAGGCGTGCTCCAGTATGCTTTTGTCCTTCAGAGCGGTGATGCGCCCGTTTTTGGTCGCTTCCAGCTGAACTTCCGGATTCGTGCTCAGGTAGGTGATAATCTGGAACGATAGGTCTGGGTTTTTGCTTCCTTTCGGCAGGACGAATCCGTCGGAGAATACCCCTACGCCAACGCCAGGACGATCGGGAAAGACCGGATACGTGACGATATCCCAGCGCAGCCCTTCTTTTTCCAATGCAACCATATCCGAGTTTTGCAGCTGCAAAATATCCGGCAGCATGCCGACTGTCCGCGCGTTGAGAAACTCATTGCGGGAATCAAAGAACGATTTGATCTGGGGAGCTCCCGGGAAATCGTTCACCATCTTGAACGTTTCAAACATCCGTTTCCAACCGTCCGTCGTAAGCGCTGCCTTTTCGCCCGACGCATCGACATACGGCAGGCTCAGCTGCGTTTGCATCCGGTTGACGTTAAGCGTATTCCGAAGCCCGATGTACAGGACATCCCCTTCTTTGCGCGTAATCCGCTTGCCAAGCTCGGCCACTTCTTCCCACGTCATGTTGTCTTTCGGATACGGAACGCCGAACTTGTCAAAGATGTCCTTATTATAATGGTTGGCAAAAACAAGGACGTTGTACGGCAGGTACAAAATTTCGCCTTTTTGCGAGTAGGACTTGATGCTGTCCAGCATTTTCGGGTCGAACTGGTTGAAATCAAAGCCGTGCTTTTGCGCAAGCGGCGTCAAATCCATCGGCACGTCGTATTCGGCCAGCACGCCTCCCATGTTGGTCAAACCTTCCCAGATAATGTCCGGGATGTTGCCGGCGGCAATCAGGTTTTGGATCTCATTCCCTTTTTCGTTATTGATCACTTCCAGCGTGACGTGCGGAAATTTCTTTTTGACAAATTGGTTGATATATTTTTCAAAATCGTCAATGACCGTACGAGTGTAAAACTTGAGCGTTACCGGCTCCGGCGGTTTTTCCGGCGCCTTAGGCTGTTCCTGCTGAACAGGAGCCGAAGGCGGATTCTGGGCGGCCTTGTCTCCTCCTCCGCCGCATCCCGCTATTAATGCGGTGCTGACCGCTGCCCCGATCCATGCTATTTTTTTCTTACTCCACAAAGGAATCACCCCGAAATTCATTTTTTATCGTTCTGGCTTATGCGAACGATCCCCGGAATTGTTCAATCCGATGGAACGTCAAATGGTTGGCGTTATGGTAATTGTACGCGCCGTTAATCGCCGTGCGCGATACAAACAGAAGATCGTCTCCGTCAAAAATCCAGTCCACATATTGAAAACCGACTTTCGTATTGTCTTCCGGCCAGCCGTTATGCTCGTAATCGAGAATATCCCTTTCGATCTTCCAGTTTTCCAGATCGGGCGACGAAACAAGCGTTAAAATATTCCGCTGGCTTACGTTGGGCGAAGTCACCCGGTTTACAAGGGACCAATATTTTCCTGATACCGGATCGTAGTAAATCGAAAATTTGGAGTTGTTTCCTTCAAAACGGATCACTTTTCCGAACGCAAGCGGCGCTTCAGGACGATCCGCATCCTTGTTCAGCATGATCGCCACGCCGTACTCGGGCGTTCCCCCTTTGGTGTTGTACCTGAGCACATTGACAAGTTTGCCGTCGGGTGTGACGACCATATTCCCTTCCAGCACCGACGGACGGCCGCCGCTGATCGTTCCCGGCCAGTTCGTGTCGTAAGGCAGAAACGGGGCGACGGTCCAGCTGGCAGGATCGAGCAAATCGGCATCTGCAGGCGCGGAAACGACGCCGGCGGCGTGGCCTCCAAGTTTCCACGAGCCGTATTCGACCGCTGTCCACAGCCGTCCGTTGTGCAGCGTGACCGGCATCGGCGCTTTATGCGGCCCTCCTGCTTCCCGGCTGCCGCCTTCGATCAGCACCGTCGGTTTGGACCACGTTTCGCCCCCGTCGTCTGAACGGCCGATCAGAAGCGCGCCATACTCCGTGCTGGTCGCCAGCATATACAGGCTGCCGTTGTGAAGAAACAGCTTCCCCCAAAAACAGGGGTACAAATAGGTGACAAAAGACCAAGTGGATCCTTCGTCTCTGGAACGGAACAAAATCGTCAAATTTTGCCCTTCGTTGCCCCAGTACACGTCATGGGACGCAAGCAGCGTCCGGTCCGGCAGCCTGACGATCGACGGGCTTGCGGGAGAACGGCCGGAAAATCCGTATGTGTAATCGTTTGGATGAATATAATTGATTACGGTTCCCGGTACATGGCCCGGACGGACAAGGCGCTCGAAGCTCTCGGCGACCCTTTCGCCCGTCGCCTTGTTTACGGCGACAATGCGGATTCGGTAATCAGTTCCGTTCTCGAGGCCTTCAGCCGCAATCGTTCCGCTTGTGCCTTCAAGCGGAATGGTGTCCGGCTCTGTGCTGGCGCCGTCCTTGTAAATCTCTGCGCTGTAGGCAAGCCCGGACGGACGGGCAGCCGCTTCTTCATCCGCCCAATCCAGTTCGACCCGGCCTTCGCCTGGAGCCAGTCTCGTAACGGTCAAACCGCTGACGGCGGGTTCGGAATTTTGTGCGGCTCTGTAAAGCGCTTTCGTATTTTTGAAACCCCATGATAATTCTGACGCGACTGGCAGCATGCTTTTTAAACCCTCCTTGTCATATTTGTTCTTTGATTTAGAACGACGTTCCGCATGATTGATAAAAATAAAACATTGCTAATCAAATCAGCAATTTCAATTGTTCTATATTATAGAACGTCGTTCTGTTTTCTCTTGCAACTTTATTTTACAGGATACGTTACATTCTTACAATGGCTATTTTTCCAAGACACCGACTATTTTTCAGAGGGACCGCCGCTATTGCTGCAAAAGGCTTCAGCCGTGCCGAATCGGCGGCCCCTGTCCGCTCAAATCCTGAGATCAGCCGCAACCGGGTAATGGTCAGACGGATACCCTCCGCCATATTGGGACCGGTCAACGACCGTGCTGATCACTTCTACATCGGGGGAGACGAATATGTAATCGATCGGTTGGCCGTCTTCCAGACCTTTAAATCCGTTATACGTCCTCCCCACCGGTTGAGCCGCTTTGGCAAACGCATCCTTCAGATCGCTTCGCCTATGTTCCGCTTCCAGCTCGCCTCGCAGAAACCGGATCGGTTCCGAATCGGGCGTACAGTTCATATCGCCGGTCAGCACGGCAGGCAGTCCGCGTTCTCTCCTGTTGGCTTCCATCGACTCGTAGACCAGCTTGATTCCGTTTAAGCGGGCTTCCGAACCTCGATGATCCAAGTGCGTGTTATAAAACAAAAATGATTTCCCCGATTCCCGTTCGCGGAACTCTCCCCACGTGCAAATGCGCGGCAGGCTCGAGTCCCAGCTTTTCGAGGCCGGCACGTCCGGTGTTTCCGAAAGCCAAAACTGACCTTGCCGGGTCACTTCAAAGCGGTCCTTGCGGTAAAAAATGGCGCAGTGCTCGCCCTCTTGCCCTCCGTTTCGGCCTGTGCCGATCCAGCCGTATTCCTCAAGCTCACCTTTCAGGTCGTTCAGCATCGAATACAAACCTTCCTGGGTGCCGAACAGATCCGGCGCATGGGCGCGAATCATCTGAGCCGCCCGCCCGATCCGGTACGGCCAAGCGTTTTCGCCGTCCCGCGGCTCATTGTAGCGCAGATTGAACGTCATCGCTTTCCACTTCATGGCGCTAAAGCCTCCTGTCAACGTTTGAACTTGATTGAAGCCTTTGTTCCGCGGACAGCCTGGTTCACTACCTCAGAAAAGACAAGGCCCATCGCGATCGCGCCGGAGATCATGAACGCTTCCGCCCCGAACCGTATCGCAGCATCGTAACGATTTTCCATAATGCTTCGCATCGCGTCGTAGGCAAGCCCTCCTGGCACAAGCGGAATAATGCCGCATGCGTTAAAGACGATCACCGGGGTCTTGTAAAATTTGGCCAATATATGGCTGATCGCGGCAACGGCGAATGCGGCGGCCAGATTCGAAATGACCGAATGAAGTCCTGCCATCGTGCATGCGCTGAAAATGAGCCAGCCGATCATGCCGGTCAGGCCGCATTGGATCAGGCTGTTTCTAGGCGCGTTAAATAGGATGCCGAATCCGGCCGATGCGATAAAGCTTGTCGCCCATTGCTCGATGCCCATTGCTTGTCCTCCCGTGCCGCCACGCGAACCGTTTTCGCCTCGCTTCAATCCGTATCCATATTAGCATAATTTTCCTCCGATTACTTGGCCTAAAAAAACAACACGAATGCAATTCCTGCACCGACGGCAAATGCGGTCAGAAACGCTTCCGCTCCCTTCGCGATTCCGGAAACGAGATGGCCCGCCATCAAGTCGCGAACCGCATTCGTGATCAGCACGCCCGGCACAAGCGGCATCACAGACCCGATGATGATTTTGTTCAAATCAGATCCGACGCCGATCCGAACCAGTAGATGCGACAAAACGCCCAGCGTAACGGCTGCAAGAAATTCCGCCACGAATTTCACCGCTACATACCGGTGCAGCCATACGAAGCAAAGATAGCCGCTTCCTCCCGCGATCACCGCCGGAAGGAAATCGCTCCATCTCCCTTTGAACATGATCAGAAAACATCCGCTTGCCAGCGCCGCAGCCGCAACTTGCGCCCAATGCGGATAAGCCATATTTTCCGCTTCGACCCGTTCGAGCATGGCACGCGCTTCTTCAGGCGGTAGCGTCCCAGCAGCCAACAGCCTGGAAATTCCGTTGACTTCCGTCACTTTCTTCAGATCGGTTGTGCGCGCGCTAATCCTGGCAATTCGGGTTGCCCCCTGCTCCCCGTCAATCGCAAACACAATTCCTGTCGGCGTCACATAGCTGTGCGCGTTCGGATAACCGAGCGCCGCCGCCATGCGCAGCATCGTATCCTCCACCCGGTAAGTCTCCCCGCCGCTTTGCAGCATCACTTTTCCCGCCAGCAAGCACAAGTCGGCCGCATCGCGCACTTCAACCGAGCGACTCATGGTTTCCTCTCCTTTCCCTGGCCTCTGTACTCTTTATTTTACATGATCGATTGTCAATGTCATAAAACGTTTTCCGGTCTTTCTCGATTGTCCGTTTCGATGCGTGACGCAGCGCCGCAAAGTGTGGTATGTTCAAGGAAAGTTCTAGTCAGGGGGAATGCCCGATGAAGTTTGCCGTCCGCAAACGGAACATGACGCCCGACCATCCGGTCTTTCTCGCCGGGTTCGGCGCAAGGACGAAGAAAAGCGAAGGCGTGCTGGATGAACTGTATGTCAAAACGGTGCTGCTCCGCAATCATCGGGATTTGCTGGTGATTGCATTAGACGCGCTCGGCTGCGACCGCGGATTTACCGACGGAATCAAGACGCATCTCGGGGAACGTTTCGGGCTGCTGCCGGAGCAGATTTTGATCCAATTCTCCCATACCCATGCATCGGTGTACCTTACAGGCGAACATCCGGAATTAAGGCGCGGCAATTACAGTATGGGACAAGAGGGCTGGTCCGATGATCCTGATGCGATCGATTATACGGAAGACATCCAGTATTACCGGAAGCTTAGGGATGCGATCGCGGAAATGACAGCCCAATGCATGGACGATTTGCAGGATGGCGAGCTCAGCATCGGCTTCGGAAAGTCGATGGCCGCCGTGAATCGCCGTCTGGTAACGGATCGCGGCGTGCGAATGGCTCCGAACGGCGAGGCGGAGATCGACCGGGATCTGACAGTGCTTTCGATACATAACCGCGAAGGCGAACTTCGGGCGATCTTGTTCAGCATCGCTTGCCATCCGACGGCAATGGGTCCCGGCAATAACAAGATTTCTGCTGAATTTGTCGGCCGGGCATGCCGCAGGCTGGAGGAGGCTCACCCGGGAGCGGTCGCCGTCTTCTTGCAAGGCTGCGCTGCCGACCTCAAGCCGGCGAAAAGCGCGGAAGGCGGGAGCTTTACAGCGTTGAGCCCCGAACAGATGTACGCAGCCGGGGACGAACTGGCGGACGAAACGGAACGCGTCATCCGCGCTGCAGCCTTTCAGCCGGTTTCCGGGCCGTTTGATACCGCACTAACCGAAGTTCTTCTCGACATCGAGGCGATGGAGTTGACGGATATCGAGCGTTGGGCCCGCAGCCAAGGCGCGTATTATGAACGGGCTGTGTCGCGATTGCAAAGACTGGCCGAACAGGGCAAAATCAAAACCTCCTATTCTTTAGCGATACAGGCTTGGCAGTTGTCGGACAATGTTCGGCTGATCGCTCTTGAAAGCGAAATTCCGACCGGTTACTCGCTCCGTCTGAAAACGCTTTTTCCGGACCAGAAGCTGATCGTGCTCGGATACTCGAACAGCGTCTATACGTATATCCCGACCGAAACGATTCTTGAACAGGGCGGATATGAAGCGGACCATCCGCTGACCGCCAGTTTTGCCGGCCGGTTTGCGAAAGGAACGGAAGAGAAGATCATTCGCGCTGCGGATCGGCTCTGCTCCTCGTTGGGCAAATCGTAATATCCTAAAAGGTTTGCGGGAAAAATATTTAACATGCAAAAAAACCTGCCGCAGGCAGGTTTTTCGCTATTCTTATTTTTTCGCCGCCAGCCAGTCGGAGAGCGCATCGATTTGGTCGGCTTTCAGCGTCGATTTGAAGGCAGGCATTCCGTTACCGCCGTTTTGGATTTTGGTCAAAATTTGATCCCGGGTCAGCTTGCCGCCGACTTTTTGCAAATTCGTGTTGCCGGGGAGAACCCCCTCCAAATTTTGGCCATGGCAGCTGACGCAATTTTGTTTGTAAATGGTCTCTGCGTTAGCTGTCGCCGCTCCTCCGCCGTTTGTTCCTTGGTTCGTGTTGTCCGGCGCAGGGGTCGTGTTTTCGTTTTTGGCGCCGCCGCAAGCGGCGAGCGTGAATGCCAAAGCCAGCCCGGCCAGCAGCGTGATCGATTTCCGGATCATATCGGCAACTTCCTTTCCTTAAGTTTTTCGCCCTTATCATCCCCACATTATCCCGAATCATGCATTGGAGGATGTTTAAAATCAGTATAAAAGCGATTCTTCCGGCCGAATGTGATCTCCATCACAAAAAGAACGGCGCGGCTGGCTCCTGTAACGGAATTGTCAAATCTTTCTACTGTATTTGGATAATCCTTCCTTTTTTCAGCATTTTCTGGGGCTCGTTTGAGAACTGGATATCTATTTCATCATCTTTCTTTCGAAGTTGTTGATCTGCTCCAATGTGCCGATGACGACCATTACGTCCCCGGTCTCCAGAATATCATCTGCGCTGGGCGCAATGATCACTTGGTTTTGTTTCCTGATCGCAACTGCACTGAAGCCGTATTTCGCCCTGAGATTCACCTCGCGAAGCGTTTGGCCGGCCAGTTTGACGGGAACCGAAAGCTCGGCAATGGAATATTCGTCGGACAGTTCGATGAATTCCAGCAGGTTTGGAGAAATGAGCTGGTGCGCGACCCGTTCGCCCATGTCTCTTTCGGGAAAAATAACCCGGTCCACCCCGATCCTTCTTAGCACTTTGCCGTGAATGTCGGACAGCGCTTTGGCGACGATCAGTTTTACGCCCATCTCTTTCAGCATTTGCGCCGTTAAGATGCTGGCCTGGATATCATCGCCGATCGCGACGACCACACAATCGAAATTGCGCAATCCGATCGAACGCATGACATCTTCTTCGATGGTATTGGCTACAACCGCATAGGTCAGCTTGTCAGCCATCCGGTTCACAATTTCTTCATTTTTATCGATTCCAAGCACTTCATATCCTTCACGGACTAAGGTTAAAGCAAGGCTCGAGCCGAACCGGCCAAGTCCGATGACGGCAAATTGCATTTTCTGTGCCATAGATCTTTCTCCTATCCGATCATGGTTCTTCTTTTATTATTTCCGAAATGGCCATCAACCCCAACCCCTGCGCCAAAGAAGCGGCCGCGGCCTCACGAACAGGCCATCAATCCATCGTAAAACTGCGGGTATCCTCAGAAGGAGCGTCCGAATACGCGCATATCGGTTTTTGGCAGCAAAAAAACGCAGAGGCTATGCGGCCCCTGCGGATCGTCTTCGCAAGTTGACATCCTCTCTCAATCCACGCTTACGAGGTTAGCTGCCGGATTCGGGCGGCGAGAGTCGCCCTACACGATTCGGACATTCAAGCAAGCTGTCCGATTCGCGATTCACCCCAAGCATTCCGCCGCCGCCTTAAATGTCAGCGATGCGGTTTGCCATTGGTTCCCCCGCTTTCCATCTTGGAAACTCAGCGATCGTATATGAAGTTGAAAACCAAATGATCATGATTACGAATGAATCATACTCCCCCAAACGGCCGTTGTAAAGACGGGCATAAGCCGGTTTCCTGCGGATTTGGGCTGCTTGGAACAGTCTCGCCTGCCTTTTCGCCTTTCGTTTTCTGAACCGGCTCTTTCTCTTGCTTTCCCGCTTCCTTTGGGAAGTTTGCAAACATCGCCGTTAAGAGGTCCATTTCAACCCGATCACCGCCGCCAGGATCATGCCAATAAACAACATCCGTTTCCAATCTTTCGGTTCCCCGTAAAACAACATGCCGACGATTGTGCCGCCTACCGTCCCGATTCCGGTCCAGACGGCGTACGACAACCCGGCCGGAAGAGTTTTCATCGCCAAGGAGAGAAACGTGAAGCTGCAGGCGAACCCGGCGAAAAGGATCGTGTAGGCGATCGCGTTTCGTTGCTTGATGACTTTATTCATCCCGGTCACGCCCACCACTTCAAAACAGCCGGCCAAAATCAAATAGACCCATTCCATTTACGCCGCACCTTTCCCGCCCGATGCTGTCTCCGCCGGATCCGCGGTGACCCGTTTCAAACCGATGACGCCCGCTAACAGCAGCAGGATGAAACCGATTTTTTGCCAATGAAACGGCTCCCCGAACAAGGCGATCTCGACGATGACCGTCCCGGCCGTCCCGATTCCGGTAAACACAGCGTATACGGTAGCGACCGGAATGTTTTGCGTTGCGAGCATGAGCACATAAAACGATAAAGCAATCAGAGCTAAAGTCGCCGCCAGCGCATACCAGCTGTTTGCGTATTTTAACCCGGTCGCCCAAGCCACTTCGATCATCCCGGCAATGATCACCATTAACCAACTTCGATTCATCTTCTCGCCTTCCTCCAAAATGGCGTTATGCGTTGGAAACGCCTCGCCAATAGATGTCCCACGACGCCTCAAGCCTTTTGGACAGCCGCTCTGGACCGCCGTACAGCATCTCGACAAAGATGCCGTCCAGCACGGCGAGGTAAGCGGCAGCCGCTCGCTTCGGGCTGACCTGGGATGAAATTTCGCCAGACACCGCCGCCCGCTCGAAGACCGGAAGCAGCATGTTTTCGACTCCGTCCAGAAATTCGTATACCGATTTCGTCACCGGTTCATACAAATGCACGGGCGGAAAAAAAGAGGTGCGGAGCCAAAACTTTGTATCCACATCCGTTTCGTACCGTTCCGCATATCGCAAAAGAAACGAATACAAAAAATCGCGAACATGCAGATTTCGCCCTTCATCGATATACTGGGCAACAAAACGCAATTCGTCGGCGAACACATCCCGGCAAACTTGCAGAAACAGTTCGTCCTTGCCGCGAAAATGCGAATAAATCGATTGTTTCTTAATGCCAACATCATCCGCGATTTGCGCCATGGACGTTTTTTCATATCCGTATATCGCAAAATGGCGGCGGGCGGCCTCATGAATTTTTCCCGACGTCATCCAAGTCACCCTTCCGAACGTTCGTCAGTCTAGAATAGCAAAAAAACGGCAGCGCATCAACCTCTTTTTACGCTCCGTGATCTTCAAGGAACGATCAATCGGTCGGGAATGACGACTTTTTCCGGCCAGCGCGTTGCCTTTGATTGCTTCCAATAAAAAGCGCGCCGCCATCTGGCCGACCTCGGCCAGCAATCGGACAAAACTACGCCCCTCAGCCGCAGCCATCGCGCATCTTATTGCCCTTTTGTCAAATTCTGTTTCCTTGTTCCATCTAAACTTGTGGTATGATTGAATTTGACTGTGCAATTCGAGGAGGAGCTATGATGGCCAAATGGTATATCCTTACCGTGCTGATGACGGGAATCGTATTAGCGTTATTCTTGTGGGTCCTGAATAAAGGATATTCGCGCAGATGGGAAGATGACGAACCGAGCAAGGATCCGTTTGACCTCGATGCCGCGTCTGCCAACCCATCCGTTAATGATCGGAACAAGAACGCCTAGAACATAGAAGAAATTGGCATCGCAAAAAAAGTCCGAATGCATCCCGCACTCGGACTTTTTTGCGTATTTGCCGCGGTTATATGTTGCCGCTGTCACCTGTTCCTTCGTATCGTTCGATTCATCCCAATGATCCGGCACGGCGCCCGACATGACGCAACTGCTTATGGGATTGGCCTTTGCTCGTCCAATCCTTGCCGGGAAAGCTCCTTGATTTTTTGCGCGATCTTCTGTTCATACTCGCCTTCAAGGGAGACGGCCTCTTTGGCATAACGGGATAAAGGCTCATATTCCCCAATCATGACCGAGTGCAGGGCATGTTCGAACATGGAAATATCATTGGCGTCGTTGCCGAACGCGATATAGCCGCCTTCCCGGACGCCTAATGCTTGCAGCGCGCCCCATTTGCTGACGCCGCTTGGACTAATATCCAGCGCATCTTCGTTGCGGTGGATGTTGACGACGACATCGAGCTCGGACAGCTTTTCGGCCAGTTTCTCTTGATGATCGGAAGATAGTATCAAAATTTTCACGACGGAGGAAAGCGACTCCGGATCGACTTGCTTCGCCAGCTTGGCCGGATCGACATTTTGCAGGATGGGATGGCCGTTTGGCCCCGTGTAAGCATAGTCCCATTCGCCATCCATTAAAAATTTGGCATGGAACGTCCGGATCAGCGATTGGAGCTGGAGGAACGTTTCGGCTGAAAACGCGAATGCATGCGTGACTTTTCCGTTGATCGAAATCAGGGAACCGTTTCCCCCGATCAGCGTACAGCGGTGAAACCGTTCGTCCAAGACCGGGAGCATGTCCCGAATCGGCCGGGCGGAAGCAAAGATCACTTCATGGCGCTCTCGTATGAGGTCAAGCAGCGAGGTTCGAATCGGTTCCGATACCGGTTTCCCCCTAAAACAAATCGTACCGTCCAGATCAAAGACAAACTTCATTTTGCGCACCCCTAGATTTTAAAAAGCAGCATGTTGAATTTCGTTTTTAAGCACCGGCGGCATGGTCCGGTCTGATCTTTTCGTTTCGTTTTGCCGACGCAAACAGCCACCCGGCTCCCAGCAAAAACAAAAGGAGAGCAGACATCCAAAACGTAACATCAAGTCCGAAGATTCGCTCAGACAAATAACCGAGAAACGGGCCGAAGGATGCCCCGACATCGGCGGCAATGACAAACCAGGTCATGACCGCCGCTTTTCCCGCTGCAGAGGACAGATCGGAGGCGAGCGCATCCATAACGGTCGTCAGCATCGTGGCGACCAACAGAATGGCAAACAGATTGAGCGTCCAAATCCAAAAAGGCATACGGATCTGAACACAAGCCATCAGCAAAGCGGCCAAAAGCAACAGCGCGATCAGGTAAGGCTTCCGTCCCCATTTCCCGTCGGTCCGTTTGCCTACCCACGGCGAAAGAAACGGTCCCGCTCCCCACCGCGCCGCCTGCAGCAGGCCTGCCAGCGATGCGGCTCCGAGGGCAAGCCCAAACAGCTCTTGGCCTGAACCAAGCCGAACATCAATGACATGGCTTAAGGTGGCCGTGAACATCCCTTCCAGGCAAAGCATCGCGAAAAAAACGGTGACGATCGTCCATATAAAAGCGGGCTCCGTAAAAAATTGCCGCTTGTCCGCTCTCTTCTTCGCCCCCGCTTCAGCCTCCGGCGCTTCATCGCGTTTGGCCGCCGGAATCAAAAAGAGCGCAGCGGGGAGCGCTACGAATGCAAGGACGCCAAATACAGCGGCAACCGGCTTGAGTCCGAACAGGTCGACAAAGATCCCTCCGGCCAGCATGCCGACAAGACTTCCGAGCCGAAACAGACCGTTGTACATCCCCATATAGTGGCCGCGGTTTTGCCCGGTGGAAACGTCCAGAATGAGAAAATAGCCGCCCAGCCGCAAAAAAGACCAGGCCGCCCCCCATAAGCAGCGCATGACGAGCCAAAGCCAAAATCCTTGTGCAAAACCGTAGGACAGCGTCGTCATCCCGGCCAGCAGGATGGCCAGCACCAGACCGTAACGAATGCTCATCTTGCCGTAGATCCATGAAATCAGCGGATTGAGCGGCAGACGGATAAAGCGGTTGACCGACAGCAAGATGCCGACCTCGATCAGCGAGGCCAACCCCGCCTCTTTCCAATGGATCGGCAAAGCGACATACAGCATCGAATCGCCGAACAGGCAAACGGCTGTGATGAGCGAGATGACAATGACAGGCTTCATATTGGGATCATGGATTCGAGCTGCGAACAAACGAGCACCTTCTTATTATGATGGAAATGTTATTCCTTCAAGGTTCGATTTTTCTTTTTATATCCCTTCCATTTGCAAAAAAAAATAGGCTGAAAAGCGCAGCCTACACCACACAGACTAACGATTCCGATACCTGCCGTAGATCCGCAGCAGTTTGTTGGCGGTTTGGCTCCAGACGAATCGGCGCAATACGGTTTGCCGCGCCGCCTGGGAAAGCTTGGCCGCCGTGTTCTTGTCGGTCGCCAGTTTATGGATATATCTGGCAAAAGGTTCGGGATTGCGGTAGCTTCCGACCAAATAACCGTTACGGCCGTGTTCAACGATCTCCCGGATCCCGCCGATGTTGGATGCGATCACGGGAACCCCGCTGCTCATCGCCTCCACATTGACCAGCCCGAACGCTTCATGCTTTTGCGAAGGACAGACGAAACAGTCCGCCGCCTGGTAAAGGCGATGAATATGCGTATGGGGGACTCTGCCGATCAGCCGAACCGGGGCTTTCCATTGTCTCGCCAGCCGTTTCAGCTTGCGCAGGTACGCCGCTCGGCCCCCGCCGGCAATGAGCAGCTTCACATGAGGGATCTGGCGCTTGACCATGCCGGCCGCTTTGATCAGGACCGGGACTCCTTTTCTGGGAATGACTCGTCCGACGAACAGAATGACAAACGAGCGGCCGGCGCCGTAAAGTTTGCGGATTCTTTCCCGCGTTCCCTTTGCCGGAGGCTTAAACCGCGCGGTGTCGACTCCCAGATGCACGGTGCGAATTTTGCTCCGCTGCCCGAAAAACCTTTGGCTCAATCTGCTTTTCAATGATGCGCTGTTGGCGATAATCAGGTTCGCCCGCCTGATGCTGGCATTTACTTTAGCCGTTTTCGGCACAAACGTCAAGGAGTGGAGAAAGAGCGAAACCGGCGTGCGAGGAAAAGCGTCTTTGATTTTCGCCATATAATGCGGCCGGTTATCGACTTGTATCCAGTCGAAACGTTTGTTTTTGATGTACTTGAGCACGGAGGCGATATAAATGTGCGGATTGCCGGCAGGGACGCGGACAATTTGCAGGTTCCCCATCCGGCTTCGGCTGCTTTGTCCAGGGCTGCTTCTGCCGACAATGGTCACCTGATGCCGCTTGGCCAGCTGCTTGGCGATGGAGAGCATGCAAATTTCGACCGAACCGCTGCCCGGCACCGGCAGCTGCTCGGGCGCAACCATTAGAATGCGCAAGTTAACCCCTCCCGTTTAGCTTAGCCGACTTCAGCAAATATTTGGCATACAGCAGCGGGGTTTCGTACGTCCGGTAGAACGTTTTGTTCATGTTCGCTTTTTTGAAACCGTAGCGCTGGTCCCGGCCGTTCATCTCGATAAAATAAGGCTTGCCCTCGGCATCGACCCCGATATCCAGTCCGATGTCGGCCAAACGGTCCAATTTTTTCCCGAGATAGCGGGCAATTTGCAGCGACAGCTTCTTGGCAGTCCGGATCGCTTTGTCGGGAGATTTCACGCTTTGGCTCATGACGGAAGCGCATGTTTTCGCCGTCCCTCTGCGCGCGACGTTCGTGAGGTGGCTTCCTTTCCGCGCGACTTTCGCGTACATGCCGGTCACTCCCCATTTCCCGTCGGCTCCGCGCTGCACCGATACCCGGATATCGAAAGGGCTGCCCTTATACTTGGCCAGATTGATCGTTTCCTGGATCAAATACTTTTTCTGTCCGGCGATTCGGTGAATGCGTTGTACCGCCTGTTCTCGGCTTACAGCCAGCGAGCCGTTCGGCAGCTGCAGCTTCCATGTCCCGCCCTGCCTGCGTGTTGCCTTGATAATCCCTTTGCCGATGCTGCCGCTCTGCGGTTTGATATAGAGGCTTTTGTAATGCTTCATCATCCTGCGCAAATTCAGCTTCGTATATTTGGCGGTGGCGGGCAAATACGATGAAAAGCGCTTTTTCAGCAATCGATAAATCCGGTATTTCGAATAGCGGTTTTTCCCGTTAAACACGCGGCTCATTTTCGCAAGCAGCTTTAACCGCTTGCTCATTGCTTTGTTCGCCGGAAACGTCCGATTATGAATGACCTTCGGGATGGAGGTCAGCGCATATTTATACTCTCCGTGCGCATAGATGTATCCATAGGCTCTTCCTTCAGACGGAAACGTCTGTTCCAGACATAAATAAACCGGGGTAAGCGCATGTCTGGCTGCGGCCCGGTTGTAGAGATCCAGCTTTTCCTTGCGCGTGCGGCCGCGCGTGATTCCCCGGAATACGCTCGCATCGACCAATATCCCTACCGTTCTCATCATCCGTCCAGCCCCAATCATTCGCAGATGCATATACATCATATGCCGCGAAAGAGATCGAGGAGATAAACGGCTGCGGAATTGGCAGCGATCGATTGGAAAACAGAGCTTTTTTTACCGGAACAAAAAAAAGGACGGAACGAATTCCGCCCTCGTGATCGCTTGGATGAAACGCCGCGTTTACAGTTCGATGACTCTTCGTTCCACCCCGGATCGGTTAGCCCCCAGCGTAAAGGCGAGCGTCTTCAAGCCGTCGTCGTAATTGCACAAGATCGGCTCCTGCGAACCGGTCGACACCGCGCGGACAAATGCTTTCGCCTGCTCCAAGGAAGCGTTCCGTTCGGAGCTCTTCGTCACGGTCCGGTCCGGCTCCTTAATCGTCAAGTGTTTGCCGTTGCCGCTCAGCTCGACGAAGAAGTCGGAACCCCAGACTCGCACTTCGCTTCCGCCGAAAAATTTGGACATGCATGACTCAATCATATTGCCGACCGCGCCGGACTTCATCGTAAACGACAGCGAACCGGAATCGTAGATCGTGGCGTCAGGATCCAGCTGCCGAATCGAAGTTTGCCCGAAGTTGGCAAATACGTCTTTAAACTCGCCGGCGATGAAACGGATCATATCGACTTGATGCGTTCCCGCATCGACCAGATTGCCGCCTGACAGATCCAGCTGCTTCCACCATTTCGAATGATGGCTTCCGCCAAGCCGCGTCGCCTGCACCATGTAGTATGTTTTTCCGCTTAAATACGCTTTCGCTTCCTGGACCGTATCGTAATACCGCAGCACATAACCGACGGCATGAATGACCCCGCTTTCGCGGATGATGGCCGCTTTCCGTTCCACCGTTTCCAAATCGACCCCGAGCGGCTTTTCCACAAAAAACGGGATTCCCCTCTGCGCCGCCTTTACTTCCAGATCGCCGCGGGCAAACTGCGGCACGCAAATATAAACCGCATCAACCGCCTGCCGGTCCAGCACCTGGTCAGCGCTGTCGGCCAGCTTTGCTCCCAGATCGGCTGCTGTCTTTTCCGCCGCTTCGCGATTCACATCATATACGGCGACAATTTGCGCCTCCGGAATTTCCTTGAGCTGTCTCATATGATGTTGAGCGATGCCGCCGACTCCGATAAATCCGATTCGCAAAGTCATTTCGTTTCATTCCTCTCCAAAGTGGAAGATCGTTACCCACCTCGATTATAACGGTCCTTCCTGCACAGGGAAATAAAAAAGTAAAAAAAGGCGGCATTCCGCCCAAGGGAATTTCCACCATATCTTGGTTGATCTTTATGGACCTTTTTTCCTGATTTGACCTTCGCCGAATCGACAGCTTCTACTGCAACGTTAAAATGATCGGGCCGTCTTTCGTAATCGCCAGCGTATGCTCATATTGGGCAGACAGCTTGCCGTCCAGCGTCCGGGCCGTCCAGCCGTTCGAGTCCAATTCGCTTTGCCATGTGCCCTCATTGATCATCGGTTCAATCGTGAACACCATGCCTTCTTTGATCCGAAGGCCTTTGCCCGGAACTCCATAATGCGGGATCACCGGATCTTCATGGATCGACGAGCCGATCCCGTGTCCCGTAAAGTCGCGAACGACGGAGAACCCTTCCGCCTCCGCGTACGTCTGGATCGCATGGCCGATGTCGCCGATCCGCTTGCCGACGCGCGCTTGTTCAATGCCTAAATAAAGCGATTTTTCCGTCACTTCAAGCAGCCGCTTGGCGCTCTCCGATATGTTCCCCACCGCATAGGTCCAGGCGGAATCCGCCAATCCTCCGTCCAGATTCACCACCATATCGATCGTGACGATATCTCCGTTTTTCAGAGGGACTTTGCGGGGGAAACCGTGGCAGATTTCATCGTTCACCGAAGCGCAGGTTGCATATTGGTAACCGTTATAGCCTTTCTGCTCCGGCGTCGCGCCGTGTTTTTTCAAAAATGTTTCCACAAAATGGTCGATTTCCATCGTCGTAATCCCGGGTTGGATCAATTTGGCAATCTCTTGATGACAAGCGGCCAGCAGCTTTCCCGCTTCATGCATCCGCTTGATTTCGCTTTCGGACTTTAAAGTAATCATGGGCATTTCTCCTTTTCTTCGTCCATTATACGCTGTCGCAAACCGATCCGCCAAACCGGGCGTGCGTTCAGATCCGAAATTCAGTGAAAAAAGCAAAAATTTGCAAATACTTCCTTCCCGCTATGCGTTAAGATGAAGGTGATTGCCCAAAATTGTAAAAGAAAGGAAGATCTCGGTTGCTGACGGAAGCGCAGATCAAAGAATTCGATGAAAACGGCTTTTTGAAAGGCAGCGTCATCTTGAGCGACGAAGAAGTGGAAAAGCTGCGCGAGGAGCTTGATCTGGTCATGGAAGGCAAATCGGTCAAACGGCCAGTTCTGAACCGCAATATGCTGGAGACCAACTTGTACGACCGCATGAAAATGACCGTCAATGAAAAAGTGGTGCAGATTGTGAACATTTGGATGGCGAGCGATTTGTTTTTTCTTCATGCCCGCCACCCGGTCATTTGCGAAGAAGTGGCTCAGCTTTGCCGAGCGGACATGCTGCGGATCTGGCATGATCAGGTGCAGTATAAACCTCCGCTGTCGGGGGGACCTACCGGCTGGCACCAAGACCATCCGCTATGGCCGATCATTCAGCCCGCCGACCTTGTCAGCGCCTGGGTAGCCCTCGATGACGCCGTAATCGAAAACGGCTGCATGTGGATGGTGCCGGGAAGCCACAAATGGGGAAACCAGATGAAATATTTGGGCGTTACACCGGATTTCAAGCCTTATCATAAAGAACCATCGCTTTTGCCCGAAGGCGCCGTTGTGGAAGCCGTACCGTTCGAAATCAAAAAAGGCCAGGTCGGCTACCATCACTGCCTGACGTGGCACGGCAGTCCGCATAACCGCTCGAACATGAAGCGGAGGGCGATCGCCGTACATTATATGCCGGGACATACCCGATACGAGCCAACTTCCCGCCATGTCATGGATCCGTATGTCCAGGTGAAACCGGGCGAGATTTTGCAGGGCGAGCACTTCCCGGTCGTCTATTCGAGAGCTTGACAGCCGGCCGCCGGCTTCTGTTAATGGTGATTCAGCGGCAGCCGGACAATCATCGCGGTGCCCTGGCCGGGGCTGCTCTGCGCTTCGATCATGCCGTTATGGCTTAATACAAGCTGCTTCGCAATCGCCAGTCCCAGCCCCATGCCGCCGCTCGCACGCGCTCTCGCTTCATCCGTTCGATAAAACCGGTCGAACAGATAAGGGAGATGTTCGGGGGCAATCCCGGGGCCGCTGTCCTTGACGGTCACCTCCAGCATCCCGGTTTTCCCGCCGAGCGGCGGAACTTCCTCAATGCGGACTTCGATTTGGCCGCCCTCCGGCGTATATCGAATCGCATTGCCAAGCAGGTTCAGAAACACTTGTGCCAAGCGGTTCGGATCGGCATAGATAAGAGGAGGCTCGCGCTTGCACAAAAGATCGACCGCGATTCGCTTTTGTTCCGCTTCCGGCGCAAACCGCTCGACAACCCGCTGCAGCAGTTCGGTTAAGTTGACCGGTTTCCGCTCCAGCGGCAGCTTCCTTGCCTCTGCCAAAGACAGCTGCTGCAGATCGTCGACCAGACGGGTCAGACGGATCAGCTCGTCTTGCATCGGCAGCAAGCTTTCCGGTTCAACGGCTCGCCCTTCCTGCTGAAGCAGCTCCAGCTTCCCGCGGATGATGGTAAGCGGCGTTCGCAGCTCATGCGCGACGTCCGCCGTAAGATTGCGCCGGGCATCCTCGTATCGCTTCATCTGCGCCGACATTTCGTTGAACGCTTTAGCCAGCGTGCCGTATTCATCGTTGCTCACAACGGGCGACTGCACGCCGTATTCCCCTTCTCCCAGCTTTTCGATCGCTGGGAGAAGTTCTCTAAGCGGAGCAGTCAGCTTCCGCGACAGCCAATAAGCAAACCCCAGCGCAACCAGGGTAAACAGCACCGCCCCGGCGATCATCAGAACCGTCACTGCGCTGCTGATCCCGATGCGCACAACGGCGCTGTTTTCCACTTCTTGATCAATATAATACAGAAAAGCGGCCGTGACGCCGCCTGCCGCAACCGGCTTCCGGATGCCCAGCTTCCTAACGGCAATTTCTGAAGCTTCCCCGACAGCCAGGATCACTTCATCCTTCGGCGACACCAGCAGGAAACCGGCACCCGGCTCGTCCAACAGCCCGCTTTCCGGAGGTCTGACATTGTCCCAAGTTTCCCCATTCGCCTCGTATTGGGAAGCCAGATGTTGCGACAGCCGCGACAAAAGTTCCGCCCGGTCCGGCTGGAGCCTGGCATAGATGATTCCCCATACCACCGTTTGCGTCAAAAAAATAAACAGCAAGGACATTCCCAGAATGCATGCAGCCATCGCGAGAAACAGCTTGCGCCGGACGCTCATGTGCGGTCACCGAACCGGTAGCCGAATCCGTAAACCGTTTGAATATACTTGGGCCGCGCCGGATCATCTTCCAGCTTGCGGCGCAAACGGCTAATATGCGCGTCCACCGTCCGTTCATCGTTCCACAGATCGTCTTCCAGCGCGGACTGCAGAAGCTGCAAACGGCTGTATACAATGCCCGGTTTGGCCGCCAGCGTCAGCAGAAGCTTGAATTCGGTCGGCGTCAGCGCGATCTCTTGGCCTTGCTTCCATACGCGGCATTGCGCCTCCGAGATGGTCAAGCCGCCGCGCTCAATCGTCTCGGCATCGGCACTTGCCCCTTGTCCTTCAATCCGGCGCAATACCGACCGGATGCGCGCGAGCAATTCACGCAGCGAAAACGGCTTTGTGATGTAATCGTCCGCTCCGATCTCAAGTCCTAAAATTTTATCCGTTTCGTCCGTGCGGGCAGTGACCATAATAATTCCGATACGTCCTTTTTCCCGAAGCTTCCGGCAAACGTCGATCCCGCTCATTTCCGGCAGCATCCAATCGAGCAGCACGAGATCGGGATGCTCCTCCTCCGCTTTCCGCAACGCTTCCTTGCCGGTTCCGGCCGTCACGACGCGAAACCCTTCCTGCCGAAGAAAAGGCACGATAAACTCCAGCACCTGTTTTTCGTCATCCACTGCCAATATCGTTTGCGGCAATCGGCTCACCCCATTTTGTTCGATTCTGCTTCAAACATTATACACGTTATCCGCGGACCGCGGTCTATCTTCATCAAACGCGCAAAGCATCGTCAAAAGTTCGCAACATTTCGCTGTTATGATGGGGCAAGAACGAAATTTCATTCAATTGCAGGGAGTGATCAGCCGATGTGGCAAAAGTTTTCAAGGTCTGCTTATACGGTTTTGGCTTGGGGGTTTGTGGCTTGCGTTGCGGTTCAGACGTTCATTGCCGGCTTGGCTGTCTTTACCGACCCTTCGCGGTGGGGGACGCATGTCATGTTCGTCCATCTGTTTGAATATTTGCCTATTCTTATGCTTCTATTCGCGTTTGCCGGCAAGCTTCCCGGCTCGGAAAAATGGCTGTGCGCCGCGCTGTTCGGCCTCATTATCGTGCAATACGCCACCGCCAACATTCCCGGCGCAGGCGCGCTTCATCCGGTTATCGCTTTGGCGCTGTTCTGGCTGTCCTTGAGGGCGGCGAGACGTCCGGCCGGAAATCGGAAGGAACCCGCGCAAGCAAGGCATGAAACGGCGGCTCTGAAGGAAAATAGCAAAAACCGCAAGCAGCTGCCTGCGGTAATCGCCCTCTCTTTATTCGGAGGGCTGCTGGCCGGATTTTTGATTTCCCAATTCATCGGCGTGCTCGGCTATTATGTGTTCGGCTTGCCGTCTTGGATTAGCTGGGTTCGATATCTGCCGTTCGTCACCGGAATCGGCAGCGCGATCGTTGTCCCGATTCTGCGGCATCGCCGATTCGCCAGCGCTGCATGAGCAAACGATTAGGCGGGGGTCGGTCTGATCACCTGGCAGCCGCTTTATGTCCGACGGGACCTGCCGGTTTAGTGAGTCCCATCGATGATAGCGCCCTGCTGCTTCAGCCTGTCGCGCATGCGGCCAATCTCAAGACGGCGCATGTCGTCCAGCTTTTCGGCAGCGTACATGGCAGCCGCCGTGCCGGTCGCCTGCCCCATTGCCAGGCAGCCGCCCATCACACGAGCGCTTCCTTGGGCTGCCCGGTCGGCCGACAGGCACCGCCCGGCGACGAGCACGTTGCGAAGCCCAAGCGGCAGCAAAGAACGGAACGGGATGTCGTACGAGCCGCCGCTGGCGATCGGAATGCGCACCTGCTTGCTGCCGTCCTGGTGGATGTCAATATGATGGCAGCCTTTGGCGACGCCGTCGGCGAACTTTCGGCCGCTCGCGACATCGTCCCCGGTCAGCACATATTCGCCCAAGATCCGCCGCGTTTCCCGCACGCCGACCCGCGGCGCAACAGCCGACAGCTGCGCGTTCTCGAACCCCGGCACATTTTTCTTGAGAAAGCGGACACAAGTTTCGACCTGATTGAGCAGGTCGATCATCGCGCCGCTCAGCGCACGTGTATTCAGCGCGTTCAGATTGGCGACGCGGGTCGCGTTGATGCAAACCTCCCGGCGCGCCGCCGAAGTCGGCTGAATCATAATGAGCGCGGTCGGGAACATCTCGCCGCTGGCGATCGCGTTGGTAAGCAGCGGGCCGTTCGGCGCCAAAAGCGGCGCTGCTGCAAACTTCACTTAACCCCCATACGGTTCAGTCAGGAAATTGGCCGACAATCCGACAAAGTCGCTGGACACTCCCCGTTTCTCCAGCTCGCCTCACGGCGCCGGCTGGCCAAGCGTTCAGAGAGCGCGCAGCCGCCCAAGCAACTCCAGCGCATGCTGGACGAAAAGCTCGCCGGTACCCGGCGCGTTCCGGCTGAAATTGCGCAGCCGCGGCTCGTAGCCGCCATTCCTGTAAGCTTCCCGCGTGCAGACATAACCGGTGTTCGTGCCGTTGCACAGCGTGTTGACGATCAGTCCCGCGTAGGGAGCGTCCCTTTTGAGCGCAAGGCCGAATTCGGAAAACAGTTCGCCGGGCAGCCCGACAACCCCGAGCTCGCCAAGGCGGAACGCCTGCACTTCCATCTCGGCTTCCTGAATCGGGTTGTCGAGCGTTTGCAGCAGCCGCAGCGCCAATATTTTCTCCATCTCCCGCGCGTGCGGGGATTGCAGCGTCTGCCGCGCTTCCTCCGCTTCCGCCTCCGTCGCCCGGCGGTACGCGAGCGGGAACAGGCTGCGCGCCGCTCCCAGCGGCAAGGGCTCCCCGCCGTCCGGCATCCCGATCGTCTCCCGCACACGCAGCACCTCCTCGGCGAGTTTGCGCCCGATTCGCTCCGCATGGCAGTCGACAGCCGGCGGGCGCGGAAGCGAAAAATCGTGATGGTTGATGTTGCCGGCCGCCCCTTGCAAGAACAAGCAGACGGTCTGAATGCCTAACGCCCGCTTCAAGGCGCGGCTTAAGCTTCCCGGGAAGTCGGCGCTCGCTTCCGTCCCCCCGATCGTGTCCGGGTGGCAGGCAAAATTGACAATGACCGCCAGCGGCTCCCCCTGCTCGTCATCCATGCGAACGACCAGCACCTCGGGATCGGTCGGACCTTCGGGTGCAACCGCTTTCGGATTGCCGTAACCGGGATTCGTTTGCACGGTACCGTCCTTCATCCAGTAACGGCGGTTAAAGGCGATTCCATTGACCTGGCCTGAGCCGAAGCCGATACGGGCCGGCCGACGGCGCTGATACGCCAAAATGGCCGCATCGGCCATGGCGTA
>Ga0207866_1001316_pt1 | contig 25067 bp, 27 predicted proteins | sample HigsolmetaAR203D_FD_184835 | JGI IMG/M metagenome (GOLD analysis project Ga0207866, IMG submission 184835) | Ionic liquid and high solid enriched microbial communities from the Joint BioEnergy Institute, USA - AR20-3-D (SPAdes) (version 2) ...
TCCTGACGGACCACGAGATAGGAGCGGCCCGCGTTCTCGTAGACCACATAGTCGCCGGGCTCGGGCAGGTCTTCCTCGCGTGCCGCGAACTGCCACACGCGCGGCCACATCTTGCGGTTTTCCAGCTCCATGAATTCGCGGCTGGTGTAGCGCTCCGCCGCCAGCGGCTCGGACCCGCGGTATTCGTAGGATTCCTCCTTCAGAAAATCCGGCACCGGACGGGAGTCGTCCGCCAGAAGATCCTGCCATGACAGCCCCGGACACCGCGCCATGCCCGGTTTCAGTGCATCCCGATCAGCCATGTTTTCTCTCTCCCCTTCAGGGGGCGGCGCGATTTTCTGCCTTTTCTGAGTGCGCCGCCCGTAACCCCATTCAGAGCGTCACGCGACCTTCCAGCCAGTCGTCCAGCAGCTCGTGGAAGCGTTGGATGCGGCCTTCCTGCCCGGTCAGGACACCCCCCGTATACCCACGCGAATGCAGGCCCTGCTGCTGGGTCTCCGCCACGCTCAGATCCTGGTCCGCCACAAAGCCCAGCGTCGCGTCGCCATGCTTGAAGCGCACCCGCTCCGCCTGCACGAACGGCACGCGGCCGATCGGCACGTCCACCTCGGTCACACCTTCCACCGGGTGCATCAGGAACCAGTGGTCGAAAATGCACTTCTCGGGATCGGTGGGGTGCGGCTCCGTCCGCAGCACCTGATAGCCGTCCGCACTCATGGTGAAGGTGAGGTTCGGGAACAGCGTGTAGTGGTGGTAGTCGGTCAGCTGGTCGTCGCTCAGCTTTTCGTAATGGCGATAGCCGCGCGCGGGGCCCAGCTTGCGCTTCTGGAGCTGCACCGCCCGGCGGATCTCCTTGGTGCGGCCCTCGAAGTCCTTCGGATCCAGATCCCACTGGCGCATCATGTCGTCGAGCGGGGGCAGGATCTTGTCCGCATCCGGCGAGCGGGCCGACGGCTCCATGCCCTTCATCAACATGCGGGCGTGCCCGTTGGGCAGCAGCTCGAAGACGGTGTCGGTGTAGTCGTCGTTGATGAAAGTCGCCAGCTCGGGATGGAGCGTCGGCAGGTGGTACGACTCGTTGAAGTTGTCCCGGATGATCTTCCAGTTACAGTCCACCTCGGCGGTCAGGTACATCACCCGGACCATGTCCTCCATGCCGTAGGGCGCCAGCAGATCCGCCACCGGGCCCAGATAGTCCTGAAGCGACACGCAGTTCGGGTCCATGTTGAACCACACGAAGCCGCCCCAGACGGCGCACGGGATCTCCACCAGCTTCAGCTTGCCGCAGGGATTGCCGCCGGCGAAGTCCTCCGGGTCCTGGGCGGACAGGAGCGTGCCGTCCGGCGCCCAGCGCCAGCCGTGGTAGGAGCAGGTGAGCGTGGGCGCGCCGCCCACTTCCGCCTGCACCAGGCGATTTCCCCGGTGAAGGCAGGCGTTGTAGAACGCCTTCACCGAGCCGTCTTCCTGACGGACCATGATGATCGATTCGCGCCCGAGCGTATGCATCACATAGTCGCCGGTCTCCTCCAGATCGCGCATCATGCCGCCAATGTGCCAGATGCGGGTCCAGAGCCGGTCCCACTCGCGCTGCATGAATTCACGGGACCAGTAGCGCTCCCGCGTGATCGGATCACCGCGCAGTGTCGTCCGCAGGTCAACGCCATCCAGACGGGAACCAAACTGAGCAGTCATGAGGCTCTCCCCTCCACCCTATGCTTTTTTGTACGTTTGTTCAAATCTTCCATTCAGGCTTTCTTTTTGTCAATTTGGATTCGACATTTCGTGTGATGGAACGGCAGCAGCGCAGAGAGGCAGTGATGGCGGAGGTATCCGTTGCGGTCCTGAAAAGGCACCCCAACACGGAGCGCACGCGCACCAGAATTCTTGACGCAGCCGAGGCCCTGTTCGCCGAGCGCGGCTATTACGGGGTTTCGCTGCGGGACATTACGCAGGCGGCGGGCGTGCAGCTCGCGCTGGCGAGCTATCATTTCGGCTCCAAGGAGGACCTGTTCCGCCATGTGATCGCCCGGCGGGCGGATGACCATGCGGCGGGGCTGCAACGGGCGCTGGAGGCGGTGATCCGGGAGGCGGGCGACACGCCGCCGCCGCTTTCGGCGATTCTCCATGCCTTCATTGCGCCGGTGTTCGAGCGGGTGCTGCGCGGCGGCGAGGGATGGGCCAATTACATCCGCCTGCTGGCCCAGGTTTCGAGCGCGCCGCAGAAGGAGAGCTTCGTCGCGCCGATCATCGAGTCCTACGACCCGACAGTGAAGGCCTTCATCGCCCAGATTGCCCGGGCCATGCCGACACTGGATGAGGAGGCGTTGAACTGGGCCTTCTATTTCTACCAGGCCGCGATCGTGCATATCCTCACCCAGGCAGGGCTCGTCGATCGCCAGTCCGGCGGACTGTGCCAATCAACCGACCTCGACCGCATCGCCGCCTTCATGATCCCCTATTTCACCGCAGGGTTCGAACAGCTTGCGGCGCAGAATCGGCAGGCGCAACCCGACCGTCAACCTAACGAAAATGCGGGGCCCCGAAAGCGGCGGAAAGGTTGAATAAGGGAGGCGTGACATTTTCCGGTCCGCCCGGCCGGCCGTGGTTGCGGACGGCCTCGACAAGCGGCCCAACGACAAGGATCGTGAACGTTATGAACTCGCCGACGAACTGGCCGATCCGGCGTGATCCCGAGGCCTGCCGCCGCTATCGCGACCTCGGCGTGTGGCGCGACCGCACCATCGCCGATCTCGCCCGCGAATGGGCAGCCCGCGAACCCGATACGGAGATCTTTCTCGACCAGCCGCAGCCGGTGACCTACGCCTCCCTGCTGGCCGATGCGGAAGCCCTGGCTGTCAGCCTCTGGGACAGGGGCCTGCGCCCGGGCGATGTGGTGAGCTTCCAGGTGCCGAACTGGGTCGAGGCGGCCGTCATCAACGTGGCCGCCGCGCTGCTGGGACTGGTGATCAACCCGATCGTCCACATCTACCGCGGGGCCGAGGTCAAGTTGACCCTGGCGGACTGCCGCAGCCGGGCGATCTTCATTCCGGCCACCTTCCGCAATTTCAACTATGCCGAGATGCTGGAGGAAATCCGCGCCGACCTGCCGGACCTGAAGTCGGTGATCGTGGTGCGGGGCAACGGCGAGGGCGACGCCGCCTACGAGGATCTGGTGGCAGCGGGCCGGGGCCGCAGCATCGACTGGCCGAAGGTGGACCCGCAGTCGGTCAAGATGATCATGTACACCTCCGGCACCACCGGACGGCCGAAGGGCGTGCTGCACGACCACAACAGCATCGCCCGCGCCGTGGCCGCCTGCACGGAGTACTGGGGCATCCAGAAGGGCGACGTGGTGCTGATGCCCTCGCCCGTCACCCACATCAGCGGCTACAGCAACGGCCTTGAACTGCCGTTCCTCTCGGGCACGCGCACCGTGCTCATGGAGCACTGGAACGCGGCCGAGGCGGTGAAGCTGATCAACCACCACCGCATCTCCGGCACGGTGGCCGCCACCCCGTTCCTCCAGGAGCTGGTGGCGACGGCGCGGGCCGAGAACACCCGCCTGCCCAGCATCCGCTTCTTCGCCTGCGGCGGCGCGGCGGTGCCGCCGGAGATCGTGCGCCAGGCCAACGCCCTGTTCGAGAACGGCCGCGCCTTCCGCGTGTATGGCAGCACCGAGACGCCGCTGATCACGCTCGGCTGGGTCGGCCCCGACGTTGCCGAACTGGCGGCCACCACCGACGGGCGCATCATCGACTATGACGTGCTGATCGTGGACGACGCGGGCAATCCGGTGCCGCAGGGCCAGGAAGGCGAGATCATCGCGCGCGGCCCGGCCATGTTCCTCGGCTATGCGGACGACGCCCAGAACGCGGAAGCCTTCACGCCCGATGGCTATTTCCGCACCGGCGACATCGGCCTCATCACGCCCGACGGCGCCGTGCTGATCACCGGACGCAAGAAGGACCTCATCATCCGCGGCGGCGAGAACATCAGCGCCAAGGAAATCGAGGACGCGCTGCACCTGCACCCGGACGTGGAGGAGGCCGCCGTGGTCGCCATGCCGCACGCGCGCCTCGGCGAGGGCATCTGCGCCTACATCATCCCGCGCGCCGGCCGCAAACCGGACATGGCCTCGATCACCACCCACATGGCGACGACCGGCCTTGCCAAGCAGAAATACCCCGAGCACGTGGAGCTGGTGGACAGCTTCCCGCGCACCGCATCGGGCAAGATCAAGAAGGACATTCTCCGCAAGATGATCGCGGAGAAGATGTCCCAGAAGACCGCCTGACAGGCGGTCCGACAGGCAACCGCATGAAAGAGGGCGGCGCGGGAAACACTCCCCGCGCCGCCCTTTTCTTCATCCCGGCCTCAGCCCCGCTTCCCCTGCGAGGCCAGCCAGCAGATCGCGTTGGCGAGCAGGCGGCGGAAGCCCTCGTTTTCGTAGGCGCTGGGGCCGTCCCCGCACTGGAGGTAGACCACCGGGCTGTTGCCCGCCTGGCGCGTCCAGCCGATCAGGTTGCTGCCCGGCGGATGCTCCCAGCCTTCGTTGCTGAACATCTTGCCCCGCACGGCAAGGTCCGCCGCATAGAAGCCGTCACGCTCGAAGCGATGGTCCGAGCGCAGGAGAGGCTGCTTGTCCGCCTCGTCCACCTCGACGAGATACAGCTCGTCCTCGATCCAGAACCCCTCGCCCAGACCGGCGGTGACGGGATGGTCCGCCACCACCCGCACGAAATGGCGCACGCCGTGGCGGTAGCCGCTGCGGCCGTAGTCGAAATGGCCGCCGATGGCCTGCCGGTACTCCGGCCAGGCGGGCCAGCCCGCCAGGGCGTGGTGCAGGAACAGCAGGGGCTTGCCCTGCTCCAGCAGCGCCGCAAACCCCGCCTTGAGGCAGGCGGGCGGCTCCACATGCAGCGGCGGCTCGCCGGGCCGGAACAGGAGGCCCGGCATGTCGTAGAACAGGATCACGTCGAACGGCGCGGCCCGCTCGGGGTCGAGCAGCCCGGCGGCCGCCGGATGCTCCGCCAGCGTCCAGGTCCAGCCCTCCGGCAGCACGGCCTCGATCAGCGCCGCGAACGGCTCGCGCTCGAACGGATGTCCCTTGGTCAGCACCAGCACATTGCCCGGGGCATCGTATCGGATAACCATGTCCGCCTCCCTTCGGGGTCGCCCAATCTATTCGGCAGTCGCCGCAGCAGACGGCCAACCCCGCACAGGCACAACTATCAGATTGGCTGGTTACGGGCGGGTGCGCAGACGCACAGAATGTTCGCGCTCATTCAGCCAAGGGGAGGATCGGCCGCATGATTCGGGGCATTCACCATATCGCTTTGCACACGCCAAACTTTGAACGCATGCTGGCTTTCTACCGTGACGTTCTTGGCTTCACCCTGATTTCCGACATCACCTGGGCGGACAGCGAGGTGATCGACAGCACCATCGGCGTGCCCGGCTCGGCCGCCCGCGCCGCCATGTTCCGGGCCGGCAACTGCCACCTGGAGCTGTTCGAATATTCGAGCCCGGCGCCGCGCGGCGGCGAGCCGCTGCGCCCGAACGACCACGGCTACACCCACTTCTGCCTGGACGTGGTGGATATCGACGCCGAATACGAGCGGCTGCGCGCGGCGGGCATGACCTTCTGCCGGGAGCCGGTCAACTTCGGCGAGATCAAGGCCGTCTACGGCAAGGACCCGGACGGCAACATCATCGAAATCCAGGAGACGAGCCCGACCCACGACTCCGACCTGTCGAAGCTGCCGCACGTGAAGCTCGACATCGCCTGAAACCGGTGCGGCCGGCGCGCGGGACGCGCCGGCCTTCCGTCCCCGAGGGACATCTCAGGCCCCGATTTCTCAGGAAATTTCCAGCACCGCCTTGCCGGTGGTCTTGCCCGCCATCAACTCGCAGAACAGGGCGGGCGCGTTCTCCAGCCCATGGCGCTTGTGCTCGGACACCATGAGCGCGCCGGAGCGGATCCACGCCTCCAGCTGGGCCTGCGCCGCCGGGATGGACGCCGCATAGGTTTGCAGCAGGAAGCCCTTCATCTCCAGCTGGCGCGCCACCATTTCCCACAGGTTGAAGATGGGCGGCGGGTTGTCCTGCCGGTTGTAGGCCGCGATCATGCCGCAGGCGATGATGCGCCCGTAGGTCTTCATGTTGATGAGCATGGCGTCCAGCGTGGCGCCGCCCACGTTGTCGAAGTACACATCGACCCCCTCCGGGCAGGCCGCGCGCACCGCCTCGGCCAGATCCGGCACCGCGCGGTAGTTGACAACCGCGTGGTAGCCCAGTTGTTCCGTGGCGAACCGCGCCTTCTCCTCCGAGCCGACCAGCCCGATGACGCGGCAGCCGCGCAGACGCGCCACCTGCCCCGCAACGCCGCCGACAGCGCCGACGGCGGCGCTGATGACCACCGTGTCGCCCTCGCGGATCCGCCCCACGTCATGGAGGCCCACATAGGCCGTCAGCCCCGAGCCGCCGAGCGGCCCGACGTAATAGGACAGCGGCAGGCTGCGGTCGGGATGCAGCTTCTCCAGAAGGATGGTGTTCTCGGTGAGGACCGAATAGTCCTCCCAGTGATTGAGGCCGCGCACGATGTCCCCCGGCTGGAAGCCGGGATGGCGGGATTCGACCACCTCGCCCAGGCTCGGCGCGCGGATCGGCCCGCCGATGGGAATGGGCGGGAAATAGCTTTCCTTGTCGTCCAGCCAGCCGCGAATGGCCGGCTCCATGGAGAAGCAGCGGTTGCGGACCAGAATCTCGCCCTCCGCCAGCACCGGCATGGGCGCCTCGGCGAGCGCGAAGTCCTCCGGCACCGGAATACCGTTTGGCCGCCGCTTCAGCACGATCTGCCGGTTGACTGTCATGAGCCTTCCCTTCCTCCCCGTTAGAGCCGGACCAGCGTCTTGCCGATATTACCGCCCCGGAACAGCTTGCCATAGGCGGTGAGCAGGTTCTCCAGCCCCTGTGTTTCATCGAACGGCAGGGTGATGCGCCCCGCCTCCAGCCAGCCGCGCATCAGCCGGTTGATCTCCGGGCCGCGGTGCATGAAATCCGGCGAGAAGAAGCCGGTGACCAACAGCCGCTTCATCAGGATCTGGTCGAACCGGGCCGGACCGCGCGGCGCGCCGGTCTCCGCATAGGTGGCGACAAGGCCGCACACCGCGATGCGCCCATAGAGCGCCATGTTGGGCAGCACCGCATCCAGCAGCGGGCCGCCCACGTTGTCGAAATAGACGTCAACGCCATGCGGCAGGGCGGCCAGCGCCGCCTCCACATCCTGCGCCTTGTAGTCGATGGCCTGGTCGAGGCCCAGGTCGTCGGTGAGGACGCGGCACTTCTCCGCCCCGCCCGCAATGCCGATCACGCGGCAGCCCATGTTGCGCGCGATCTGCGCCGCGAGCATCCCCGTTGCCCCCGCCGCCGCCGAGACCAGCACGGTCTCGCCCGGCCGGGCACGCCCGGCCTCGGTGATGCCCACATAGGCGGTCCAGCCGTTCATGCCGAGCACGCCGAGGTGCTGGCGCGCGTCCGCCACCGTCTCGTCTAGCACCGCAAGGCCGCTGGCCTCCGGCCGCACCACGGAAATGTCGGACCACTGGCCGAAGGCGCGCACCAGGCTGCCTACGGGAATGGCCGGGCTGCGCGAGCCGATGACCCGGCCCAGCACCAGACCGGGCATGGGGGTGCCCAGCGGCACCGGCGGCTGGTAGCCGTCCGTGCGCGGGGTCATCCACATGCGGGTGCCCGCGTCGAGCGAGAGGTATTCGCCGCGAATGGCCACCTCCCCCTCGCCAAGCGAAGGGGTCGCCTCCTCCTCAAGGCGCAGCGCCTCCTCGAAACGGTCCCCTTCCGGGTGACGGATCAGGCGCCAGACGTGCCGCGTTGCCGGGATACTCGCCATGACCTTACGCCTCCGCCGCCGCAGGCGAGCGCCAGCGAGCGGCCACGCTGCGGAAGGGGTCGAGGTCGCCGTGCTGGCCGCGCCAGTCGGCGGGCGCTTCGGACAGGCCGCCGTCCGCCAGCGGCTGGTCCCGCCGCCAGTCGAACAGGCCCGTGCGGTGGGCGATCTTCCAGACACCGTTGCGGCGCTCGAAGCGGTCCACATAGCGGCCGCCGGTCACCACCTCATAGGCCTGCCCCGTGCCGGGGAAGGCCAGGTCGGTCGGATAGTCCGCCGGCACCAGATGATAGGCGGTCAGGTAGGTCTCGGTGTGGGCAACGTCACCGTCGAGCGCCACCAGGATGTTGCTCACCTGATGGTGGGTCACCGCAAGGGGATCCACCAGCCGGCGGGCCTCCGCCACGAAATGCCGCCAGCCGCCTTCGATGGCAGTGAACTTGTAGGTGGCGTCCTCATGGAAAACCGTTTCCATCAGCCACCAGCGGCGGCGGTCGATCGCGTGGCAATAGCGATGGATGACGTCGGAAATTTCCTGACGCGCTGCCAGCGCGGCGACATCGTAGGCCGATGAGGTCATGCCCGGCTCCCTTGTCGGAAATATCGATTATTGAGCAGTCAGGCCGCCATCCACGGTGAATTCGGCCCCGGTAATGTATTTAGCCTCGTCCGAGCTGAGGAACAGGATCATGTTGGCGATGTCGTCGGGCTCGCCCATGCGCCCCATCGGGATCGACGCGTTCAGGATGTCGTACTGCTCCGGGTTGTCCCGGATGGCGACCTTCTGCATGTCGGTCCAGATCACGCCCGGATGGACGGAATTGCAGCGGATGTTGTCGCGCGCCGCTTCCAGCGCGATCGACTTGGTGAACGCCCGCACGCCCGCCTTGCTCGCCGCATAGGCCGACGCGCCCGGCACGCCCACAAGGCCGGCGATAGACGACAGGTTGGTGATGACACCGCCCTTGCCCTGCGCACGCATCACCTTGAGCGCCGCCGCGCTGCCAAGATAGACGCTGGTGAGGTTGATGCGGATCTGCCGCTCGAAATCCGCCAGCGTCATTGCATCCATCCACTTGAGGATGGCAACGCCCGCGTTGTTGACGAGAATATCCAGCTGGCCGTAGGCCTCGCGGGTGCGGGCGATCACCTGATCCCACTGCGCTTCGTCGGTGACGTCCTGCGCCAGGGCCAGCACGTCGCCGCCCGCCGCGCGCAGCTCCTCGCCCCGCTTCAGAACCTCGGCTTCATTGAGATCCGTGAGGACGACCTTCGCGCCCTCCCGCGCCAGCGCCCGCGCCGTCGCGAAACCCAGACCGCCGTCGGACGCAGCGCCCGTGACAATGGCAACCTTTCCGGAAACCCGGCCCATTCTTCTGTCCTCCCCCTTGCGCCGGTGGGTCCGGCGTCTTCAATGCAATCTCGTTGGATTCCATTTTCGACGCCGGACCAGACCACTGCACCTAGCCTTTGGGCTAGGCCGCGGACAGAACGCCCCGGCCGCTCGTCAGAGCGGGTGGAACTCCCCGTTCCACTTGAAGAACTTGCCGCTGTTCTCCAGCGTCAGGTTGGCGATGACGTTGCGGATGCCGGCAGCGCTTTCATCCGGCGTGATTTCCGCATTCGGGCCGCCCATGTCGGTCTGGACATAGCCGGGGTGGATGTTGGCAACGGCGATGCCCTTGTCCTTCAGGTCGATGGCCAGGATCTGCATGATCCGGTTTCCGGCCGCCTTGGCGCTGCTGTAGACATAGTAGCCGCCATAGGGCCAGGTGGAGGCCGCCAGCTGGCTGCTGACGCTCATGATCTTCGCGCCCTTGGCCTTCTCCAGCGCCGGCAGGAACGCCTTCACCACCCGGAACGGGCCCATGGCCATGATGTTGAACGAGTCCGCCCAGGCGTCGTAATCGATGTTCTGGAGGGTCTGGCGCTCGGGGTCACCGCCAAGCACGCCGGCGTTGTTGATGAGAATATCCACCGGCCCGTCCACCAGCTTCGCCGCCGCCTCGACCGAGGCCGTATCGCCGATGTCGATCGCCCCCACCTTCACCCGGCCGCCGGACTGGGCGGCCAGCTTCTGGAGCGCCTCTGCCTTTTCCGGCGAGCGGCAGAGCGCGAGGACGTTGTCGCCCGCCTCGGCATACTGACGGGTCAGCGCCAGACCAATTCCCCGGTTGGCACCGGTAATCACCACATTCGCCACTGCATCCTCCTCACCGTTGGTTTTCGTCATTGCAGGCTCAAGGTTATTGCCGCTCCCGCAGCTCGACACCTGAAGGAAGTGTCAGCCACGGCTGGGCGCTCGTGACCCAGAAATGGGCGGATGGATTGAGATCGGAGATGTCATCGAACGTGGACGCCTTGAGGAGCACGAGCCCCTTCTCCCGGCTCTGCTCCGACTCCGAATGAATGGGCGAGCCGCAGGTGCAGCAGAACCACCGCACCACCTCCCGGCCGCTCTCGGCCTTGTGCCGGAAGGCGCGCATCGTGCCCGAGAACATCACATCGCCCTGCCGGTAAACCGCCAGCACCGACATGGGCCCGCCGCCCTGCTTCTGGCAGTCGCGGCAGTGGCAGGCGACCGTGCGCAGCGGCTCGCGCGACACCGTATAGCGTACCGCGCCGCACAGGCACCCGCCGCTGCGGACCTGTGTTCCAGACATGCTGTCCAACCCCTGATTTCCTCTTTCCATGGAAAGGGGTCGCGGCCTAGCGGCGCCCTTCCAGATAATCGTTCAGCACCTCGTGGAAGAAGCGCACGCGGGTTTCCTGCGCGGCGAGGTAGCTGTCCTCGTAACCGCGCGACTTCATGCCCCGCTGCTGCCCCTCCGCCAGCATCATGTCCTGATAGACGATCTGGCCCTCGATTTCGGGCACGCCGCGGCCGTCATCGAAGTCGCGCACCTGGAGCTCGGCCTCGCGCAGCGGCTGCACGCCCGCCATGATGGACTCGACCTCGGTCTGGCCCTCCACCGGATAGGCCATGCACCACAGATCGAAGGTGCACTTGTTCGGATCGTCCGGGTGCGGCTCGGTGCGGAAGAAGATCAGGTTGTCCGGCAGGAACGAGAGCGTCACGTTGGGGAAGATGACGGTGTGGGGGCTGTCGGTCAGCTCCTCGTCGTTCATCTTCTCGTAGTGCACATAGCCGCGCTCCTTCCACAGGCGGCGCTTGGCCGCCTTGAGGTCGAGCCAGCCCTGCATGGCCTTGGTCTCGTAGTCCGGATAGGCATCCGGGTCGATGTCCCACTGGCGCAGGATGGCGTCGAACGGATGGGGCACGCCCTCCGGCAGACGGTCGGTGAGCGACGGGCGCATGGGCTGCACCGTGCGGCCGTGGCCGTTGGGGAACATCTCGTGCCGGGCGCTGTCCACGTCCTGATCGATCCACGGCGGCACCTGCGGGTGCGCGGTGCGGGTGTGGTAGGATTCGCTGAAATTGTCGGTGGCGAATTTCCAGTTGGTGTTCAGGTTGATCTTCATCCTGAACACGCACACCGCCGTCTCCATGGGGTAGTTCCTGTAGAGCTCCGGCAGCGGCTCCAGGTATTCCTGCAGCGAGGGGGCGTTGTCGTCCATGGTGTACCAGACGAAGCCGCCCCAGGTGTCGCAGCGCAGCTCGCGCAGCTTCAGCTTGCCGCACGGATTGCCCTGCGGGAAATCCTCCGGATCCTGCGCCGCGCGCAGCACGCCGTCGCGGCCCCACAGCCAGCCGTGGTACGGGCACTTGAAGCCCTGCACCGCGTGGGAGTTGTTCCACACCAGCCGCTGGCCGCGATGGCCGCAGGTGTTGTAGAAGGCCCGGATGGAGCCGTCGTCCTGACGGACGCAGATGACGGACTCGTGCATGAAGTCATGCACGACATAGTCGCCCGGCTCCTCCATGTCCTTCTCGCGGCCCGCCACATGCCAGATGCGGGTCCACATGCGGTCCCATTCCGCCTGGGCGAACTCCTTCGAGTAGTAGCGGTCGCCCGTGATCTTGTCGCCGCGCAGAATGCCCGGGTCACGCCCGTCCATCGTCAGCGGATGCCGCACCGGCTGGGTCATGTTCCCCTCCTCCCCTCATTGTGTTTGCGGGACCATCACCCCCAGAAACGATAGACCGGGTCTTCCTTTCCAAAGCAGCCCAGATTGGTGAGCCCTTCATAGAAGCCGCCGGACTCGTAGGTGGACGGGCCGGCCGAGGTCCAGTCCAGCACGAAGGTGCGGCTGCTGATCTTCCACACGCCGTTGCGGCGCTCGTAGCTGTCGATGTAGCGGCCGCCGGTGAAGGTCTCCTTGTCGCCGACGGTGGAGGTGGCGATCACATAGCTCTCGCCCACCGCCCGGTCGCCCTTCACCTCGATCCAGACGTTGGCGACGGAGTGGAAGCAGCGCTGGAGATTGGCCTGGACATAGTCGCAGATGCCCTCGGCGAATTCCTTGCCGCTGCCGTTGATCACGCCCGAGACCACCACGGCATCGTCGTGGAAAATGGAGGCCAGCAGCTCCTTGTCCGCCCGGTCCACGCCGCGCGCGTAGGCCATGATCAGTTCCTGAATCGCCTGCTTGGACAGCAGGGCATCAATATCTACGTCGATTTCGTGCGCCGACATGGCCTTCCCTCCCTTATCCGTCATTCTGGCGGCCGCCTGCGTCAGCAGCGCCCGGCCCGCATCGGCCGCGCCATGACCGCCGCGCGGCACGAAGTGCGCCATGGACACCGGCGGGTCCGGCCACTGGGCCGTGCTCGGCCAGTTCATGTTCCAGTCCATCACATAGATGCGGCGGGCGATCCGCCATTCGCCCTCGTGGCGGACGAGATGATCGAGATAGCGTCCGCCGATGAGGCGCTGGGTGTTCCCGCCCTCGCCCGGCGTTTCCACATACGCCGTCACGTAGCTCTCGGCGCGGGCGGTGTCGCCCTCCACCCGGATCCACATCTGGTTCGTGCGGTGCAGCGTGCTGGGCAGACCCTTCTGCATCTGCGTGACAAACGCGACGAACTGGGATGCGGGGCGGATGCCGTAGGCTTCCTCGGCCTCCGGGTGATAGGTGGACCCCAGCAGATTGGCGTCGGCGCGGTCAACGCCGCGGCTGTGCATGGCAAGGCAGTTGGCGATGGCCTGCTTGTCCGCCACCTGACGCAAGGCGGCGCGCGTTTCCTGGTCGATCGGACCCATATGGTATCTCCCCTGGCGCCTTGAGGCGCCTCTCCCGCGTTTTCCGGGCTTTCTTATTGGACGATCGTACGAGTGCCTTGCGCGTGAACAAGGGGGCACTCGGGCTTCCTGTCAAAAAGGATAGGCCCGGGTGCCCCCCTGGAACTGTTCACCGCAAGAGCGGCCCGCGATCAGTCGCGCGCCAGGTACTTGTCGATGACCTGCTCGAAGTGGCGGATGCGCGACTCCTGGTAGTTGCCCAGGGTCTGGCCGCGCTTCTTGCTGGCGCGGAAGCCGCGCTGCTGGTCACGCAGGTTGTCCGTATCCTGGTCGTAGACGTGGCCGAACGCCGGGTCCATGCCGGGCACGGAGGAATAGCTCTCGTGCTCGGCGACGTAGTGCACCTCGGCCGGCTCCGGCCGCTCGCCGTTGTCGGGAACGGGACGCAGGAACAGGATCTCGAACAGCGTGCGGTTCGGATCGGTGCCGATGGGACGGAAGCGGTAGACCATCGGCAGCGAGATGCCCGGGAACAGCACCATGTTCGGGAACAGGTGATATTCGATGGTGTCGATCATCTCTGAGTCGGAGAAGCGCGACAGGTCGGCCTTGTACTTCTCGCCCAGGGCCTTGCGCAGGAAGCGCGCCATCACGATGCGGGCGGTCTCGCCCTCCTTCACCTTCAGTTCCTCCGGGTCCAGCACGGAGCGGTCGCCCACCAGCATGCGGTCCACCAGCTCCTGCTCGGTGAGCGGGTTCTCCAGGTGCGGGCTGTTCACGCCCCCCGCCGCATAGAAGCGGGAGACGTGGTCGTCGAAGATGTCGTACTGCACGTTGGCGTCGCCGACACCGTAGAGCAGCTGCGGGTGCGTCTCCAGCACGTGGTAGGACTCGAGGAAGGCCTCCTGCGCGGTCTTCCAGTTGCACGGCAGCTCCTTGGCCATGTGCAGCTCGACAAAGCGCTTGTCGAGATCCCAGTTGGCGAAGTGCTCGGGGATGACGCCCAGATATTCCTCAAGGCTCGGGCCTTCCTCCGACGGGTTGATGAAGATGAAGCCGCCCCAGCGGCCCACCCGCACCTCCGGCAGGCTGAACTCGGACGACTTCACGTGGGTGAAGTCCCACGGGCACGGAATGTGCTTGAGGCCGCCGTCGATATCCCAGCTCCAGCCGTGATAGCGGCAGCGCAGCTCCTTGGCCGAGCCGCAGCCCTCGGACGAGCGCAGCTTGGTGCCGCGATGGAGACAGGCGTTCCAGAAGCCCTTCACGCTCATGTCTTCCTGCCGCACGACGATGAACGACAGGTGGCCCACCTCGTAGACGTAGTAGTCACCGGGGTTGGGAATATGCTCCTCGCGGCAGACCCACTGCCACACGCGCTTCCAGATCTTCTCGATCTCCGCGTCGAAGAAGGCCTGGTCGTAGTAGCGCTCGTAGCCGATGTCCTCGCTGCCGAGGAACTTGTAACTTTCGTGCGCCAGCACCGGCGGCGCCTTCTTGGCATCGTTCTTGATGATTTCCTGCACGCTGGGGGCAGGGCAGCGCATCTCGCCCAGCGGCGTGGAGTCAGCGCCGGGAACCTCCTCGGGCAAACGCGGCGCAAAAGACTGGTCGGTCATTCGTTTCTCTCCTCCCTGCTCAACGCTGGCCCGCCTCGGGCGGCCAGTTGCGCGTAACGCTGAAATCCTCATTGCGGCGCCCGCCCAGATGGAGCGCCGTCTGTTCACGCAGAAAACTGTCGGAAGCCGGATCGGTGCGCGCCCAGTCGACGATCTCGCGGCGGCGGGCGATCTTCCACACCCCGTCGCGCTTCTCGTAGCGGTCGACGTAGCGGCCGGCGACGATCAGATCCTTGTCCTCGCCGTTCTCGACGATGCGGTGATAGGCGATGAAATAGACCTCGCCGTCGGCCACGTCGCCCTGCACGTCGATGTGCACCTGCCCGATGAGATGGTGGCTCGACTTCAGCTCGCCCAGGAACCCCTGCGCGAATTCCACGAAGCCGTCGGCGCTGCCGGCATAGAGGCCGCAGTCCACATAGGCATCGTCGTGAAAGGCGCTGCGATGCAGCTCGGGCAGCAGGCGGTCCTGGCCGCGCATGTAGACGCAGGCCACGTTGTAGATGTCGCGGCGCGCCGCGAGATCGCGCACCTCCGCTTCCAGGTCGAAGGGCTTGTCACTCATACCGCTCTCTCCCCCGGGCCGGGGGTATGGTCCGGCCCGATCCCTCTGCGCCTCTGTGGGCGCATTATTATTGTACAAATGTACAATTAGGGCTGAGGGGGCTCAAGCGCCCGTGCGACGACCTGACAGAAAGGATAGGGTGATCCGCGCCGCAAGAACAGGGGCATTCCGCTCCGCGTTCGCGCCCGGCGATTTCAGTGCCCGGCGAACTCAGTGCCCGGCGATGGCGTGGAGGCCGCCCGCGAAGAACGGCACCAGGTCATCGACGATCCGGTCGATCGCCGCCGCGCGGTGATGCCCGCCGGACAGCTCATCGAGGAAGCCCGGGTCCTGCACCATGAAGATGAGCGAGGCCTCCATGGCGTAAAGGGCGGCGTGGAAGCGCCGCTCGTTCATGTGCGGATAGACGGAGCGCAGCTTGTCGACGAACAGCTCGGTGATGGGGTGAAGGCTGGTGAGCGGGTCGTGCAGCTCCGGCTCGTTGTAGGCCGTCATGAAGCGGGAGGTCAGCCGCACATAGTTGCGCAGGCCCTCGTCCGCCCCGACGCAGATTTCGAGGAACGCCGCCAGAAACGCCCGGATCACCCCCGCCCCGGCCTCGTGCGGGTTGCCGCCAGGCCCGACCGCGCGCAGGCTGGCGGCCACCCGCTCCTGCAACACGTCGCGCCGGCGCAGCACCACCTGGCGGAACAGCTCGGCCTTGGTGGGGAAGTAGTAGTTGAGCAGCCCGATGCCCGCCCGGGCGTCCTGCGCCACGTCGCGCAGGGAGGTGCCATGGTAGCCGCGCTCGGCGAAGATCCGCTCCGCCGCGTCCAGAATGGCCTCGCGCTTGGCCTCGCCCTTGGGCCGGTGCGTCCTGACGACGCCGTTCGCACACTTGCCCGCTGCCGACACGTTGGTCGCCGTCACCCTGTCCTCCGACGCCTTTCGATGGCCAAAGCCTGCAACAAAGGCCAGTAATCAACCCGGCACCGCCGGGGCATCATCGCCGCACCACCACGGATTGCGGAGACACCGTTCTAATGCTTCTGGGCCAGCCGATAAGACAGATCGCCTACTTCGTCAACGACGTGCGGGACGCGGCGCGCCGCCACTCCGCCCTCTACGGCTCCGGCCCCTATTTCGTTGCCGAAAACATCCCGCTGCGCTCCTGCCTGCATCGCGGCCAGCCGGCCCACCTCGACCACACCTCCGCCTACGGCCAGTGGGGCGAGCTGATGATCGAGTTCGTGCAGCAGAACAACCCGGGCCCTTCCGCCTTCCGCGACATGTACCCCGAGGGGTCGGCGGGCGGCGTCCACCACGTCGCCCTCATCATCGATGATCTGGAGGCGAGCATCCGGGCTTTCAACCAGCAGGGGTTCGAGACCGCCCTCTATGCCGAGATGAATTCGGGCTTCGCCTTCGCCATGATGGACACGGTCGCCGTCTACGGCCACATGGTCGAGCTGTACATGCCCGCCCCCGAACTCACCGGCTTCTACGACTTCGTCAAGGACGCGGCCCGCACGTTCGACGGCCGCGACCCGGTGCGATCGATCCGGTTCGACTGAACGGGAAACGGAAGAGACACCCATGTACAAACTCATCGGACTGCTCAAGCGCCGCCCCGGCATGTCCCGGGAGGACTTCATCCGCTATTACGAGACCAACCACCGGCGCATCGGCGAGAAGTACCTCTCCGGTTACGCCGTCCGCTACATGCGGCGCTTCCTCGACCCGCTGCCCAATCCGCTCGACGGCAGCCGGAGCGAGCCGGAATTCGACGTGATCATGGAAATCTGGTTTCCCGATCAGGCCACCTGCGAGGCGGCCCTCGGGCGCATGACCGACCCGGCGATCACCGCGGAAATCGCCGAGGACGAGGAGCAGCTCTTCGACCGCGCCCGCAACCGGTTCTTCACCGTCGAGGAGCACGTCTCCGAGCTGCCGCCTCCGGCAGGTAATTAACCGCCTTACGCGCCCTGGCCGCCGCCCTGACCGCTCTGGGCGGCGGAGTGGCGGGCAATGCTCTCGGCGATTTCCTCGCGGGTGGGGTTGCGGCGCAGCGTCAGGCCGCCGTTCACCTGGAGGTTCTCGCCGGTCATGAAGCACTCGTCCGAGGCGAGGAACACGGCCGCCGCCGCGATGTCCTCCGACGTGCCGATGCGGCCCAGCGGATAGCCGGGCAGGAACGCCTCGACGAGGCCCGGCATGGCCACATGCTCATGGGTCATGGGCGTGACGGTGAGGCCCGGCGAAATGGAGTTGGCGCGGATGCCCCGGCTGCCGAACTCGTGCGCCACCACACGGACCAGATGGTCCGCGCCCGCCTTGGCGCCCATGTAGGCGGCGTGGTCGTTCAGCATGATCTTGGCCGTGGCGGAGCTGATCTGGATGATCGAGCCGCCCCGGTCCATCGCCTCGATCAGCGCCTGGAAGAACATGAACGGCCCCTTGAACTGGAGCGCGCTCATCTGGTCGAACTCCTCCTCGGTGGTCTCGAGGAAGGGCTTGAGCAGGCCCCAGCCGGTGGCGTTGATGCCGACATCCAGGTAGCCCAGCTTTTCCTTGGCGAACGCCACCGCGCCGAACACCTCGTCGCGCCTGGTGATGTCGCACCGGACCGCGTGGCCGCCGATCTCCCGGGCGAAGCGCTCCAGCTCGTCCATCTTGCGGCCGCCCACGACCACGCGCGCGCCTTCCTTGACGAAGCGGCGCGCGATCACCTGCGCCATGTTGTCCCGGTTCGCCGCGCCCAGAATGAGCGCGCCCTTGCCTGCCAATCGCGTCATGCTTTCTTTTCCTCCCCTCGCCGCCTGTTCAGGCGCGCTTTTCCGTAAAGAAATCGGCGCGCGGCACGCCGGCTTCATCATAGACCGGCTCGATGAGATCGACGCGGTACTTCTTCACGTCGAACCCGAGAATGCCGACGGCCCGCAGATGGCCGCCCATGTCCGCATAGGAAGCGGCGGAGAAGTGCCCGGCCAGCGCCGCCTCGTTCTCCCACTCCTCGAACACGTGCACCCGGCCCGGCTTCAGCGGATCAATGGCCCAGGTGTAGGCAACGCAGCCGGGCTCGGCGAGCGCGGCATCGATATACGGCTTGGCGTCGCGGATCATCTGCTCGGCCCGGTTCGGGTCAAAATCCAGATAACCGGCAATCACAATCGGCATGAGCTCCCCCCCTTGGCCCTTTTTGTTCAGTCAGGCAGGCTACCGGTCGCCCGCCCCCCGATCATCCTAGCAAAAAGGCGGGCTTTTCCCGGTCCGCCCGGTGCGGTTCGCTCCCCTGGGGCCAGCCCCGCCGCACGGCGAGCGGGAGCAGACAACACACACTGGCTCCAGACGGAACCCTGGTTCCACATATGGGGGGGGAACAAGACATGGATCTGGATCTTGCCGGTACGGTTGCGTTGGTAACAGGTGCGGCGGGCAACATCGGCGTTGCCACATGCAAGGCCTTGCAGCGCGAGGGGGTGACGGTCATCGCCTCCGACCTCGGCGCCCGGCCCGACGGCATTCCCGCCGCCGAATGGCTGACCCTGGACGTGACCAGCGAGGAGTCCTGGTCGGCGGCGATCGAGCAGATCCGCGCCCGCCACGGACGGCTCGACATTCTGGTCAACAACGCCGGCATCGCGCCCATGAGCAAGCTGGAGGACATGTCGCTTGCCGACTGGCGGCGGTGCCAGTCCATCAATGTGGACGGCGTGTTTCTCGGCATGAAGGCGGCCCTTCCGCTCCTGCGCGACAGCGCCGGGAAGCGGCGCAGCGGGGCGGCGATCATCAACCTCGCCTCGGGCGCGGCGGACCACCCGGCCGCCTACAGCTCCGCCTACTGCACCAGCAAGGCGGCGGTGCGCATGCTGACCCGCAACGCCGCCATCGAGTTCTCGGCGCTGGGGTACAAGATCCGCGTCAACTCGGTGCACCCGGGGGCGGTTGAGTCCAACATGATGGACAGCATCCTCAAGCGCTATTCGGAAATCACCGGCAGCACCCCGGTCGAGGAGCTGTACCAGGGCGTGCTGCGCAGCCACCCGATGGGCCGGTTCGTCACGCCCGACGAGGTGGCGGACGCCATCGTGTTCCTCGCCTCCGACGCCGCCCGCTACGTGCACGGCGACGCGCTGCACGTGGACGGCGGCCACGCCGCCGTCTGAGCGACCGGACAGCCGGGGCGGCCCCTGCCTTCAGGCCCGCCCCGGCGTGCCCCGGATCACAGATGCATACCGCCGCTGGCGCGGATGCGCTCGCCGGTGATCCAGCCCGCCGCGGGCGACGCCAGGAACGCCACCACGTCGGCAATGTCCTGCGCTTGCCCCACCCGGCCCAGCGCCGCCTGCGCCGCCAGCGACTGCATGAACACCTCGTCCTCGGTCAGGTCGCCCAGGAAATCGGTGAGCGTCGCGCCGGGGGCCACTGCATTGACGGTGATGCCCCGCCGCCCCAGCTCCACCGCCAGCGAGCGGGTGATGGAATCGATCGCCGCCTTGCTCGCCGCGTAGGCGATGAAGCCCGGATAGGCATTGTGGCTGACCATCGAGGACAGGTTGATGATGCGCCCGCCGTCCCGGAACCGGGGCAGCGCGTTCTGCATGACGAAAAACGGCGCGCGCACATTGACGGCGAACACCTCGTCGAAGCTCTCCGGGTAGGTGGCCTCGATGTTGCCCACCAGGCCGATGCCCGCGTTGTTCACCAGCACATCGAGGCCGACGGCATTGCGCAGCGCCAGCTCCTCGTCCAGGCGGAAGAACAGCTCCTCGATCTCGTCGATGTTGCGCAGGTCGGCGCCCAGCGCGAAGGCGCGCCCCCCCGCCGCCTCGATTTCCTCGACCACGTCCCGGGCGGCATCGCGCCGCCGGCCGTAATGGACGCACACCAGCGCGCCGGCCTCGGCCAGCTTCAAGGCAATGGCGCGGCCGATGCCGCGCGAGCCGCCCGTGACCAGCGCCGTTGTGTTGCTGAGGGCCCCAGACATGCGTGTTTCTCCCGACTGCCCAGGCTCCGCCGCTGAACCGCGGCGTGTTGCCATGGCTTCTCGTTCCCAGGCGTCGCCCTGACTTGACTATCCCCGGAGTTTGCATGGCTTGCCGGACCTGCCACCTCTCCTAATTGCCAGTACGCGGGGACCACGGAGGGGGGCTTAGATGACATGGGGGAAGAGAATGCCAAAAATCGAGGGGCGACCCGTGACAGCAACAGGAAAACTCGGCGGTAGGGTTGCGTTGGTAACCGGCGCGCTGCGGGGCATCGGCCTTGCCTGCGCCGAACGTTTCATTGCGGAAGACGCGGCGGTGATCCTGACGGACCGCGATCGTCCCGATGACCCGCTGGTGCAGGCGACGCTGGAGCGGCTCGGGCCGACCGCCAGCTACCTGAAGCTGGACGTGACGCTGGAGGAGGACTGGGCCGCCGCGCAGGAGGCCGTCGCCACCCGCCTCGGCCGGCTCGACATTCTGGTCAACAACGCCGGTACCGACATGGTGGGGCCGGTCGACACCCTCTCGCTTGCCGACTGGCGCCGGCTGATGAGCATCAACGTGGACGGCGTGTTCCTGGGCGTGCGCACCTTCACCGGGCTGCTCGCCGAGGGCGGCAAGACGACGCCCGCCGGCTCCAGCATCGTCAACGTCTCCTCCATCATGGGCCTTGTGGGCTATGCCGAAACCTCGGCCTACAACGCCAGCAAGGGCGCCGTGCGGCTGTTCACCAAGGCGGTCGCGATCGAGTTCGCCCAGGCGCGCAAGCCCATCCGGGTCAACTCCGTCCACCCCGGCTTCGTGCGCACGCCCCTGCTCGACGCGGGCATGGAGCGCTGGGCCAACGAGGGCAAGGCGGAGAGCGCCCAGGCCCTGATCGACGCGCTCGACCAGGCCACCCCCATCGGGCGCATCGCCCGACCCGAGGAAATCGCCGCCGCCATCTTCTTCCTCGCCAGCGACGACGCCAGCTACATCACCGGCAGCGAGCTGGTGGTGGATGGCGGATGGACGGCACAGTAAATTCAGAGTTGTGGAACAGTCATGAGTGACCGCCAGACCAAATTCTCCGGTTCAGGGGCCGTACGCAGCGGCTACCAGTTCGACGAGGCGCGCCTCGCCGCCTGGATGCAGGAGAACGTCGAGGACTTCGACGGCCCCCTGACCGTCGAGCAGTTCAAGGGCGGCCAGTCCAACCCCACCTACAAGCTGATCACGCCCCGCCAGCGCTATGTGCTGCGCCGCAAGCCGCCGGGGCCGATCCTCAAGGGCGCCCACGCGGTGGACCGGGAATACCGGGTCATCTCCGCCCTGCACCGCGCCGGGTTCCCCGTCGCCCGCCCGTTCGGCCTGTGCGAGGACGACAGCGTCATCGGCACCAGCTTCTACGTGATGGAAATGGTGGACGGCCGGGTGTTCTGGGAGACCGACTTCCCCGAAGTGCCGGTGGGCGAGCGCCGCGCCTATTTCGACGCCATGAACGAGACCATGGCGCGGCTGCACACGCTGGACCCGGAGGCGCTGGGCCTTGGCGACTTCGGCAAGCCGGGCAACTACTTCGCCCGCCAGATCAGCCGCTGGTCACGCCAGTATCAGGAGGACACGGAAGCGGGCCGGGTTGCCGACATGGACCGGCTGGTGGAGTGGCTGCCGGCGCACATCCCGCCCGGCGACGAGGTCTCCGTCGTCCACGGTGACTTCCGCTGCGACAACATGATCTTCCATCCCACCGAGCCGCGCGTGCTGGCGGTGCTGGACTGGGAGCTGTCCACCCTCGGCCATCCGCTGGCCGACTTCACCTACCACCTGATGATGTACCACATGCCGCCGGGCATCACCGTCGGCCTCCTGGGACAGGACGTGGCGGCCCTCGGCCTGCCCTCCGAAGAGGAGTATGTGGCCGCCTACTGCCGCCGCACCGGCCGGCCGGAGCGCATCGAGAAGCTCAGCTTCTACCTCGCCTACAACCTGTTCCGCATGGCCGCGATCCTGCATGGCATCCGGGGACGGGTGGCCCGGGGCAATGCCGCCTCCGAGCACGCCCGCCAGATTTCAGCCCACGTGGAGACCGTTGCTGCACTCGCCTGGGAGCACGCCCGGCGCGCGGAGTCCGAATAGACCGACCGGAACCACTGACACCAAGGAGACGACAATGGTTTGGACTGGACCGCTGGAAGACCGCATCCTCATCCGCGAGCTGCTCGACAGCTATGCCGACGCTGTCAGCCAGCGCGACGCGGAGGCGTGGGGCGCCACCTGGGCCGAAGACAGCGTGTGGAGCCTGCCCGTCGTCGAGGGCATGTCCGAGATCCGCGGCAAGGCCAACATCGTCGCCGCCTGGAAGCAGGCGATGGAGCTGTTCCCGTTCGTGCAGATGATCGCCGTGCCGGGCAGCATCGATATCCAGGGCGACCGCGCCTACATGCGCTCCTACACCGCCGAGGTGGCGGTCCGCGACGGCAAGGAAATCCGCCCGCGCGGCCAGTATGACGACGTGTGCGTGAAGCAGAACGGCAAGTGGCTGTTCGAGAAGCGCGTGTTCACGGTGCTCTACGGCGAATAAGGCCGGGCCCGACTTTCCGCCAAAAAGAAAACCGGGGCAGGACGCCGATCCTGCCCCGGTCTTTTTTCATGCCGGGAGGGCGCCGGTTCCGCTCAGCGCGTCGGAACCGGGGTCTCGCCCGAGTAGTCGTAGAAGCCGCGGCCCGACTTGCGGCCGTACCAGCCCGCTTCCACGTACTTCACCAGCAGCGGCGCCGGGCGGTACTTCGGATCGCCGAAGGACTCGTGCATGATCCGCATCACCGACAGCAGGGTGTCGAGGCCGACGAAATCGGCCAGGGTCAGCGGACCCATCGGGTGGTTGGCGCCCAGCATCATGCCCCGGTCGATGTCCTCCACCGAGCCGACGCCGTCCTGAAGCGCGAAGATCGCCTCGTTGATCATCGGGCACAGGATGCGGTTGACGACGAAGCACGGGCTGTCCTGCGCTTCCACCAGCTCCTTGCCGATGGCGCGGCCCCAGCCGCGCACCGCCTCGGTGGTGGCGTCGGAGGTGGCAAGGCCCCGGATGATCTCCAGCAGCTTCATCACCGGCACCGGGTTGAAGAAGTGGGTGCCGACGAAGCGGTCCGGCCGGTCGGTGGCAGCGGCCAGACGGGTGATCGGAATCGAGGAGGTGTTGGTGGCGAGAATGGTCTCCGGCCGCAGCTTCGGGCAGAGATCGGCGAAGATCTGCTTCTTCACCGCCTCGTTCTCGGTCGCCGCCTCCACCACCAGGTCGGCCTCGGCAAAGCGTGCCGTGTCGGTGGTGAGGGTGATGCGATTGAGCGTTGCCTCCACGTCGGCGGCGCTCACCACGCCCTTGGCCTGCTGACGGGCCAGGTTCTTGGCGATGTTCGCCTTGCCCGCCTCCGCCCGATCCAGGCTCACGTCCGAGAGGATCACGTCATATCCTGCCAGGGCCGAGACGTGGGCAATGCCGTTGCCCATCAGTCCCGCGCCGATCACACCCACTGTTTTCATGCTTGTTTTCCCCAATCGCTGAAATTGCGCGAGCCTACATCCGCTCGACGATCATGGCGATACCCTGACCGCCGCCGATGCACATGGTGATGAGGCCATAGCGGCCGCCCGTGCGCTTGAGCTCGTACATGGTCTTGACGGTGAGGATCGCACCGGTCGCGCCCACCGGATGGCCGAGCGAGATGCCGCTGCCGTTGGGGTTGGTCCGCTCCGGATCGAAGCCCAGCTCCTTGGCCACCGCGCAGGCCTGGGCGGCGAAGGCCTCGTTGCTCTCGATCACGTCGATGTCCGACAGCTTGAGCCCGGCCCGCTCCAGCGCCGCCGGCACCGCCTTGATCGGCCCCAGGCCCATCACCTCCGGGTCGACGCCCGCATGGCCCCAGGAGACGATGCGCGCCAGCGGCTTGGCGCCCCGCGCTTCGGCGGCCGCGCGCGACATCAGCACCACGGCGGCCGCGCCGTCGTTGATGCCCGAGGCGTTGCCCGGGGTCACCGTGCCGCCGTCCCGCTTGAAGGCGGGCTTCAGCTTGGCCAGGTCCTCAAGGTTGGCGTCGGCGCGCACATGCTCGTCGGTGTCGAACACCACCGTGCCCTTGCGGGTCTTGATCTCGACGGGGACGATCTGCTCCTTGAACCGGCCCTCGGCGATGGCCCGGGCGGCGCGGCGGTGGCTCTCCACCGCCAGCTCGTCCTGTGCCGCGCGGGAGATGCCATGGCGCTCCGCCACGTTCTCGGCGGTGATGCCCATGTGGCCATGGCCGAACGGATCGGTCAGCACGCCGATCAGCGCGTCGATCATGGTCGCATCGCCCATGCGCTGGCCCCAGCGGGCGGACGGCACCACATAGGGCGAGCGGCTCATGCTCTCCGCACCGCCCGCCACCGCCACAGCGCACTCGCCGAGCGTGATGGTCTGGGCGGCCGAGATGATGGCCTGAAGGCCCGAGCCGCACAGGCGGTTCAGCGTCAGCGCCGGAGTGGCGGACGGAATCCCCGCATTGATGGCAGCGACGCGGGAGAGGTACATGTCCTTCGGCTCGCTCTGGATCACCTGGCCCATGACCACGTGGCCCACCTCGCGGCCCTCGACCCCGGCGCGGCGCAGGGCCTCGGCGATGACGATCCGGCCCAGCTCGGCCGGGGCCAGATCCTTCAGCGAGCCGCCGAAATCGCCGATGGCGGTCCGGGTGCCCGAGACAATCACGACATCCTGCAACATGTTCAAATCCTTTCCACCATCTCCGGCACGGCCTGGAAGAGGTCGGCGACGAGGCCGAAGTCGGCCACCTGGAAGATGGGGGCCTCCTCATCCTTGTTGATGGCGACGATGATCTTGGAGTC
>Ga0207866_1001317_pt1 | contig 25051 bp, 20 predicted proteins | sample HigsolmetaAR203D_FD_184835 | JGI IMG/M metagenome (GOLD analysis project Ga0207866, IMG submission 184835) | Ionic liquid and high solid enriched microbial communities from the Joint BioEnergy Institute, USA - AR20-3-D (SPAdes) (version 2) ...
CGTCCGGGCCTGAGACAACGCCTGGTCCGCGTGCCACATCTCATCGCTGACGACGGAGAGGCACGTGGAAAACGATTAAGGCCCCTGACCGCATTTCTGCTGGTCAGGGGCCTCCTGCTGGTGGCAGTGACGGCGCCGCAGGAAGAGTACGAAGATCTTCACCGGCTGATCGACCAGCTTCGGCCAGATCAGGTGCGTGAAGAGCGTGCGCGGCTTGTTGATCTTTCCGACCCCGATTTCGGAACTATCCACGAAGCCGTTAACTACAAAGGTAGATTCGCTGCTTCGGGCAATTCATTCGACTACCATCTCCAATTCGTTGCAACCGTCGTTGATCGGTATAGCCGCCTAGTTCGTAGATGTGAAGAGTACCGCATTTCTACGACTGATCCGACAGGGGACGATAGCGTGGATATACGCTTAGTGGATCTCCCATCACACTGCTATTTAGTCGCCCCATTCCTGACATGAACCGGTTCCTCGGTGAACTCTTCTCATCTCGGCACCCATTCCGACTCTGGGGTATTCCTGAGGTTAAGCGTGATATCGCTTACGTCGATGCGGTAGACCTACACGTCGGTGACGATCTGCGTTTCGATATTGACCCAGAGTGGATGCGGATTTATCTCCCGAAAGACGCATGCGGGAATGTAATAACGCGGCTCGTCACAAACTTGCAGCATCGCTTTGATAGCGCGCTAAAGTTTGCCGATCCGGACCTGCAGGCGGCTTTCAGCCTGCGTGAGTTTTCAGTCGCCTGACCTCGATCTTCGCAATCTTGAGGCGATTGGCTGATCAAGTTCGGCTGACATGTGATCCGCGATGCGGTTAGCACTTCGTCCCGCGCGAGCATACGCTGAACCTCCGTTGGAAGCGGACTCGTTCACGGCACGCGTAGTATCCGCCGCGTACTGATCCCGGTGATAGCCGCACGCATATCTCAAGGCAGACATCTACGCCGGAGACTGGCCATTCTCGTTGAATTCCCGCATGAGGTTGGCGAGGTCTAGTCCCCGGGTAGCGCGTATGACGCGCCACTGCTCGTCCGGGATGGGCTTGAGCATGGTTGCTAGATCAGTAGAGGTTAACTCGACCAACGGCACTTGGAGCTTGCGCCGGAAAGCTTCGGCATAGGCGAAAGGGCTGGTGCGATCGTATGTGAGCTCAAACCAGACGCTCATGGGATCCTTGCCTGCCCCGCCCTCGTAACGGGATGCGGCGCATCCCGCGGCGATCGTGGACCGGATGAGATCTACGAATCGGCGACGGAAGCTGGCTGTCGCTTGTCGCCGCTGCGTTCTGCGCATCTGATCTGCCCGTGCTTTCCGAGCATTTACTTCTCTGCTGAGCAGATCACGCGCGAGCCGTTCGGCGTCACCACGTGCATGAGCAACGCCGAGGTCGTCCACGTCGGCGAGCGAGCGTATGAGCTCGGGTGGGCTACGGTCCGCACGGACGGCTACAGCCGGACCATCTGGTTCGCCTACGATCACAAGCGCACTGTTATCGGGAAGTGACTTGACCACGTGGCGAGCGAGTTCATCTCGGACGCGTGGATGGCCGTAGGTGGCGAGGGCGGTCCACCCATCAGGGTCGCGGGATGCGCGGGAAGGATCCCAAGTCACGGGACGGCCGGGCTCATCGAGTATTGAGCCGAAACGGTCAACCAACACGTCCTGGAGATCCTTCAGCGTGACCGGGCTTGGCGGATAGTCAGGCACCGGCATGGGATCTTCCAGCGTCAGATCGATGCCGTTCTTCTCTACGGAATCGATCGACTCCATCAATCGGCTGAGCGCGAGCTCCTGAGTGGCTTGGCGTTCGTGCCGGGGGGCACGGAAGATCGTCTGGAAGGTTCGCTCCGTCTCGCCGAGGATGGGTTGAAGATTGCCGAGCAGAGTCGTGAAAGTGGTGATGCGGCTGGCGAGAGCAGAGTAAACGAGCTCCTCGACAGTCCCCTCGATGAAGTAGTTGCGAATATGGACGACATCGCGGACCTGCCCGAGACGGTCGATTCGACCGATTCGCTGTTCGACCCGCATCGGGTTCCACGGCATGTCATAGTTGATCAGGTAGCTGCAGGCTTGCAGGTTGAGCCCTTCGCTCGCGGCATCGGTAGCGAGCAGCAGGGTGACTCGCCCACTGCGGATGGCATCGACGAGATCGCGCTTAGCGATCTCAACCCAGCCTTCATGCTCACGGAAGATTCGTCCTCCGTCGCCGGTGAATGTGGCGAGCTGAGAGCGGTACGAGTGGAACAGCCGGTCTCTGAGATCGTCCAGAGTGTCGGTGAATTGGGTGAAGACGATCGTGGAATGGCCGGCGCTGCGAGCCGCGTCGAGGTCTCTCCGGAGCTGCTCGAACTTCGAGTCCGGAACATTCCGCATGGCTTCGACATATGCACGGAGCTCACTGAGCTCCTCCTCAGTGAGTGGCACAGCCTGACTGTCATCCACAGTGCCGCCCAGACCGGTATCAAGTTCACCCTCGGCCTCTTCAAGAAAGTCATCGTCCAGGGTGAGCTCTTCCCGATTGAGCCGGCGCATGAGTGTCTTGCGGATCGCAGCCCAGGACGAGGTGAGGCGACGCCGGTAGACCGTGAGCACCAGCCCGGCACCACGGCGCTTACCGTGCGCCTCCATCAACCGATCAATCCACTCATCGAGCTGGTCGTATAGCTCTTGCTCTTCGGGCAGGAAATCGATGATGACGGGCCGGACGTCACGGTCAGGTGGTTTTTGACGCAGCAGCCCTCGCGCGTAGTAAGCCTTGAGAGTCTCGCGGCTGTGCCGAGTGACGAACTGCCCGACCGGTGACAAGGTCCGGAGCCATAGGCGTAGCGCGTCGTGCCCAGCAGGTGACAGGTTGGAGGTGATCTCCGCTGCGGATGCACCGTCAGTGCCGAATCTTTCGATGTGGGCTGCCTCTACAACCCCTACTTGGCGCCGAATCCGATCGAGCACTGCCTTCTCAGCTGGACCTGCAGGCGGCCGTGGAGTGCTTTGGAGAGTTCGGTTCAGCCAATCCCAGTTGGGCTCGTTGCCTTCTCTGGCGAGCTGACGGAAGTACTCCAAGAAGACATGCTCGTTCGCCATAGCGCCATCAAGGCCGGCATGCAGCAACAGATCCCGTAGCTCGACCGGGTGTAGCTGCATGGGCGTGGCGGTCAGCAACCATATCGCCTTAGCCGCACCGGATTGTGTGATCTTGTCGAGAAGCTGGAGGAGACGGCCTGGCCGGTAATCCTCATCGTTGAAGTGCGTTCGCCGGGCGTGATGTGCCTCGTCCAAAATCACCAAGTCGTAGGGTCCAGCGGCCAGGACCAACTCATGGTGCTCTACCCGCCGGGCTAGGTGGCTGGAGGCGATGAGCACCGGATGCTCGGCATACGGGTTGGCGCCGCTTGGCAGCTTCCGGACCTCAGACGGATGTGCTCCATAGATTTTGTTGCCGTCAAGCCTGGGGATCCACAGGCCGAACTTCTCAAACAACTCGTCCTGCCACTGACGGCAGACGTTAGCCGGCGCCAGAATGAGTACTTTGCGAACCCGTCCGTCAAGCAACAGCCGGCGGAGCGACATGCCCGCCGAGATGGTCTTGCCGAGCCCCACTTCATCGGCAACGAGCCATGATCGGGGATAGGTGTCGGCGAGCCGAGCGACGACCTGGCGCTGATGTGGGAAAAGCTTCACGCCAGTAGTAGCCTCAGCCAATCGCTCCGCTCCGATCAACCGTGGAGCCTCCAGCAGGTACCGTGCGACCACAGCGTCATCGCCGACCGCAGGCGGTTCTTCTGGATCGACCTCGTCGGGCATCTGGTCAGGAGCAAGGCTGATGAGCTGGAGCCGAGCCGCCTCGGGCAGGTTATAGACCTTGAATCCGGGGACTTTCCCTTCCCAGCGATCTTCGAACTTGTTGGCCCAATAGCTGAAGTGGGTGGCTGTCGCATTCCAGGAGGCGTAGACAGAGAACGATTCGAAGTTGCGCGCCCATGCCGTGGCGGATTCGTTGACCGATCCCTGGAAGGCGATACCGTCTCCGCGCGCGTCGCGGAGCACGCCGATCTTCTCGTGGAAGTAAGTCTCCCCGTTGCTCGTCGTCAGGGGCTGCCCAGAGGCGTCTACTGGGATCGCGATCCGGATCTCCAGACGCTTTTCCTTGGCCAGCCAGGCCAGCACTTCCAGGCGGCGGCGCGCGACCTCGTCATCAGTGACCAGACTTGCAGCAAGTCGTCGCGCGAATGCCTCATCGAGGACGTCTTTATTCAGCAGTGCGTTGCGATCTGCGGGAGTGATCTCCGCTCCGCAGAGCAAACGGATCACACCGCCACTGTTGATAAATCGGGATATACCCTTTGCCGCGGCTGCTAAGGAAGATGACCGGAAGTAGCCGACCGAGCGGTCATATTTGACCGCTCGGCTCAGCACAGGAACGTAAAACGTCTCCAGTAGCCGGTCCCCGGAGTCGTATCCCGGCTTGAGATCCAACCCACGAAACCCAGGCCGGGCCGTGACATGCGTCGGCATATCAGCCATTGGGGTCGGGCCAGCTCCTGCCGTCGAAGAGAGCCTCCTGCATCCCAGCGATAGGTACGGCTTCCGCCAAGGGCGGAATGTGATCGAACAGCGCGGTCCGGAGGCTGTCCAGGATGCGGGCCTCCGGCCGGACGAACTCACCCTTCTCTTTAGTTCTAGGGATCGCACGCAGCGCCGCCGCGATGAGATCAGAGAACCTCGTGTCATCACCAAGCCCGGTGCGGGTCAGCCATGCCTTGGCTGCAGCCAGGCCCTGCTCGTCGTAGACGAGCATCAACGCGTGCAGCTGGTCGAGCATCGTCGGCCACGAGCTGGCGTCGACATCGAACGCACCCGCCGTGTAGCGCTGGGCCGGCGTTAGCAGAGTGACCGAACCGCTGGCCTGCTTGACGACCTTGTGCCGCTTAGACAGGTCCTCCACATCCAAATGGGTGGCAAGAGAGAGCTTCCGCGCCTCATCAAACGGGAACTCCGCAGCCTGGAAGTCACTCCAGGCAAGCAGATACCAGTCGGTGATCCGATCGAATTCGACGTCCCGCCCACCTAGCAGACCTCGCTTCTTCAGCATCGCAACGCGCTGGCGGGCCAGATCCAGCGCCGCGTCCGGCCGAAGCACTTCAGGGTTGCCGGCCGCGTCGAGCTCGCCCGTGTAAACTGGCCAATTCCGCGACAGCACAGAGAGAACCGGACCATAGGTCGCGATAGTCAAGTCCACGCCGGTCAGGCCATGCTCGGAGAATTCGCGTACGGCTTCCTCCGCGACACGCTCCACCTCATGGCGAATGTCGGCCCAGTAGGCGGGCTCGTTCCCCTCTCGTTTCCGGCAAGTGAGGAAGATCGTCGAAGCGGCGGAGTTCTTCTTCGCCTGGTGGAGCGAATACTCACTCTCGGTGTGCACCGGCCACGACGAGTTGATTGCGAAGCCCGCATTGAGCAGTGCCACACCAAGGGTGTCCCACGCATCCACCCGTTTGTGAGTGAACATGACGGTGAGTACACCGTCTTTCTTAAGCACCCGGTGGCACTCGTGGAAGGCCCGGGTGAGTAACTCCTCGTAGCGAGCATCGGCGAACTCGGCAGCGGTCTTGCCCTCAGCCTTCTTGCGTCCCCGTCCGGATGGCGCCGCAACATCCTTGAAGAGGGAGGGGTTGGCCACTGCTTCTTGCTCCTTGTCAGTAAGGAAGAGGTCGCAGAACTGCGGCCATATGTCGCGTAGCGAGCGCTTCAACCAGACGTAGAAGTAGTCTGAGCACTCGGCGTACATCACGTTGTCGTAGTACGGGGGATCGGTCACGACTGCGTCCACAGACTCGGCGGGCAACGGTAGCGAAGCAGCCGAACCACGGATGATTTGCGTTTCGACCTGGCCCAGATCGCCGTGGAGAGTGGCGGGGCGTGCCGCGAGCTTGGCGATCCCGCGGTAGGCGTCCTCAACCTGGCTCACAGCCCAAGGGAAAAGCGAATGGGCACCATCAAACTCCGCAAACGTCCACTTGTAGGCGAAGTCATGCCGGTCGAAGGTGTGGCGAATATTGAGCCGCGTCGCATCCCAGCTACTGAGCATCCCGTTGTAGTCGCACGCTTTGTCTAGCGCCAGCGCCAGATAGAGGCCGACCGCTCGACCGCGCTCTTCGCCCAGTTCCGACCGCGCCTCCGAAACGATCGCATGGAGTTCTTCGAGTGCAGTGATGTTTGTTAGGAGCTGACGCGGTGTGAACATGTCGGACCAGCGTGTGAGCCCCATGTCCACGCTGCGCTTAGTCTCCTTGCCTTCGAAGATCGGCTCGGTTGGCACCAAATCCGCGATTTCCCAACCAGGGAGACGGCGCTGCAGTTCGGCCTCCGCTGCGGCCACCGCCTTGAGATCGTCTTCGATAGGGACGCGGAACTGACGGCCCGACTTGCCAGGAACCGTTACCGCGACCGCCAGAAGCATCGCTCCGACCTTGCCCTCTTGGGCCTGCGTCCGGATGTACTCCCCCGGAATGGGAGTGCGGGTCCAAATGCTCTCCGCCACACCCTTCTTGTAGGTCGAGCGGTCACCCCACTGCTTGGCCTCTGTTCCTTCAACGATGCTCAGCTCGTAGGTGCCTTTAGTGTAGTCGGTTACCTCCAGTCGAACTGCAACATCACGACCGGCCTTGCCCCGGGCAAGCCAGAAGTTTGGGCAGAGCGGTGTCGGAAATCCCGTAGTCGGACAGGGAACCACATGCGCCCACACGTAGGCGATGATCGACTCACCTGCCTTACGGGGGAAAAAGTCGTCGAGGCGCTTATTAATCCGATCAGCCCACTTGCCGCCCCATGTCTTAATCGTGGTGGCAAACTCAGGACCGAGCTTGGTGGGGAGGTCCACCGTACCCTGAAGGATGGCACTGGCAACGGGGTTGAGCTCGTTGGCAATGGCTGCGAAGCCATACCTGGCGCTCTCAAAAGGAATGCTGCCCCCGCCCGAAAATGGGTCGAGCACCCTTACGGTGGACTCACCTGAGCCGCGGAGAGCTACCAGACGGTCGATACGGGCGGCGGTTTCGGCATCGGGAGTGTAGGTAAAAGCGCGGTCATAGCCGTATCCGTTACCCTCCAGCTTCACCCCGGCGGCATTGGCGGCTTGGATTTTCGCGCGGCCAGCTACGGGGTCACCGTAGATGCCGAGGGCGTGGAGGAACCAGGCGTGATACTCGGCCTCACCGCCGGGGAACTCCTCTTGAAGCCCGGAAAGAATCTTGGCTGCCTGGGCGTCGTTTGTGACCTCCTCGGCCGTCGGCCATGCGGGGAGCAGCGATCCCAGAACCGCAGCCCGACTCGCCGTAAGCGGACGGCGAGCCCACCACACGTGGAGGAAATTGACCGGCGGTAGCGCACTCGATGCGCCCCGTTCCCGGCGGCTCTCAGCGCCAATGATCTTGGCCGGAAGCCACTGTTCGATCAGGCTGCGGGTCAACGCCGTACTCCTCCGTCGATGAGAATGCGCAGTGCCTTAAGACCGTGGCGGTGCCGGGTCTGGGCGTGCCAGTAGCTGGCCTCTTCACGGCTCATCTCGGCGACGCCTTCGGCAATGCTGGTGATGCGGTCGATCCGGCGCAGTGGCTTGACCGCGCGGAGCAGGAGCTCAGCATGTATCCCGAGGGCTGGTTTGAGTTGTAGCGGTGCATTGGAAGACCACTGCCTGCCGCGGATCCCTCCACTGCGCAGCACCTCAAAAAGGGAACCTGCGATGTGCCCGGCGTGGTTACCGTTCACACGGATCTCTCGAGTGCGGCCTTCTAGATCCTTGACGCGTAGCTCGATGGCGACGATGCGTCCGTCTTCGTCACGACTGATCGCGCATGTGTAGTGCTCGGAGCGCGTCATCACGTGTCCTCGGTGATCAGAGTGATTGTGCATTTGGTGGGGCCTGTGTCATTTGCGATGCGAGCCAGGTCGCCGACCGCATCGCCAGAGAGCTCGAGCGGCTCGACGAAGGTGGCGCGCAGGGTCGCCTTGAGCGTGGCTTGTCGGGGTTGGAGTAGCTGCTTGACCGCTTCGCGTAGCGGCATGTAGTCGCTGGCCAGGCCGTGGAACTGCACGGCCGCGGTCTGCCCTGGCTTGGACAGCTCGACCCGAAGGTCGATGTCATAGGTGACTTCGGTGGCGGGCCGGGTAGCCGAAACCATGGTGTGCAATCGCGTCAGCTCGACTCCTGCCCCGGTTCCGATGTGGTCGATCTCAATGATGAGCTCGTGGAGCTGATGCCGCCCCGCCTCCGCAGCCGCTGCACGTGCCGATGTGAACGCGGCACCAGCTGCGCCCGTCCCACGGAAGGCACGCTCTGCCGGATCCGGCTTGGGGCCAGGTCCATCGCCGCCGGAGCAACCGCGTCCGGGGTGAACCTGCCCACAGAAGGGACAGGCCTGCTCAGCGGGAGCAGGCGCGGAACCGGGCGGCCAAATGAACGTGTCCTCGCCAAGACGTACAGCAGTGGCAAGTCGGTCTCTGGTCGCCCAGCCCTCATCCCCCCGCTCAGGGTCGTGGTAGTCCCACACCCCGTTGCGCACGCCCGCCTGAAGAAGATTGACGATTTGCGCCCGATCGAGGACCATCTTCAGGTCGGCACGCCGCGCGAAAGCACGTACCAGCTCCATAGTGGTCTGCCTTGAATTCAGGACTTGACCAAGCTTGGTCCTGACATATACGGGATCGAGCGGCTTGTCACCAGCCGAGAGGGTTTTATCCATCGCGGCCAGCCGTTCCAAGATTGCATCAGTCTGGTTTGGCTTGACCGATGCCTGGGTTGCAATATCGAGCTCGACCGCCTCCAGCCCGTTACCCCTAGGTACGTAGAGCAGGTTGACGTGGTTGCAAACCGCGACCCGGGCTAGGAGCTGGGATTCCTTGGCCTTTTCCTTGAGCTCTTCGCGTTTACCGTCGCTGAGTTGCGCGAGCACGTCAGAGTTCCTGCGCAGGCTTTCCAACGCCAGGTGCTTGCGGACGGCGCGCACCATCGCCTCATGGGTACCGGCGGTGGGAGCGAGGAAGACAAGCCGGTTGCGGAACTCCCGGACACCTCCGGAGGGGGTGCGTTCCCAGAGTTCACGGATCTTGGTTGGTACCCCATCACCTGCGGCAACGCCACGTGCGTCACCAAAGTCGTCCCAGTGCATGATCACCAGCCAAGCATCGTCGGCATTATCGGGGACCTTCGCGTCTTCCCAGTGCCGCTTCACCTTTAGGGCACTGTCGCGGAACTGCTCAGCGAGGATCTTGGTGGCTTGGCGTCGTGCCTCGGTGGTACTGATCTCGCCCTCGGCCTCCTGGATCAGCTTGACGAGTGACGCCTCTGTGGAGAATCGGAGACCGCGAATGTCGGCGTGGAGATACCAGGCTGTTTGCTCCAGCTGGTCAAGGGCGCGTTGCAACAGGTTCGGGTCGTCGCTCGGCTCCAGTACCGCGCCGTACAACTCGGCAACCTGTACTCCGGGAACGTCGCGAGTGAGCGAGTAAAGATATATGGTGGTGGCGAGGCGACGGGCGTAATGCCCCCCCATCCGCGCATCCACTTCTTCAGCGTGCGCGGGCGTCCCCCCGGGCTGGGTTGCGATATCGGCGCGGATTACCGGCTCGTACTCAGCGCGATCGAGCCGGCTCGACAACTCCTCCGCCAGAATCGCATCGGCGAGGTCAATGTGATGCACATGGAGAAGCTGGGTGTTCTCGGGTCGCGTGTCCCACAGTCGCCGGATAGCCCGTGCCAGCAGCCGCAGAGCGCCTCTGGTCCGCTGGAAATTAGGAATCGTCGACAGGCGCTTGTCCAGCACCTGGATGAGAGACGGGTGGAAGGGATACGTACGGCTGATCGCGGTCGCCCAACCTGCACCCGTCATACGCTGAGGAAGATCCAGCCCGGCAGCGTAAGCTCTGTCGGCGGCGCGGGCATATGCCTCGGCGACCTCGCTCGCCGTACCCGCCGGGATCTCCTCGAAGAGCCGCCGCGCCAGGATCTTCGGAAGGTCGGCTTCCACGCTGGGATGCAGCACCAACTCCTTACGGGCGATCAGAGACCGCGCCTCCTCGATCGCCTTGAGGACCATCTCGGTGTCCTCGCCGAATGCGTCAGTGACCCCCGTCGTAGTGATCACCAAGACTGCGTTAGGCAGGGAGTCGACAGCCTCCATCAGTGCCATAAGAAAGGCCGAGGTCTGCTGCGCCAGAGTGGACGAACCGACCCTGTGACCTCGCGCGGTCGTGTAGTACCGGGCGATCTCATCGATCATGATCAGCGTGGGCTTCGATCCGAAGACACGCTTCAATGCCGATGAGCCCGGAGCCGTCAGCTTCTCATCGTCAACCCGTACATGGGCGTACGCCTCCCGCCCACCGATCTGCAAGGCGAGATACCCCCATACCGTCCTCGGGCTGACACCGTCGATCGCAGGAAATGTCGTCGCGCCGGTGCTCGTACCGACGAAGACACCGATCTGAGGGATGGGTTCTGCAGGCAGCAGCGCCGCGTCCATGAACTCTGCCACTCGGTCCCGCGACAGCCGCCCACGTGCCGCGTGATAGAGGGCGATCAGGTTGTGCGTCTTACCGCCACCAAGGCTGGTCTCCAGGCGGATGACGCTTGCTGCGGTCGGATTGCCTCCGCTGAGTCGCCCCAGCGCCTCGTTGAGCAGTGCCCGCAGCCCCGTCGAGGGGTAGGTGGCTGTGAAGAACTTGTCGGCATCACCATAGGCGTCCGGTGCCGTTCCGGTGACGACATCTTCCAAGCTGGCAGCGAAACGCGATTCCGTCAGGGCACCCACAAGTACGTCCTGGCGCGGCCGAACCGCAGCAAACAGGCTTGTCACGTGCCAAAACCTCCGAGCCCTTGCAGGACACGCCAACGACACAAACCGGCATTGCGGGACGCAAGACATGATCCGCCACAGTGACGAAAAAGGTAGATCTGAAGGGCGGTGATACTGAATCGTAATGATAAGGATTTGGTCATTATGGCCTATATGCGTACATATAGCCACAAAACATTTGAGGCAGCACCTCATCACCGGGCCACCGACTGGTAGCCGCACGCCACTCGCCTCAACCGACTCCTATAGGTCACCGGTTGCCCTATTTGTGAATAAGTGAATGACGCTTACCTGTAGAACGCTCGGTGTGGACGATGGCCAGGACCGATTGCGAGAGCTGGGCCAGCTGCTGCGGCGGCTGCGTAAGGATGCTTGGCTGACGGATAAGGAGTTGGCGCAGCGGGCGGGAGTGGCTCAGCCGACGATCTCACGGATAGAGACCGGCGGATTGTTGCCGACGCCGGTGACGGTTGAGCGGGGGTACGCGGCTCTTGGGCTCGATGAGGAGGCGCGGCGATTGCGCGGCTGTGTGATGAGGGTCCCGGCTTGGCTGGGCTTGCCGGCTGGGAGGCGGCGAACGCGACGTGGGTTCGCTCGGCGCGGGGTATGGCGGTGTTCTCCTCGACGTTGACCCGCCGCTGTTGCAGACTGCCGAGTATGCACGGTTGGGGGTGGCGCTCGACCGAAACGCGGACGGGGGATGGGTCAAGGCCACGGTCGCGCGAGTGAGGCGCAAGCGGTGCTGTTCGAGAAGGCCAGGGGTGCGCCTCCAACCTGAGGTGCGTAACTCGGCGAGTAATCTGCCGTGAGCGCTGTCGACGTTCCCGTGTACGCCGGTGATGTTGGGCGGTAGCTTCGCTGTGTGGCTACCAACGAAGAGCGGTCGCGCTGGGTCGTGCATGGTGAGCGGCTGATCTACGACAACCGGTGGATCCGGCTGGGCCTGGTGGATGTCGAGATCCCCGGTGGGGAGCGGTTCGAGCATCACGCGGTGCATCTGGGCCGGGCGGCCATGACAGTGCTGGTCGACGATCGGGACCGGGTGCTGATGCTGTGGCGGCATCGGTTCCTGTTCGATCGCTGGGGCTGGGAGCTGCCGGGCGGGCTGGTCGAGGTCGGTGAGGACCCGATGGAGACGGCCGTTCGCGAGGTGGTGGAGGAGACCGGATATCGGCCCGTGGAGATCGAGCATTTAATCACGTTTCAGCCGATGGTCGGCATGGTTGACTCTGAGCACATCGTGTTCCTCGGGCGAGGGGCTGAGCTGATCGGAGAGCCGACCGGGGAGGTTGAGGCCGATCTCATTGAGTGGATCCCGTTGAAGGCGCTCCCGGACATGATCGCCCGCGGCGACATTTGGAATTCGGGAAGCTTGGTGGGGCTGTTGTACGCGCGGGAACGGCTCAACGGAGCGCGCGGGTAACCGCTCGCTTGAGCTCGGCGATACGGCGGCCGTGACGGCGTGAGCCAATCATCATGGCCAGGTGTTCGGCACGGTAAAGGTGCGGTTGTGCGGCCTCGGCTTCGCCTCGCGCGAGCAGGGCGTGGGCGAGGTCGCATCTGAGCCCGGCCTCGGCGCGGTTGAACGTGCCGTCCATGCCCGCGAGCGCTGACCGCAGATCTTCAATGGTTTCGGGGTCGCCGAAGCGAACCAGGCAGTTACCGCGCCAGCGGGCCAGGTGGTGAGCGTTGAGGGCCACGTACGGCAAGCTCGGGTCCGCGTCTTCCTCGGGGAGGAGCGTGGCGGCCTGGTCGAGCGCTGTGCGGGTGGTCGCCTCATCGCCGAGGATCGCGGCGGCTTCGGCCTCGGCGGCGGCGAGCCAGGTACGCAGATGGTCGGGAACACGGCGGTCGTAGGTGTGGCGGACGTGGTGGAGTAGCTCGGCGGCTTCCGCCGGCCGTCCGAGGTCGATCAGAACATATGCCTGCTGCCCGCGGGCGTAGGCAAGCAGCGCGGGGTCATCGGCTTCACCGGCGGCGGATATGGCGGCCTCGTGGTAATCCCACGCGTCGGACAGGGCGCACCGATCGATGGCCTGCCAGCCGGCCAGAGCGGCGGTTTCCGACAGAACATGTGCCAGCTGTGCGCGTATGCCGGGCCGTACCGCGTGGCGGTGGACGCGTTCTATTTGGGATATTTGGGCGCGCATTTTGTCGGCGATGGCCAGGCCGCCGAGCCGGCGATCCAGCAAGCGCAGGTTGTTGGTATCGGTGGCCAGAATCTGCACCGTCGTGGCATCCACGGTGGCCGCCGCTTCGATCCGGGTGCGCAGTTCCTCGGCCTGCTGTCGGTGCTCCTCGTCGTGGTCATCGGTAGGGAAAGCAAGATCAAGTGGGGCAAGGCCGAGCAGCATGCGGGCATGGTCGGGCAAGCCGAGTCCGGTGGCGATGCGCTCGAACACCTCAAGGTCGGTGACCTGACGCTGACCGCGCATGATCTGGCTGATGCGGCCCTGGGCGATGCCGGTCGCGGCACTGATGCGGACCTGACTGGCCCCCGCGTACTTGAGCGCGATGTTGAACAAGCCCGCCATATCACGTTTCTTGAGGATTTGGCGGGTTTCTTCCCGGCCCCAAACCCAAATAGGGATATGAATCGGCTCGAATGCGTTCCCGTGCATCCCCTCACTCCGGCGTTTTGCCTTGAGGTGGTCGTGCATCACCGTCGATCGAGACCCTATATACCCCGGTGGTATATCCGCGGGGAATAGGCGCGCAAACTGCCTGGTGGCGATTCTTTGCGGCATGACACGCCTGGTTAAGTGCTCACAATGCAGCGGCCGGGGCTGGAAGATCGTGACCCGGCGCGGGCATGTGGCCGCCGCAGCCTTGGGATTGGCCACCTCCTCGCGTGAGGAATGCCTGTACTGCGAGGGGGGCGAACTACTCGCGGAGATGTTCGACTGGGAGATCTTCATTCCCGTCGATGGAGCCGACCGGCTCGGGCCGTGCGGAACCAGCGCCTGGCAGGCCACCTCGATGGACGAACTGCGTGATGCGTTGCGCCGGATGGATCCGGCTGTCAAGCCGTGGGGGCGCATCGTGCATCGCGTCTACGACTTCGGTGTCCTGCCTGATGAGTGGTCCCGGCGGGTGATCTTCCACGCCACTCTTGACCCGGCCGGGTCGGTGCGGTTCGAGCGGGTCGGCCCGTGAGCGGCACGATCACGACGGCCGCCAAAACAACCGGGACCACCAAGAGCAGTAAGAGCGCGGTGCCGCGCGTGCCCTGCCCGGCGGTTCACCTGCCGTGGCGGGAAGGGGCCGAAGAGCTTGCTTGGCATGAATCGCGCCGGTTCGCCCGGGTGCGGGTGGTGGCCTGGACCTGTCATGAGCACCGGGCGACCTGGTATGAGCTATGCGAGGCCGGAGGGCTGGCGTTCATCCGGCGTCATGACGGCCTCCAGGGCAGGCCACGGGTCAGGGAAAGTCACGCCTGGCCGGTAGCCGAGGCACGCACGATGTGGGCGGCGTTGCTATCCGGTCAGGTGAGATGACCCTTCGACGTTCAGCGGAGGTCCTGACACCGGGCGCGGTTGCCGGTAGTGTGCTCATGCGAACAAGTGGAAGACTGGTCGGGCGGTTGATGTGAGCATGGACTTCGCCCCTCCCAAGTACGCCCGGGTGATCGCGGCGATTCAGCAGCGTATCCGCGATGGGGAGTACGCACCCGGCGACATGCTGCCCTCAGAGACGCAGCTTGTCCGGGAGTTCGGCGTCGGCCGCACCACTGTGGTGCGGGCGTTGCAGACCCTTGCGATGCAAGGGTGGATCGAACGGGAGCACGGGCGCGGGTCCTTCGTCAAAGGCCGCCCACCAGAACCCCCCGCCGACCGTGCACGGCCCGGCCTGACCTGTGCCGAACAGGCGGAGGCCGCTGAGAACATCGTCAGTGTCGACCGGGTGCCGGCTCCCCGGCATATCGCCCGGCTGCTCGGGATTGACGAGCGCACCCCCGTGATCGTCCGCAAGCGCCTGGCTCGGCACGGGGAGCGGGTCTCCGCGGTGGAGATCCTGTGGTTTCCGCTGGAGGTTGCGCTCGGCACGGATGTCGACAAGCCCGCTCCGCTTCGGTACGGCGTGCGTCATCACTTGCAGGCGGTCAAGCACCTGCGGTTCGACCACATCACCGAGCGGCTGGCCGCGCGTACGCCCACCGCCGAGGAAGCCAAGCTGCTCGGCTCCACCGCCCCGGTCCTGGGCGTGCTGGCCACCGTGCACGATGCGAGTGGGGCCGCCTTGATGGCGCTGAGCATCGCCCTGCCCGGTGAGCTGCATGAACTCGAAGATGTCTACCAGGTGAGGTAACTCTTACCTCCGACCTCAACTCATTCACTTGTGCGGACAAGTAGCGGGCACCTAATCTTGTGACTCGATCGGACAAGTGGACGAGCGGCTGAGCCGCTTTCTGTGAGAAAGGAGTAAGCAATGGCCCTTCACGGACCCATCCCCGTCAGCTTCGAGCTGCTGTTCCCGTACGGCTGCTACGTCGTGGGGGAGGTGCAGGCGGCCAGGGACTTCGACGCCAAGCGGGAAACGCAGGCCAGGGACAAGGCCACCGGCCTGCCGATCTGGCAGGTCCCGGTGATGGACGCCGACCCGTCGCTGAAAGCCGCGCAGAAGACTGTCACGATCAAGATCCTCTCCGAGGTTGAACCGGTCGTTCCGCCACCGCTGCCGGGGCTGCCGATCTCCCCTGTCGAGTTCGACGGGCTGGAAGTCAAGCCGTACGTTCACCAGGCGACCGGACGCCTGGCCTACTCGATCATCGCACGGGGGATGCGGGCTCCTCGCCCGGCTCCTGGCAAGTCTGCCTCTCAGGCGAAGGATGCCGCGTGATGGCGCGTGACCCGTACACCTACGTCACGGTGTCGATTCGACCGGCTGAACCCTCGCGTGTGTGGGTCTCGTTCTGCACGCCCGAGCTTGACGCCAGAGCCGGGGTGCTGGAGTCGGGGCGGCCCTTCCTTGACATCAGCAGCACCGCCGCAGGCGTGACGATCTCGACCACCGGCGCCGGGCCGGTCACCGCGGCCGATCTGGAGATCGCCCGGCAGATCTTCAACGCCGCCGCCCGGTACCTGGCCGACTGCGAACGCCTGCACACCACGCAAGCGACCGACGGCGATCCGGCCACCTCCTCGTCCGCGCCGGGCGGTGAGGCGGCGGCATGACACAGGCGGGGCCGCTGGAAGCGGCAACTTCCGGCGGCCCCTCAGGTCTCTCCCTGACTGCACATCAACGAGAGGAGACGAGTCTAATGCTGCGGAAACTGCCCGGGGACGAGGTGCGCACCCTCGTCTCCACCACCCCGGACACGGCCGTGGTGTTCCGCCCGGCCGTCATGCAGACCCCGGCGGTCATCACCATCCTCGTCATGGTCGGCCGGTTCATCACCGGCCTGATCCGCACCGTCATCACGCACCCCATCGCGACGACCGCGCTTGTAGCCCCCGGCGTGATCTGGATCCACTACGGGCGGCCCGTCGCGGTTGCCGTCGTCACCGTTCCCTGCTCGATGCTGGTCGGCTGGGCGGTGGCCGGCCGGGAATCGTTCGCCCGCTGGGTCGGCTGGCGGTTGCTGGCCTTCTGGCGGCGGCTGTGGGTCTACCGGCGGCACTGGCAACCCGTCATGGTCATCACCGGGCTCGGCCGTCACATCCGGGGCCGCGACTACCTACCCCGCCTGGTGCGAGTCACCTGTGACGGGTGGGCCGACCGCGTCACGGTGAAGATGCTGGCCGGTCAGGCCGTCAAGGACTGGGCCGACCGCACCGAGCACCTCGCCCACGGCTTCGGCGCCCCCTCCTGCCGCGTCACCGTGGCCCGGGCGGGGCGGCTGGTGCTCACTTTCCCCCGGCACGACCCCCTCGCCTCCCCGCTCCCGGCCGTGCCCATCCCGGAGACTGCCTCGGTGGGGCCGGTCGAGATCGGCCGGTGCGAAGACGGCACCCCCTACCGGCTCAAGGTCCACGGCACGCACGTCCTGATCGCAGGGGCGACCGGGGCCGGTAAGGGCTCGTGGCTGTGGTCGACGATCCGCGGGCTGCTGCCCGCGATGCGGGCCGGGCTGGTTCAGATCTGGGCGCTCGATCCGAAGCGCATGGAGCTGTCCTTCGGCCGTCCCCTGTTCGGTGCCCGGTACGCGGCCGATCCGAAGGAGTGCGCCGACCTGCTCGACGAGGCGGTCAAGGTCATGCAGGAGCGTGCCGGCCGGTTCGCCGGCCTTCAGCGCTCCCACACCCCGACCCTGGCCGATCCGTTCATCCTCGTGATCGTCGATGAGGTCGCGTTCCTCACCGCCTACCAGGCGGACAAGCAGCTCCGGCAGCGCATCACGGCGGCGCTGGCAACGTTGACCACGCAGGGGCGGGCGGTCGGGATCGGGGTCATGGCCGCGCTCCAGGACCCCCGCAAGGAGGTCATGACCATCCGCAACCTGTTCCCCGACAAGGTCGCCCTCCGGCTCGATGAGTCCGAACAGGTGGACATGGTCCTCGGCGACGGGGCACGTGACCGGGGCGCGCTCGCCGACCACATCTCACCCGTGCCGGAGCTGGGGGCCGGGGTCGGATACGTGCGCCTGGAGACCTCCCCTGATCCTGTGCGGGTGCGGGCGGCCTACGTGTCCGACGCCGACATCCGGGCCATGGTGGCCGAGTTCGCGGGGGTGGGCCGATGATGCGGCTCGCCCACTTCCTCGACGGTCTGCGCTGCTCCTGCTGCGGCGCCCTCAACGTCCTGTGGCTCGACTCGGTGCGCGGCATCCTCGAGTGCCACGAGTGCGGCCAGAAGGCCATCGTCCTGGTCGAGGGGCCCGACCTGGCCGACACCCTCGACTCGGCCGACCCACTCGACTGCTTCAGGTCCTTCGATTCGCCCGACAGCTTCAGCGCATGCGGGGTGACCAATGACCAACCCGCATGACCGGTCCGTGCCCCGGGCGGTGCGGATGGCGATGCCGCTCGCCCGGGATGTGCTCGAGCAGATCGCCACACAGTACGGGGTGTGTATCCACCCGGTCCCGCTCAAGCGCATCGACCTCCACACCGGGCAGGTGGAGATCATCGATGTCCCCTGCGGGGCCACGTTGGAGGCCAAGTGCCCGCCGTGCGCCAAGCGGAACCGCCAGTTGCGCATGGCCCAATGCCGGGAGGGCTGGCACCTGGAGACCGAACCCGTCATCGAACCCGAGCAGCCGGACGAGTATCAGCGCTACCTCGTCGAGCTGCGGGCTGACGCCCAGGTCTGGCGCGACCAAGCCGAAGCCGCCGGCCAAGACACCACCGACCTGGACGCCGCCATCGCGGAATTGGATGAGGAGATCAACGCCGCGGGCATGCGCGGCAACGTGCTCGGCCGCACGAGCGGGAAGCGGTCACGGTCGACCCGGCGGCGCCAGGATGTCCCCGACCTGCCCAAACGGAAGATGAGCACCACCACGTTGGGACGAGTCTTCCGCTCCCCGGACGGCAAGACATTCCGCCCGTCCATGTTCATCACCCTGACCCTGCCCTCATACGGCAAGGTGCGCGATGGGGTGCCGGTCGACCCGGAAACGTACGACTACGCCCGGGCGGCCCGGGACGCGCTGCACTTCTCCAAGCTCATCGATCGGTTCGTACAGAACCTGCGCCGCGTGGCGGGGTTCGACGTGCAGTACTTCGCCACTGTCGAACCACAAAAGCGGCTCGCCCCGCACCTGCACATGGCCATACGCGGCGCTCTGCCCCGTTCGGAGATCCGGCAGATCGTCGCGGCCACCTACCACCAGGTGTGGTGGCCCCCAACCGATCGGGTCGTCTTCGACGGGGACCACCTGCCCGTCTGGTCCGATGGGGCCGGCTACCTCGATCCGGTTACCGGGGAAGTCCTGCTCACCTGGGAACAGGCCCTCGACCAGCTCGACGCCGACGAGGACGCCCAACCCCTGCACGTGCTGCGCTTCGGCGACCAGCTCAACATTCAAGGGGTGTTGGCGGGCTCACCGGACGCGGACCAGTGCATCCGCTACCTGGCCAAGTACCTGACCAAGTCCATCGGCGACGCCTTCGACCCCGATAACCCCGCCCAACGCCAGCACGCCGAACGGCTACTCGACGCGTTGCGGTTCGAGCCGTGCGCGCCAACCTGCCCGAACTGGCTCCGCTACGGGATCCAACCGAAGAACGCCAAACCCGGCATGGTGCCCGGCCGATGCCGGGGCAAGGCGCACAAGCCCCAGCACCTCGGCTACGCAGGCCGCCGAGTGCTGGTCTCCCGCAAGTGGTCGAATAAGACCCTCACCGAGCACAAGCACGACCGCCGCACCTGGGTCCTGGAGGCCCTCGGCCTGCCAGACGAGACGGTCGACCCCCACCGCTACATCTGGCGGCCGGTCAAGCCGACAGACCCCGACCTCGCCCCGATCGGGATCCGCCTCCTGCGCTCGGTCCACGAACGCCAGCGCTGGCGCGTCCACATGGACCGGCTTCACGCCCAAGCACACGGACAAGATCTTTCGGCAACCGAAGGGAGGGCCGCATGACGAAGAAAGACGAGCTTCTCACCGTGGCACAGATCCTCGAAGAACTCGGCGGCATCTCCCGCCGGACCTTCTACCGGTGGCGCGAGATCGGCAAGGCTCCCGAGGGCTTCAAGCTCCCCAACGGAGAGATCCGCATATACCGCAGCGAGTTCAACGCATGGCTTGAGAGCCTCCGGGAGGCTGCGTGAGCACCTCCTATGACGTCAAGTTCTTTGAGATCTACCGGAACAAGTCGAGCAAGGCACCGTCCTATGTCGTCCGCTGGCAGGTAGCCAAGAAGCGATCGTCGAAGACGTACCGCACGAAGGCACTCGCCGAAAGCTTCCTCTCTGACCTTCGACAGGCGGCCAAACGCGGAGAGCCCTTCGAGATCGAAAGCGGGCTACCCCTCTCCATGCTCAAGGCCAAGAGCGCCCGGACAGTCTTCGACTTCGTGCGCGCATACGTCGAAATGAAGTGGCCTCACGCGGCGGCGAAGACCAGAGACAGCATGACAGACGCACTGTCCACCGTCCTGCCCGCGCTGACCAAGGATCGCCCGGGCCGTCCCGACGCGGACACCCTGCGGGCGGCCCTCCGCAAGTTCGCCCTCCTCCCGGAGGACAAGAGGCCGAATCCGACCCCGGAGATCAGCAAAGCCATCCGATGGCTCGAAGCGGCATCCCTGGACCTGGCCGACCTGAACGAGACCAAAACCGTACGGCTTGCGCTCGATGCGATCGCGCTCCGGCTCGACGGCAAGGCGGCCAGCGCCAACACGATCAGACGTAAGCGCGCCGTCCTCCATGCGGTCCTGGAGTACGCCGTAGAGCTGGAAGAGCTTCCGGCCAATCCGCTGCACCGGATCAAGTGGAAGCCGCCCAAGACGACCGAGACCGTAGACCCTCGCGTGGTGGTCAACCCTCGTCAGGCTCGCGAGCTGCTGACCGCGGTGACCTACGTCGGCAAGCGGGGACGTGGCCAGCGGCTCATGGCCCTATTCGCCTGCATGTACTACGCGGCACTCCGTCCCGCCGAAGCGGTCGCCCTCCGCCAGCAGGACTGCCACCTTCCGGCGTCCGGATGGGGGCGCATCCTCGTCGACGTATCCCGCCCCGAGGTCACCACGCAGTGGACGGACACCGGTGATGCCCACGAGGAACGCGGCCTGAAGCATCGCGGCCGCGATGATGTGCGGCCGGTGCCCATCCCGCCGGTCTTGGTCAAGATCCTTCGGCAACACATCGACGAGTACGGCGTCGGCCCGGACGGGCGGCTGTTCCGAAGCGAGCGCGGCGGGGTGGTCGCCTCAACGGCGTACACGGAGGTGTGGCAGGAAGCCCGGAAACTCGCCTTCACCCCTGCCCAGGTCGCCTCACCGCTGGCACGCAGGCCGTACGACCTGCGGCACGCGGCCGTCTCGCTCTGGCTCAACGCGGGCGTCCCTGCCCCCGAGGTGGCCGAGCGGGCCGGGCACAGCGTCGATGTCCTCCTTCGCGTCTATGCCAAGTGCATCGACGGGCAGCAGGAGATCGCTAACCGGCGGATCGATGAGGCCTTGGTGGCCTGACATGCTGGCCGTCCACGGGGTCCCGGAAGCCCTCCGGGACCCTTCGCCGTTCCGGAGGGCGACTCCGCCGCCCCCTGAGAGCCGAAAGCCTTCGCCGACCTGGGAAAACGCCACCAAGATCATTGCACACATATTGGTGGACCGGCGGCAGATGGCGGCTCAGGGCGGCCTACGGCTGCACATGCCGGAGAAACAGAAGAGGCCCCGAAGGGCCTCTGAGCTGCGAATTCGCTGGTGGCAGGTCCAGGATTTGAACCTGGGTAGGCTGAGCCGACGGTTTTACAGACCGCTCCCTTTGGCCACTCGGGCAACCTGCCTGGTCAGTCCCGCTCGTCGCGGTGACACGTAGAAGGATAGCGGACTTCCGGGGTGTTCGTGACACGGGTTTGCGGGAGCGGTGATCTGTCTCCGCGGGGGCGGGTGTCGGTAGGGTCGGGGAGGAAAGGGAGGACACTCAGCACCGATGGCCGATTCGAGTTTCGACATCGTCAGCAAGATCGACCGGCAGGAGGTCGACAACGCGCTGAACCAGACGGCTAAGGAGATCGGGCACCGGTTCGACTTCAAGGGGACCGGGGCCAGCATCGCCTGGTCGGGCAAGGACATCGAGATCAGGGCCAACTCCGAGGAGCGGGCGAAGGCCGTGCTCGATGTCTTCAAGGAGAAGATCATCAGGCGCGGACAGTCGCTGAAGATCCTCGACGCCGGCGAGCCCAAGCCGTCGGGCAAGGAGTACCGGCTCCCGGTGTCCCTCAAGGAGGGCATCGACCAGGAGCACGCCAAGAAGATCGCCAAGATGATCCGCGACGAGGGGCCCAAGGGCGTGAAGGCGCAGATCATGGGCGACGAGCTGCGGGTCAGCTCGAAGAAGAAGGACGACCTGCAGGCGGTCATCGCCATGCTGAAGAGCAAGGACCTCGACATCGCGCTGCAGTTCGTGAACTACCGCTGAGGCGACGACGGCACCCTGCCGCACCGCGTCCGGCTCGCGGTACGACGCGCGGACGAGGCGGGGAATCCCAGGGCATACGGTCACGAGCACGCGCCGGTCACGGCCGTGGCCCCTCCCGTGTGCCCTGGGCCGTTCGCGGACACGGGCGCGGCGAACCCCCCTCCCCGCTTACCGGAACGGCCCGTTACGCGGCCCGTAGCGCCGCCGAACGCGAAGTCCGGGAGCGGGCACCGGGCAAAGTACAAGCCCGACGGCGATGCACGGTCACGGTGCGGGCGAAAGGGGACGCCCCGGCCACGCGGAGACGGGCGAGATCCTTTGCGGGCGGGGCGCACGGCTGCGCGGGGCGGCCAGCGGGCATAGGACACGACCCCACAGCGTGACCGGCGCCTGTGGATGACGAGTGCCCCACCGTTTTCCACAACGCCACCGCACGTCGTGCATCTCGCGAGGCCCCGCCTGTGGCGGCGACGCATGGTCAGGGCGCGATGGGCCGGCGGAGCGGCTCGGCACGACCGGCGTGAGGCGATGAAACGTGCACGGCCAGGGCGGTGGCCGTGCCGTACCGGATGGGGTGGCACCCAGGCACGGCCGGGTTTCGGGCCCGCCGTATCGTGCTGGTCAGCGGGCTGAGGAGCGCGGTGGACGCCCGCCGCGACGGTGGCCGCGGGCGGTCCGGGCCGGAGACGGGAATGTGGCGAATGTCACCTCCGGGACCGACCTTGGCTACGGTCGGGATGTCGCGCGGGAGGTGACGTGGGAAAGGTCTACGACAGGCTGACGGAACGGCTGCGGGAGTTCATCGCCGAGCAGCCGGTGTACTTCGTCGCGACGGCTCCCCGGGAGGGCGGGCACGTCAACGTGTCGCCGAAGGGGTACGCCGACACGTTCGCGGTCCTCGACGACACCACCGTCGCGTACCTGGACCTCACCGGGAGCGGCAGCGAGACCATCGCCCATCTGCGGGACAACGGGCGCATCACCATCATGTTCTGCGCGTTCTCCGGGCCGCCGAAGATCCTGCGGCTGTACGGCACCGGCCGGGTGGTGACGCCGGGGGACGCGGAGTGGGACGGGCTGCTCGCGCGGTTCGGGCCGCATCCGGGGGCGCGGTCGATCATCGTGGTGAGCTGTGAGCGCATCGCCGACTCGTGCGGCTTCGCCGTGCCGTACCTGAGCTTCGGCAAGGACCGCGACATGCTCGACCAGTGGGCCGAGCGCAAGGACGCCGGGCAGCTTCGGGAGTACCGGATGAAGAACAACCGGCGGAGCATCGACGGGCTGCCCGCGCTCACCGACGAGGAGATCGAGACGGCCGCCACCAGGATGTGACGGCCGCCGGTCGGTCGTGCCTCAGCGGCGGTAGCCGGCCATCCGCTCCAGGCGGGCGACGCGCTCCGAGGTCGAGGGGTGGGTGGAGAAGAGCCGCCCGATGCCCACCCCGCGGAACGGGTTGGCGATCATCATGTGCGAGGCGGAGGCGAGGCGGGTGTCCTCGGGCAGCGGGATGCGCCGGGTGCCCATCTCGATCTTGCGGAGCGCGGAGGCGAGGCCCAGCGGGTCGCCGGTGAGCAGCGCGCCCGACTCGTCCGCCTGGTACTCACGGGCCCGGGAGATCGCGAGCTGGATCATCGTTGCGGCGACCGGGCCGAGGATCATCATGAGCAGCGCGCCCAGCAGGCCGGGGCCGTCGTCGTCATCGGACGAGCCACCGAAGAACACCGCGATGTAGCTGAAGTACGTGATGATCGTCGCGAGGGCGCCGGCCACGGACGAGATCAGGATGTCGCGGTTGTAGACGTGCGACAGCTCGTGGGCGATCACGCCGCGCAGCTCGCGCTCGTTCAGCATGGCGAGCAGGCCGTGGGTGACGCACACCGCCGCGTTCCTCGGGTTGCGGCCCGTGGCGAACGCGTTCGGCTGCATCGTCGGCGAGAGGTACAGGCGAGGCATCGGCTGGCGGGCCTGCGTGGACAGCTCCCGCACGATGCGGTACAGCGTGGGCTGCTCGACCTCGCTCACCGGCCGGGCCCGCATGGCGGACAGGGCGATGCGGTCGGAGAAGAAGTAGGCGATGCCGTTGGTCAGCAGGGCGACGATGATCGCGATCTGCACTCCGGCGTTGCCTCCCAGCCACGCCCCCAGCGCCAGGATCAGCGCGGAAAGGGCGCCCAGGAGAACCGCGGTACGCAGACCGTTGTGGTGCACGCCTCCCCCTTTGCCTCGCATGCGTAAGTCCGCTGTCACCCGTATCAACGCGTGTGACAGCGGTGAACGTTCCCTTGGACGATCAGTCCAAAGCGGACTTACGGGAGGAATTCTGGCGATCCTTTATGCGCGCTGAACAGCTCATGAATCGGGCGCATGACGGCCGTCAAAAGAGGGCCTGCGAGGCTTTCGGCCCGGGCGCACGTGCCGTCGCCGACGGCCATGATCACACGGGGCCTTGGCGCCGGGCACCGCGCCGCGGCACCCGGCATTGCCGCCTCGTCCTCACCACGCGCAGGCGACGCTCCACCTGCCGTCGGCGTGCCCGGATCGCCGTTCTAGGCGTCGTCGCGGTCCTTCGGCAGGCTTCCCGGCGGACGGATCGACCGCACGTTCGCCAGCAGCTCCCGAGCGCTCGGACGCCGCGCGCCACCCGGCTTTTCGGCCGGTGACTCGGCGGCCGGCGAATCCGGGCCGGCCCCGGCCGCGCTCGTGTCTGCAGGCAGCCCACCGGGTGGGCGAATCGACCGCACGTTCGCCAGCAGCTCCCGGGCGCTCGGACGCAGCACCTCGCCCTGCTTTTCGCGCGACGACCCAGCGGCCGGCCCACCCGGCTCGGACCCGGCCGCCGCACCACCGGGCAACCCACCGGGCGGGCGAATCGACCGCACATTGGCGAGCAGGTCACGGGCACTCGGGCGCCGCACGGCACCCGGCTTTTCGGCCGAGGACTCAGCGGCCGGCCCACCCGGCTCGGACATGGCCGCCGCACCACCGGGCAGTCCGCCCGGCGGGCGGATCGAGCGCACGTTGGTCAGCAGCTCGCGTGCGGAACCGGCCCCGGAGCGCGGACGCCCACCCGGCCCGGGTACGGCGCCGCCGGAGGTGGGCCGCTCGGTCGCCGTGGCCGCGGCGGCGGGCCGTACCGGTGCCTCGGCCTGCTCCGGCGCG
>Ga0207866_1001329_pt1 | contig 24771 bp, 19 predicted proteins | sample HigsolmetaAR203D_FD_184835 | JGI IMG/M metagenome (GOLD analysis project Ga0207866, IMG submission 184835) | Ionic liquid and high solid enriched microbial communities from the Joint BioEnergy Institute, USA - AR20-3-D (SPAdes) (version 2) ...
GCGTAACAGGCGTTCCGGGGCGGGCTGGTGCGGATCGGGCGTGTCCGGTTCCCCGGTTCCTGGGTGTGATGTAAATCACAGTGCCTTGATGGCACCAAACCACACCCTCCACACGTCAAAAGGGCCACACATACCGGCCGAAGCCGGCTGCAGCGGCTCTGCGCGCGCCTGTGCGCCCTCCAGGCGCGTCGAAACGGCCTCCAGGGAAGTGATCTCAGCCCGGGGCCCGAAGGGCGTTCTGAAGCCCGCTGGGCGCCTCACCGGGTCACCCCGCCCTCCTGTGACGCGAACGGCGACGCCCCGACCCGATGGCCGGGGCGTCGCCGTCGGTGAGAAGGGCCGGTCCGTTCCGGTCGACGTGCCGGCCCGGACCAGGCGCTCGGCGGATCAGCCCGTACCCTGCGTGGTGGCGATCTTGTAGATGACGTAGGTGGACTTGGTGAAGCTCGGCGACGAGATGTGGTCGTAGCGCCGGTCCGCGTTCCGGTCCCAGGTGCGGCTGTTGACGCCGTTGAGGTAGCCGTTGCCCGTGGTGCTGTTGTAGCGGACCAGCCAGGGCCCGCCGCTCGCCCCGGCGGTGAACATGCACGGGAACGCCAGGCCGCGGTTGAGCAGGAGGTTGGGCGCGGTGACCCGGATCCGGGTGCGCGTCACGCACCAGCGCATCGAGGTGCCGTCGAAGGGACGGGTGCCGTCCGGCTGCTCGCCGGCGGGGTAGCCGAACGCGTGGGTGACCACGTTCCGCGGCTGGTTCCACAGGAAACCCTGCCCGCCGACGTTGTCCTCGAGCCGTCCCACGTCCACGCGCCGATAGACGGGGTTGCCCTTCGCGTCCCGCTTCGGGTTGCCCTTGGCGTCCTTCTCCGGCTCCCAGGTGAAGCCGCGGTGCACGGTGACGAAGGCGTAGTCGTAGTCCCAGTCGACCAGGCCGGCGAAGTTGTCGTGCAGGTTCAGGGTGTGGCCGACGTAGATGCCCCACTCGGTCCGGCCGTCCGCGGTGTAGCCGGGGATGAAGATCCAGTCCTCGACCGGCTTCATCTGCTGGACGTCGTACGCGCAGTGCGCGGCCGTGGCGACGAGGTTGCGGTTCGGCGAGTGCACGGCCGTGGCCGAGCAGAAGTAGTGCCGGTCCCCGATGCGGAAGAACACCTTGCCGACGGTGGTGGGCAGCCCGTTCTTCACCTGCGCGCGGCCGCGGGTGGGCTGCACGGTGGTCGGCCGCCCGGCGTCCGCTGAGGTCGCCGTCGTGGTGCCCGTGGGGGTCGGGCTCGTCTGGGGGGCCCTCCGCGCCGGCGTGGCATAGCTGGAGGCGGCCTTGAGCCGGTCCGGGGTCCAGTAGTCCATCACCCGCCGCACGTCCGCGTCCCGTTGGGCCAGCGGCACCGTCATGACCCAGTCGGGCACGGGAGCGCTTCGGATGCCGGGAACCACGGCCGCGGGGGCCGGCGTGGCGGTGAGCACCGCGGCGACCGTCGCGGCCAGCATGCCGGCAAGCGTGGCGGCAAGCCGCTTCGCTCGGGGGGACATGCGAGGTCCTTCCGGTACGACGGGGACGACGGGACGGGGGTGCGGGGGGTAAAGCGAATTTTTCCAGATCAACTAGGTCAGAACCGGACGTTGACCAACATGGGGCTGCCTCGTTATTTGAGCATCCCGGGTGTGAGGTCCGGGTAAAAGGACGGGCGACGCGGGAGGAACCAGGCCGCCGGCCGGCTCCGTGCAGGCGGAGCGTGCCGGGAGGAACGTCCGTAAACGGCGCAAGGCCCGGCCTGGAAGGCCGGGCCTTGCTGAAGCTGGGGCCGGCTCAGAGGTTTGGACCCCCTGAACCCGGGCGGTTCCTCAGGAACTACTTCTTGAGGAGCTCGCCGTTCTTGCCGACGATGCTGCCGGACCAGACGTTGGCGGCGGCGTCGTAGATCGCCTTGGTCTCACCGTCGAAGTACGGCGAGGCCACGAAGTCGATCCGGCCGTTGCCGTCGCTGTCGCCGAACCAGCTGATGACACCGTTGACGTAGCCGACGCGCTTGGCGCTGCTGTACTGCCAGATCAGCGGACCACCGTCGGCACCCGCGGTCATCGCGGACTTCAGACCGATGGACTCCTCGGCCTTCAGCTTGGTGTTGATCGCGGTGTAGGTCTTGCCGTAGGACCACTTCATGGTCACACCGGTGTACGGCTTGTTGCCGTCCGGGTGCTCGGCGCCCGGGTAACCGAAGGCGAACACCGTGATGCCGCGCTTCTGGTTCCAGGCGAAGCCCTGGCCACCGACGTTCTTCGACAGCGCGCCGACGTCCTTGACCTTGCCCACGTAGAAGTGGGTCAGGTAGAACTTGACGTCCTTGGTCGGCTTGACGTACTGCGTGACGAAGAACTGGATGAGCTTGTAGTTGCCGAAGCGGTCCTGGACGAGCTTGCCGAGGACCTTGCCGGCGGCCTTGTCCTTGAGCAGCTGCTCGTACTCGGCCTTGGTGAGCGGCTTCTCCTCAGGCGCGCGCTTGGTGCCGTTGACCGGCTTGTTCCTGTTCGGGAACGGAGCCTTCTTCCACTCCTCCTCGGTCACCTCGACCTTGGAGGGCACGGCACCCGGGTAGTTCGGGCCGACGACCTCGGAGCCCTTGACCACGTCAACCCACACCGGGGCGAGCGGGCCGTACTTGGACCGGATCTGCTTGAACTCCTGGGCCGTGATCTCCTTGTGCTCGACCCACTTGTCACCGGTCCACTTCTCGTACTCCTCCTTGGAGACCTCCTCCTTGGGGAGAATCTGGATGCCGTTGTAGACCGTGACGAACGCGTAGTCCTTGTCGTAGTCCTCGAAGACCGCGAAGTCGTAGTGGGTGAAGGCCTGCTTACCCACGTAGATGCCCCACGGCGCCTTGCCCTTGTAGTAGCCGGGGACGAAGACCCACTTGTCGAAGACGTTCTTGCCGTCGAAGACGTTGTGGGCCGCGGTCACCACGAGGTTGCCGTACTTGGAGTGGATGGCGCTACCGGACGCCCACCACTTGTTGCCCTTGGAGTCGACCCAGAAGACCTTACCGACGGTCTTCGGCAGGTTGACGTTCTTGACCTTGGTGGCGGTCACCTTGCCGTAGCCGGTCGGGTTGGTCACGCCCGGCTTGCTGTCAGCCGACGGGCCACCCTTGACCTGCAGCTTCTCGCCGTTGATCTTGTAGTCGTACTTGTACTCGCGAGCCTGCTTCAGAGCGGCGGCGTTCTCGTCGAGCCAGAACTGCGCCACGGAGTAGGCGTCCGTGGGGGTCTTGGCGAGCATCTCGCTGCTCTTGATCGGGGCAGCGGAGGCGGCGGAGGTGGTGACCAGGGAGGCGCCCAGAACCGCGGACGCGGCAACGGCCCCACCCAGCGGGAGGACCAGACGCTTCACTCGGGTGTTCAAGGAAACTCCTTGGGCTGTCGTGGAACGCATCCTGCGTCCCATGCGTCAGTAAAGGGATGGCATGGAAGATACAGGGGCGATCTTGTGCGCCGGTAGCGGTTTCGGCGACCAAAGTTGATCTCCGTTCGCCGTGACCGTTCCGTGACCTGACGGGTTGCGGGATCGTTGTCTGGGGCGGGGTTGCATTCCCGCAGATCACTGGCGTAACAGGCGTTCCGGGGCGGGCTGGTGCGGATCGGGCGTGTCCGGTTCCCCGGTTCCTGGGTGTGATGTAAATCACAGTGCCTTGATGGCACCAAACCACACCCTCCACACGTCAAAAGGGCCAACACAAAGCCGAGGCGCATGATCATCCCTCGCGTGGTCGCGTACGCCGCTGTAGGCCCCGTAGACGCCTTCACACCGCATGGCCGGTGATCTTGTCCCGAGACGGGGGTCCGACGCGTCCTGGGGCCTGCTGGAGGCCTCGCGATCAAAAGCGCCCGCCGGAAAACCTCCGGCCGCACAACGGAACCCGGCTTCGCCGCCCTCTCGGCCGCGAAGCGGACCGGAGCCCGGCCCGCGCCTTCCGGCGACCGGCCCGGATCGCCGGCGACCCCTGCGCACACCTCCCGCGCCCTCGGATCCGAGCCCGTCGCGACACAACGAACAGGGCCCGGTCCGGGGGGACCGGGCCCTGTCATGGGCGAGGGTGCTGTATGTCTGCCGTGACTACTTCAGGACCTCGCCGTTCTTGCCGACGATGCTGCCGGACCAGGAGTTGGCCGCGGCGTCGTAGATGGCCTTGGTCTCACCGTCGAAGTACGGCGAGGCGATGAAGTCGATCCGGCCGTTGTTGTCGGCGTCGCCGAACCAGCTGATGACGCCGTTGACGTAGCCGACGCGCTTGGCGCTGCTGTACTGCCAGATCAGCGGACCACCGTCGGCGCCCTTGGTCATGGCCGACTTCAGACCGATGGACTCCTCGGCCTTCAGCTTCGGGTTCACGGCGGTGTAGGTCTTGCCGTACGACCACTTCGGGGTGAGGCCGGTGAAGCCGGTGCTGCCGTTCGGGTGCGGGGCGGCCGGGTAGCCGAAGGCGAACACCGTGATGCCGCGCTTCTGGTTCCAGGCGAAGCCCTGGGCGCCGACGTTCTTCGCCAGCGGGCCGACGTCCTTGACCTTGCCGATGTAGAAGTGGTCGAGGTAGTACTTGACGTTCTTGGTGGGCTTGACCCACTGGAGGACGAAGTACTGGATCAGGAGGTAGTTGCCGCGCCGGTCCTGGGTCAGCTTGCCGAGGACCTTGCCGGCGGCCTTGTCCTTGAGCAGCTGCTCGTACTGGGCCTTGGTGAGGTGGGTCACCTTCGGCGGGAGGACCTTCGAGCCGTTGGCCGGCTTGCTGCCCCGCGGGAGCGGAGCCTTCTTCCACTCGTTCTCGGTGACCTCGACCTGGGACTTCTCGGCACCCGGGTAGTTCGGGCCGACGACCTCCTCGCCCTTGATGCGCTCACGCCACACCGGGGCGAGCGGGCCGTACTTGCTGAGGATCTGCCGGTACTCGTTGCGGGTGATCTCCTTGGACTCGACCCACTTGTCACCGGTCCACTTGTCGTACTCCTCCTTGGAGACCTCCTGCTTCGGCAGGAGCTGGAAGCCGTTGTAGACGGTGACGAAGGCGTAGTCCTTGTCGTAGTCCTCGAAGACCGTGAAGTCGTAGTGGGTGAAGGCCTGCTTACCCACGTAGATGCCCCACGGCGCCTTGCCCTTGTAGTAGCCGGGGACGAAGACCCACTTGTCGAAGACGTTCTTGCCGTCGAAGACGTTGTGGGCCGCGGTCACCACGAGGTTGCCGTACTTGGAGTGGATGGCGCTACCGGACGCCCACCACTTGTTGCCCTTGGAGTCGACCCAGAAGACCTTACCGACGGTCTTCGGCAGGTTGACGTTCTTGACCTTGGTGGCCGTCACCTTGCCGACACCGGTCGGGTTGGTCACGCCCGGCTTGCCGTCGGCCGACGGGCCACCCTTGACCTGCAGCCTCTCGCTGCTGCCGACGTAGTACTCGTACTTGTACTCCTTGGCCTGCTTCAGGGCCGCGGCGTTCGAGTCCAGCCAGAACTGCGCCACCGAGTACGCCTGGGCCGGAGTCTTGGCCAGGTACTCACTGGACCGCACCGGAGCGGCGGACGCGGTGGAGGTGGTGACCAGAGAGGTGCCCAGCACGGCGGAGGCGGCAACGGCCCCACCCAGCGGAAGAACAAGACGCTTGACTCGAGTGTTCAAGGGAAGCTCCTCGGGACGTCGTGCAGTGCAACGCATCGGGTGTCCCACGCGTCAGTCGAGAGACAGTCAGGAACATACGCGGTGATCTTGGGTTCTCACAGCGTTTCACCAAGGAAGAGTCGATCGTCGCCGCATGTGACACTTCTGTGACCATTGTGGCGGACGGCGTCAGATGTTGATTTGTGCGGACATCTCCGCAGGTCGCCCCAGGGTTTTCCGGAGCCCTCGGGCGCGCCGGGTCAAGTCCGCGGTCAAGGTCGGGCTCGCCGTACTGTGACACAAATCACATTCGCCACACGGCACCGATTCGGCCTCATCCGCGTCTAAGAGCCTTGCCTCGCGCCGTCCCGTGGGGTTGAACTGAAGGCGACACCCCCGCGCAGGTAGGGGAAGCACGTGACCCGCCTCGACATCGTTGAGCACGGCCAGGGCCGACGGCGGCGCCTCTCCGTCGTGGTCGCGGCCGGCGTGCTCGCGCTGTTCCTCTTCGTCCTGCTCTCCGGCCGCGGCGACCCGGCGCCGCCGCCCGCCCCGACGGCCGAGCCCACCGGGCCGCGCGTCGTCATCCTCGACCCGACCCCCGCCGCGGCCAACGCGGTGTTCCCCAAGGAGAAGGGGAGCGGGAAGCGGAGGACGATCGACGTGACCTTCCCCGACGGCGCGCGGGCCAGGCTCGGCTATCCCGCCGACCTGCGCCTCGCCGAACTCGGCGTACGCCCGCGCATCGGCGTGACCCTGGTGACCGACGACGGATCCGTGCAGCCCCGGATGCTCGTCGCCCCCTACCGGGGCGAGGCCGAGGTCGCGCGCAACGGGCCGATGATCCGCCATCTCACCGACAACGTGACGCTGTGGCCCAGGCCGGAGGGCGCGCCCGCCGCGGGCGAGGTGCTGCTGTTCGCGTTCGGCCCGTGGCGGCTCGCGCTCACCGACATGTCCTACGGGCTCACCTTCGAGCAGCGCCGTACCTTGGCGCGCAACCTGCGCGGCAGGGTGACCAAGGACGGCTTCCTCGTGCTGTCCGCCCGGCGGCCGCTCGCGCTCGCCCGGCCGGGCGAGGTGTACGCCGAGGTCCCGTACGGCCCGCAGCTCTGGCTCGGCGGCGACCGCGACCGGCTGATCGTGCTCATCCCCACGCCGGACTGCCCCAGCCGTGCGGCCGATCCGCCGGCGATCAGGTCGGTCACGAACGCCACGGGCGCCGGCTGCCGCGGCGACGTGTACCTGGCCGCCGCCGGCGACCAGGAGTTCGTGGATCGCGTGCTCAATGAGGTACGGGTGCGCTACGAGGCGCGATCGGCCACTGGGTAGGGTTCCGGCATGTTCGCCGTAACCGCAAGCGCCATCGACCCCGACGACCCGCTGCGCGGGCTCACGCTCGGGGAGCGGCCCGAGCCGAAGGTCCCCGACGGCTGGACCACCGTGACCGTCCGGGCCGCCGCGCTCAACCACCATGACCTGTGGACTCTCCGGGGCGTCGGGATCGGCCAGGACCGGCTGCCCATCGTCCTCGGCTGCGACGCCGCGGGCGTCGACGAGGACGGCAACGAGGTGATCGTGCACGCGGTGATCGGTACGCCGGTGCACGGGGACGAGACGCTCGACCCCAAGCGCTCGCTGCTGTCCGAGGTGTACGACGGCACGTTCGCCGAGCGGGTGGCGGTGCCGCGCCGCAACCTCGTGCCCAAGCCCGCCGGGCTCAGCTTCGAGCACGCCGCGTGCCTGCCCACCGCCTGGCTCACCGCGTACCGCATGCTCTTCGAGAAGTCCGGCCTGGAGCCGGGCTCCACGGTGCTCGTGCAGGGCGCGGGCGGCGGCGTCGCGACCGCGCTGATCATGCTCGGCCGGGCCGCGGGCTACCGGGTGTGGGCGACGAGCCGGTCGGAGGAGAAGCGCGCCCGGGCGCTCGAGCTCGGCGCCGACCAGGTCTTCGAGCCCGGGGCGCGGCTGCCCGAGCGGGTGGACGCGGTGATGGAGACGGTCGGCCAGGCGACCTGGGCGCACTCGCTCAGGTCGCTGCGGCCCGGCGGCCGCATCGTGGTGTGCGGCGCCACGAGCGGCGCGGTGCCCCCGGCCGACCTCAACCGGGTCTTCTTCCTCCAGCTCTCCGTGGTGGGCAGCACCATGGGCACCCGCGAGCAGCTCGAACGGCTCGCGCGGTTCCTCGAGCAGACCGGCGTGCGGCCGGTGATCGACCGGACGCTGCCGCTCGAAGAGGCCCGCGAGGGCTTCGAGGCGATGCAGCGGGGCGACATCTTCGGCAAGATCGTGTTCACGCTGCAGTGACCGGCGTGCGCGGACGCGGACTCCGGGAGGACCCGGCGGTCATCCCCGGAGCGCCTCCCGGATCCGCTCCGCCACGTCGTCGAGGGCCTCGCGGCAGTAGGTGAGCGTGTTCTCGTCCAGCTCCGCCTGGGCGGCCTCGCGCCGGATCCGCGCGACGAAGTCGGCGAGCATGCGGCCCAGCTCGGCGTCGTACTCGGCCCGCCGGTCGTCCCGGGCCTCGCGGGTCCCGCCCGCGCCGGTGCCGCCGAAGCCGCTCCAGAACTGGTCCCAGATCCGCAGCCACTCCCGGGCCCACTGCTCGCCCTCGTCGAGCAGCTCCTGGGGCGGCCGGCCCCACGCCACCGTGATCGGGGGGAACAGCCGCCGCGGCCCGCGCCGCTCCTCCGCGCGCGGCTCCGACCGGCCGGCCGTACGGCCCGCCGCCTCGCCGCGGCGTATGTCGCGGGCGACCCGGGTGAGCTCGTCGCGCAGCGCCCGCACGGTCTCCCGGACGTCCTCCTTCACCTCGCGGGCGATGTCGCGCACCGAGTCGGCGATCTCCTGCTCCAGCTCGGCGAGCTCGTCGAGCCGGGCGTTGAGCTCGGCCCGCCCCTTGTCGGTGAGGGTGAACACCTTCTTGCCGTCCCGCACCTCGTGCGTGACGAGGCCCTCCTCCTCGAGCCGGGCGAGCCGCGGGTAGATCGTGCCGGGGGAGGGGGAGTACACCCCGAGGAACCGGTCCTGCAGCAGCCGGATCACCTCGTACCCGTGCCGCGGGCTCTCCTCCAGCAGCTTGAGCAGGTACAGCCGAAGCCGCCCGTGGCGAAACACCGGACTCATGACTCCTCCCCTCCCGGGCGCGGCTCCCCGCGCAGCAGTGTGACGTCCCCCGACACGGTGGTGACCTCGACCGAGGCCATGCCGCCACCGAGCCGTCCGCTGACCGACCGGGCGCCGGGGTGCCCGTCGCAGCGGAGGTCGCCGAAGCCGGTGGTGATGCTGCCGATGCTGGAGCGCAGCACCACGTCGGTGTCGACGTCGGCGGGCAGCCGTACCACGACCGGGCCGGAGATGCTGGTGACCGTGACGTGCCCGGTGGGCGTGAGCACGAGGTCGGCGGTGATCCGGGCGGCGACCGTGTCCGCCCGCAGCCGCCGCGGGGTGCCGTCGGCGACGGTGAGCTCGCCGGCCACGCTGGTGAACGACAGGTCCCCGGCGAGCGCCCGGCTCTCCACCGTGCCGGACACGGTCTCGGTGCTGATCTCCCCGCTCACGCCGTCGAGCACGATGTCGCCGCTCACGCTCCGCACCCTGGTCCGGTTCTCGAACCCGGCGAGCACCGCGGAGGCGGAGACCACGCCCACCTGGACCGGGCAGTCCCGCGGCGCGGTGAGGGTGAGCGTCGCGCTGCGCCGGTCCGGGCGCAGCCAGCCGAGCACCCCTTTCATGGTCGGATCGCCGTGGCCGACGGAGAGCCGTCCGTCGTCGTGGGTCACGGTGAGCGGCGCCGGGCCGACCTCGCTCACCTCGAGCATCGGGGGCCCGTCACTCGCCAGTACGGCGAGCCGCCCCGCCACGATGCGCACGGTGAGCTCGGTGACGGGGCCGAACGTGAGCCGATCCGGTCGCTCGATCGTCCAGCGTTGCATGACGGGCCCTCCGTCTCGACCATCATCCGATAGACACGATATATCGCGTCCATCCCAAGTCAAGACATATCGCGTCCGCGCGTCCTACGCGTCGTCGTCGAGCCCGTCCTCCTCGTCGTCGAACCGGGCGAGCCAGGTGGCGAACCGGTCGATCGGGGTCTCGAACTCGGGGTTGAGGTCGACGAACTCGCGCAGCCGCTCGGCGAGCCAGGAGATCGCGACCTCCTCGTCGCCGCGCCGCTCCATCAGCTCCTCGATGCCGCGGTCGGTGAAGTACATCGCAGTGTCCTCCTGCGTACACGGGAAGTCCCCCACACCGGGCCGCGCGGGCCCGGGTGTGGGGGACCGGATCGTCGTCTTCGGTCCGGGCGGCCCCGCCAAGGGGCCGCCGGCGGGAGGGTCAGGCGCCGAAGACCTTCTGCAGCAGCTCCTCCTGCTCCTCCTCGTGCTTGGCGTGCGAGCCGGTCGCCGGCGACGGGTTCGGGTCCCGGGAGACCCGGCGGATCGGCCGCCCGCCCAGCAGGTCGGGGTTCTCGGCGAGCTTGAGCGTCAGGTACGGCCACGGGCCCATGTTGACCGGCTCCTCCTGCGCCCAGATGAGCTGGACGTCACCGCCGTACCGGTCGAGCTCGGCGGTGAGCTCCTGCCGCGGCCACGGGTAGAGCCGCTCCAGCCGGACGAGCGCCACGTCGTTCCGGCCGAGCTTCTCCCGCCGCGCCAGCAGGTCGTAGTAGATCTTGCCGGAGCACAGCACCACGGTGCGCACGCCCGCCGGGTCGACCTTGGTGTCGCCGAGCACCGGGCGGAACGAGCCGCCGGTGAAGTCGCGGACCGGGGAGGTCGCGCCCTTGTGCCGCAGCAGCGACTTCGGCGTGAACACGACGAGCGGGCGCCGCCGGTTCGACAGCACCTGCCACCGCAGCAGGTGGAAGTACTGCGCCGAGGTCGTCGGCTGGGCGACCGTCATGTTGTCCCGGGCGCAGAGCTGCAGGAACCGCTCGATGCGGGCCGAGGAGTGGTCCGGGCCCTGGCCCTCGTAGCCGTGCGGCAGCAGCAGCACGACCGAGGCGCGCTGGCCCCACTTCTCCTCGCCGGAGCAGACGAACTCGTCGATGATCGACTGGGCGCCGTTGGCGAAGTCACCGAACTGCGCCTCCCAGCAGACGAGCGCGTCCGGGCGCACCGTGCTGTAGCCGTACTCGAAGCCCATCGCGGCGAACTCGCTGAGCAGCGAGTCGTACACGTAGAACTTCGTGGTGCCGTGGTTGAACGCCTTGAGCGGGGTGTGCTCGGCGCCGGTGAGCCGGTCGACGAGCACCGCGTGCCGCTGGCCGAAGGTGCCGCGCCGGGAGTCCTGGCCGACGAGCCGCACCGGGTGGCCGTCGATGAGCAGCGAGCCGAACGCGATCGTCTCGCCCATCGCCCAGTCGATCGCGTCCTCCTCGACCATCTGGGCGCGGCGCTGCAGCAGCGGCACGAGCCGCGGGTGCGGCGTGAAGCCCTCGGGGAGGTTGATCTGGGTGTCGACGACCCGCTTGATCGCCTCCTCGGTGGTGGCGGTCGGGGTGTCCTCGTGCCGCCACGGCACCACGTCCTCGGCCGGCGGCTTGAGCACCGCGCCGGGCTCCGGCGGGCGCTTCGCCGCCTCGCGGACCTCGGTGAACGCGCGCTCGAGCTTCTCCTGGTAGTCGCGCAGCGCCTGCTCGGCCTCCTCGACCGTGATGTCGCCGCGGCCGATCAGCGCCTCGGTGTAGAGCTTCCGCACCGACCGCTTGGCGTCGATCAGGTCGTACATGAGCGGCTGGGTGAAGCTCGGGTTGTCGGCCTCGTTGTGGCCGCGGCGGCGGTAGCAGACGAGGTCGATGACGACGTCCTTGCGGAACGCCTGGCGGTACTCGAACGCGAGCCGGCCCACCCGGACGACGGCCTCGGGGTCGTCGCCGTTCACGTGGAAGATCGGCGCCTGGATCATCCGGGCCACGTCGGTGGCGTACACCGACGAGCGGGACGAGGCTGGCGAGGTGGTGAAGCCGACCTGGTTGTTGACGACCACGTGCACCGTGCCGCCGGTGCGGTAGCCGCGGAGCTGCGACAGGTGGAGGGTCTCGGCGACCACGCCCTGGCCGGCGAACGCGGCGTCGCCGTGCACCAGGATCGGCAGCACGGTGAAGCCCTCCTCGCCGCGCTCGAGCAGGTCCTGCTTGGCGCGGACCACGCCCTCGAGCACCGGGTCGACGGCCTCCAGGTGCGACGGGTTCGCCACCACCGACGTCTTGATCTTGGAGCCGTCGTACGCGACGAAGTCGCCGGTCGCGCCGAGGTGGTACTTGACGTCACCGGAGCCGTGCGCGCTGCGCGGGTCGAGGTTGCCCTCGAACTCGGCGAAGATCTGCGCGTACGACTTGCCGACGATGTTGGCGAGCACGTTGAGCCGGCCGCGGTGGGCCATGCCGATGACGACCTCGTCGAGGCCGTCCTGCGCGGCCGCGGTGATCACCGAGTCGAGCAGCGGGATGAGCGACTCGCCGCCCTCGAGCGAGAACCGCTTCTGGCCGACGAACTTGGTCTGCAGGAAGGTCTCGAACGCCTCGGCGTTGTTGAGCCGGCGCAGGATGTTGAGCTGCTCCTCCCGGCTCGGCTTCTGGTGCGGCCGCTCGACGCGCGCCTGGATCCAGGCCCGCTCCTCGGGCTCCTGGATGTGCATGTACTCGATGCCGATCGTGCGGACGTAGGAGTCCCGCAGCACGCCGAGGATGTCGCGCAGCTTCATCAGCGGCTTGCCGCCGAAGCCGCCGGTGGGGAACTCGCGCTCCAGGTCCCACAGCGTCAGGCCGTGCGACTGGATGTCGAGGTCGGGGTGCTTGCGCTGGCGGTAGTCGAGCGGGTCGGTGTCCGCCATGAGGTGGCCGCGCACCCGGTAGGCGTGGATGAGCTCGAGCACCCGGGCCGACTTGGTCACCTCGTCGTCGTGGCTGACCGAGATGTCGCGGACCCAGCGCACCGGCTCGTACGGGATGCGCAGCGCCTCGAAGATCTTGTCGTAGAACGCGTCCTCGCCGAGCAGGAGCTGGTGGATCTTGCGGAGGAACTCGCCCGACTGCGCGCCCTGGATGATGCGGTGGTCGTAGGTCGAGGTGAGCGTCATGATCTTGCTCACCGCGAGGCGGGCGAGGGTCTCGTCCGAGGCGCCCTGGTACTCGGCCGGGTACTCCATCGCGCCGACGCCGATGATCGTGCCCTGGCCCTGCATGAGCCGCGGCACCGAGTGCACCGTGCCGATCGTCCCGGGGTTGGTGAGGGTGATCGTGGTGTCGGCGAAGTCCTCGACGGTGAGCTTGCCGGCCCGGGCCTTGCGCACGATCTCCTCGTACGCGGTCCAGAACTCGCGGAAGTTCATCGTCTCGGCCCGCTTGATCGAGGGCACGAGGAGCTGCCGGCTGCCGTCGGGCTTCTTGATGTCGATGGCGAGGCCGAGGTTGACGTGCTGCGGCTTGACGAGCGTCGGCTTGCCGTCGATCTCGGCGTAGGAGTGGTTCATCTCCGGCATCGCCTTGACCGCCTGGACCACGGCGTAGCCGATGATGTGCGTGAACGACACCTTGCCGCCACGCCCGCGGGCCAGGTGGTTGTTGATGACGATGCGGTTGTCGATGAGCAGCTTCGCCGGGATCGCCCGCACGCTCGTGGCGGTCGGTACGGCGAGGCTCGCCTCCATGTTCGCCGCCGTGCGGGCGGCCGCGCCGCGCAGCCGCTCCTCCTCCGCGCCCTGGGGCACGGGTGCGGCCTTCGCCGCCTTCTTGGGGGCGGGGGCGGCCTTGGCCGGGGCGGGGGCCGGGGCCGCCGGTGCGGCCGGAGCGGATTCCGCGGGTGCCGGTGCGGTGGCCGTGGCGCCCTCGGCGCCGTTGCTCGCCTGAGTGGCCGGGGCGCGCTTGGCGCCGCCGTCGTAATCAGCGAAGAAGTTCCACCATGCGCGGTCCACCGACTCTGGATCTTCTAGGTACTTCTGGTACAGCTCATCGACAAGCCACTCGTTCTGCCCAAAGCTGGCCAGCGGGTTTGTCCGCGACGACTCAGACGACACGGCGGAAATCGCCCTCTTCCGCAGATCGGCGTTGGATTGGAAGACCTGTCCAAGGCTACTCGCCCCGCCAGGGGGCGTGTGCCCAACAACTGGATCGCGTGGTCGGCACGTTACGGGTCCGGTGACTCATCCGGTGCGCATCCGGCGGCTCCTTGGGTGCGCGGCGTCCCGGCGGCGGCGCTCCGCCGAGGGGCGAGGTGCTGGGCATGTCCTCGAACCGATCCTCTCAGTGCGCGCGCGGTTGGTCACCACTCGGCGCCCTGACCCGCCGGTTAGGCCCTGGTTTCCGCGCGGCCAGGCCGGTCTCGCCCGGCGGGGACGTCTAGGGCACCGCTTATCCCGAACGTGCCCATATTGAATCATATGTGTTACTAACGGTCGTTCCGTCGCGTGGAACGCTCACGGGTCGGCCCGTCCGCCGTCGTGCGGCCTGCGGCGGGCGGCCGGGCCGGCGGGCCGGGTTCCCGATCGCGCCCCGGCCGCGTGCCGTCCGTGTATGCCGGGCCGTACCGGGCTTCCGGCGACCCCCACTAGAACGCAATTCGATTTATGTGCGCACAATCGTGGGGGTCGAAGGGAGTTTGGGATGGTACGGGATTCAGCGGTGAGCGCCGCCGGTTCTGCCGCGGCGGACGCGGCGTCCGGGGGCACGCCGGCCGCCGCGGGTGACGTTTCGGGTGCCCCGGCGCGGACGGTCACGCCGGCCGACGAGCGCCAGCGCGCCGCCTGGCGGAACGGCGAGCTGCCCCGCGTCGAGCGGGTACGGCCCGGCCTCTGGTCGATCCCCGTGCCGATCCCGATCAACTCGCTCCGGTACGTGCTCGTCTACGCGCTCGAGCTGACGAGCGGCGTGGCGATCATCGACGCCGGGTGGGACAGCGACGAGGCCTTCACCGCGCTGCGCGACGGGCTCGGCCAGGCCGGGTTCGACATCTCCGACGTGCGCGCCGTGCTCGTCACCCACGTCCACCCCGACCACTACGGCCTCGCCGGGCGGGTGCGCGAGCACTCGGGGGCGTGGATCGGGGTGCACCCGGCGGACGCGAACCTCGTCCACGACCGCCTGTTCGACCTCGGCGACGACCCCGAGGCGCGGGTCCGGGAGCTGATCCGGCGCGACCGGGAGCTGCTCGAGCGGTGCGGGGCTCCGCAGGAGGTGATCACCGAGGCGGTGAACCTCGCCTCGCTGGCCCGCCGGTTCGCCGCCCCGGCCCGCCCGGACGTGCTCATCGAGGACGGCGACCGGCCGGTGCTGCCGGGCTGGGACCTGCGCGCGGTGTGGACGCCCGGCCACTCGCCCGGCCACCTGTGCTTCGTCTCCGAGCGGCGCCGCATCCTCATCACCGGCGACCACGTGCTGCCGCGGATCACCCCGATCGTGTCGGTGCACCCCCAGTCGTCCCCGAACCCGCTCGCCGACTACCTCGACTCGCTCGCCACGATCCGCGCGGTCGGCGTCGAGGCGGGCGTGACCGAGGTGCTGCCCGCGCACGAGTACCGGTTCCTGGAGCTGACCGCGCGGGTCGACCACCTCATGGCCCACCACGAGGAGCGGCTCGCCGAGATCGAGGCGGCGGTCGCCGCGGCGGGCGGCGCCTCCTGCTGGGAGCTGGCGAGCCGGCTCACCTGGTCCCGGCCCTGGGAATCGATTCCGCAGTTCATGCGCAGGATGGCGAACAACGAGACGCTCGCCCACCTGGTCTGGCTGGAGTCCCGCGGCCGGGTCCGCCGGGTGCCGGGTACACCCGACCTGTGGTACCCGGCCGACTGAGCCCGCGGGCCCGCGGCCGGGCGTGCCGGGCCGTACCCGGGCGGCACGATGAAACGTGTTCTCGGCCCGATGGTTACCGCCGGGTAGCGGCGACCGGTGCGGGCCCGGCTATCGTGTGGACATCAACCGAACCTTGTTCTCCTGAAAGGCGCACACATGTCGGAGCTTCGGTTTGATGGGAAGGTCGCCGTCGTCACCGGCGCCGGAAACGGGCTCGGCCGGTCGCACGCGCTCCTGCTCGCCGAGCGTGGCGCGAAGGTCGTCGTGAACGACCTCGGCGGCGCGCTCGACGGCACCGGCGCCTCCTCCGGCCCCGCTGCCGAGGTCGTAGAGACGATCAAGAAGAACGGCGGCGAGGCCGTCGCGAGCACCGACAACGTCGCCACCCCGGAGGGCGCCCAGGCGATCATCCAGACCGCCCTCGACGCGTTCGGCCGGGTGGACATCCTCGTCAACAACGCCGGCATCCTGCGCGACCGGTCGTTCGGCAAGATGACGGTCGAGGAGTTCGACGCCGTGCTCGCCGTGCACGTGCGCGGCTCGTTCCTCGTCACCCGCGCCGCCTTCCCGCACATGAAGGAGCAGGCGTACGGCCGGATCATCAACACCAGCTCGCCGGCCGGCCTGTTCGGCAACTTCGGCCAGACGAACTACTCCACGGCGAAGATGGGCCTGGTCGGCTTCACCAAGACCCTCGCGATCGAGGGCGCCCGCGCCAACATCAAGGTGAACGCGATCGCCCCGGTCGCGTGGACCCGGATGACCCAGTCGATCCTCCCGGCCGAGTTCGAGCAGAAGTTCTCCGTCGACCGGATCAGCCCGCTGGTGGCCTACCTCGCCCACGAGAGCTGCGAGACCACCGGCGAGGTGTTCTCCGTCGGCGGCGGCCGGGTGGCCCGCGTGTTCGTCGCCGAGGGCCCGGGCTGGCGCACCGACGAGATCAGCCCCGAGGCGATCCGCGACAACTGGGAGGCGATCATGGCCGAGCAGCCGTACCTCACCACCGAGCTCGGCAAGCAGGCCCAGGCGTCCATGGAGAAGATGCTCTGACGCATCCCGTGAGCCCCTGATCCCCAGGTTTCCGTGCGGCACCCGCGGCACTCACCGCGGGTGCCGTTCGCGTCTCCGGGCCCGGCCGTGCCGTAGCGCACCGCCCTCGGGTACGGCGCGGCCGGGCCGATCTTTGTTCGATCATCGGCGTAAGTCGCCGTGTCGCGGGGCATGGCCCGGCGCAAGTCGGCCGAATCGGACCAGGCTGCGCCGCCTCATGAGGGGACTTCGTTCGATGATCGGCAAAAATAGGTATTGATTCCGGCGAAAGTCGGCTTTATGGTCTCGGGCATGGCCACCCCGACGGGCGACGAGCGGGCCGTACCCGGCTCTCCTGCCGACGTGCTCACCCTCATCGGCGCGGGCAGCGCGACCACCCGCGCCGACCTGGCGCGCGTCACCGGGCTCGCCCGCTCCACCATCTCCCAGCGGGTGGACCAGCTCATCGAGAGCAGGCTGGTGAGCGAGACCGAGGACGGCGAGTCCACCGGCGGCCGCCCGCCGCGGCGGCTGCGGCTGCGCACCGCGGACAACGTCGTCGCCGGGGTGGACCTCGGCGCCACCCACTGCCGGATCTCGCTCATGGACATCAGCGGGCGCACCCTCGGCACCCACGAGGACCCGCTGCTCATCGCCGAGGGCCCGGAAACCGTGCTCGCGCACGTGGACCGGCGCATCCGCGGCCTGCTCACCGACGCGCGGCTCACCCCCGAGGCGCTCAAGGCGATCGGCATCGGCGTGCCCGGACCGGTCGAGTTCGCCACCGGCCGCCCCAACAACCCGCCGATCATGCCGGGGTGGAACGCGTACCCGATCCCCGACTACTTCGCCGAGCGGTACAACGCGCTCGTCAAGGTCGACAACGACGTGAACGTGATGGCGCTCGGCGAGCACCGCTCGGCGTTCCCGGACACGAACTACCTGCTGTTCGTCAAGGTCGGCACCGGCATCGGCTGCGGCATCATCGCCCAGGGCCGGCTGCACCGCGGCGCCCAGGGCAGCGCCGGCGATATCGGCCACATCCGGGTGAGCGGCCACGACGAGGCCGGGTGCCGGTGCGGCAACAGCGCGTGCCTTGAGGCGGTCGCGGGCGGCGGCGCGCTCGCCCGCAGGCTCACCGAGCTCGGCTTCCCCGCCGAGTCGGGCTCGGACGTGGTCGCCCTGGTCCAGGCGGGCAACACCCAGGCGCTGCGCCTCGTCCGCGAGGCCGGACGGCTCATCGGCGAGGTGCTGGCGAGCCTGGTCAACTTCTTCAACCCCGAGGTGATCGTGATCGGCGGCGTGCTCGCCAAGGTGCACGACCACCTGCTCGCGGGCATCCGGGAGACCATCTACCGGCGCTCCCTGCCGCTCGCCACCCACCACCTCGCGATCGTCCCGACCCGGACCGGCGCGGACGCCGCCGCGACCGGCGCCGGAATGCTCGCCATCGAGCACTTCCTCGCCCCGGAGAACATCAACCGGATCGTCACCGAAACGGAGTCCGCCCGGACGCCCACCTCCACCGGAGGCTGAACACCCCCCTGGAGGCGCTCATGCCTTCACCCGCCCCTCTGCTGCGCATGCGGGGGATCGTCAAGCACTTCCCCGGCGTGCGCGCCCTCGACGGGGTCGACCTCGACGTGCACGCGGGGGAGGTGCACTGCCTGCTCGGCCAGAACGGCGCGGGCAAGTCCACCCTGATCAAGGTCCTCTCCGGCGCCCACCAGCCCGACGCGGGCGAGGTGCTCCTCGACGGCCGCCCGGTACGGCTCGCCAACCCGACGGCCGCGATGCGGGCCGGCATCGCCACCATCTACCAGGAGCTCGACCTGGTGGACGGGCTGAGCGTGGCGGAGAACATCTTCCTCGGCCACGAGCACGCCGCCCTCGGCTTCGTCCGCCGCCGCGAGGCGAACCGGGCCGCGGCCGGCCTGCTCGCCCGGCTCGGCCACCCCGAGATCCACCCGGCCACCGAGGTGGGCCGGCTCTCCCCGGCCCGCAAGCAGGTGGTGAGCATGGCGCGGGCGCTCTCCCACAACGCCCGGCTGATCATCATGGACGAGCCGTCCGCCGCGCTCGCCCACGACGAGGTGGCGAACCTGTTCCGCGTCATCCGCGAGCTCACCGCCCAGAACGTCGCGGTCGTCTACATCTCCCACCGGCTGGAGGAGATCCGCGAGATCGGCGACCGGGTCACCGTGCTCAAGGACGGCCGCACGGTCGCGGTCGGCCTGCCCGCCCGGGAGACCCCGACCGCCGAGATCGTCTCGCTGATGACCGGCCGCGACGTCGAGTACGTCTTCCCGCCCCGGCCCGCCCCGGCCGACCGCCCCGAGGTGCTCCGCGTCGAGGGCCTCACCCTGCCCGGCCGGTTCACCGGCGTCTCGTTCACCGTCGGCGCGGGCGAGATCGTCGGCCTCGCCGGCCTGGTCGGCTCCGGCCGCTCGGAGATCATCGAGACGATCTACGGCGCCCGCCGCCCGAGCGCGGGCCGCGTGCTCCTCGACGGCAGGCCGGTACGGCCCGGCAGCACCCGCCACGCCGTACGGCTCGGCATGGGCCTCGCCCCCGAGGAGCGCAAGGCGCAGGCCCTGCTGCTCGAGGAGCCGGTCGCGCGCAACATCACCCTCGCCGGGCTCTCCCGGTATGCCCGGTTCGGCTGGCTCGACCGGCGCGCCGAGCTCGCCGAGGCGAACCGGCTCGCCGAGGTGCTCGACATCCGGCCCCGGGACGTGCGCCGCCCGGTCAAGACGCTCTCCGGCGGCAACCAGCAGAAGGCGGTGCTCGCCCGCTGGCTCACCGAGCGCGGCGCCGCCGACGGCGCGGGCGGGCTGCGGCTGCTCCTGCTCGACGAGCCCACCCGCGGCGTGGACGTCGGCGCCCGCGCCGAGCTGTACGCGGTGATCCGCGACCTCGCCGACCGCGGCATCGGGGTGCTGCTGGTGTCCAGCGAGGTGCCCGAGGTGCTCGGCCTCGCCGACCGGGTCCTGGTGATCCGCGAGGGCCGCCTCGTGCACGAGGCCCCCGCGGCCGAGCTCGACGAGCACCGCGTCCTCGACCTGGTGATGGTCGCCCCGCACGGCACGAAGGAGGGCTCCGGTGACTGAGACCAAGGCCCGCACGCCCGCCCGGGCGCTGCCCGGCACCGCCCGGATCCGCCTCGGACGGGTCGGCGAGACCCGGCACCTCGGGCTGATCGTCGCGCTCGCGCTGCTCGCCGTGGTGGGGCTGATCACCCGCCCGGAGAACTTCGCCACCTCGGACAACCTGGTGAGCATCCTCGCCCTCGCGTCCACCATCGGCGTGATCACCGTCGGCATGACGTTCGTGATCATCGGTGGCGGCATCGACCTGTCGGTGGGCGCGGTGATGGCGCTCGCCTCGGTGTGGGCGACCACGCTCGCCACCCAGTCGTACGGGCCGTGGGTGATGGCGCTGTGCGCGATCCTCGTCGGCACCGGCGCGGGCCTGGTCAACGGCATCCTCATCGCGTACGGCCGGCTCGTGCCGTTCATCGCCACGCTCGCCATGCTCGTCGCGGCGCGCGGCCTCGCCCAGCGCATCTCCGACCGCAAGACCCAGCTCATCCGGCCGGAGAACGATGCGATCGTCGAGCTGTCCACCACCCGGGTGCTCGGGCTGCCGCTGCTCGTCTACATCTTCGCCCTCGTCGTCGTGGTCGGCTGGATCGTGCTCAACCGCACCACGTTCGGCCGCCGCACCTTCGCGGTCGGCGGCAACCCGGAGGCCGCCCGGCTCGCCGGCATCGACGTGCGGCGGCACACCATGCTGCTGTACGCGATCTCCGGCTTCTGCTGCGGCGTCGCCGCGATCCTCATCATGGCCCGGACCACCACCGGGTCGAGCACCCACGGTGACCTCTACGAGCTCGACGCGATCGCCGCCGTGATCATCGGCGGCACCCTGCTCACCGGCGGCCGCGGCTCGATCATCGGCTCGATCCTCGGCCTGCTGATCTTCACCGTCATCACCAACCTGTTCATCCTCAACGGCCTCAACACCAGCGACCAGCTCATCGCGAAGGGCCTGATCATCGTCGCCGCCGTGTTGCTCCAGCGGCGCGGCCTGGTCGGGCGACGGGCCTAGACGGACCTGGACGCGATCACCCCCCAACCCCCAAGGAGAACCACCATGTCTCGACAGGACGCTCGCCTCGCTCGCCGTGGCTTCCTGTTCGGCGGGGCCGTCGTCGGCGCCGGTGCCCTCGTCACCGCGTGCACGAGCAACGAGCCACCGGCCGCGCAGCAGAGCGCGGCCCCCTCCCAGGCCCCGGCGGCCGTGACCGACAACGACCGGCCGGGCCGCGAGGTGAAGATCGGCTTCTCCGCGCCGGCGGCCGACCACGGGTGGATCGCGGCGATCGCGAAGAACGCCGAGGAGGCGGCGAAGCGGTACTCCGACGTCACCTTCGTCCCGGTCGAGCCGACCAACGACATCAACCAGCAGATCTCCGCGGTCGAGTCGCTCATCCAGCAGAAGGTGGACGTGCTCGTGCTGCTGCCGAACGACGGCGAGCAGCTCAACCAGGTCGCCCGCCGGGCGATGGACGCGGGCATCCCGGTGGTGAACCTCGACCGGATCTTCCCCGACAAGCTCTCCTACCGGACCTGGATCGGCGGGGACAACTACGGCATGGGCGTCGCCGCCGGGCACTACATCGGCCGGAAGCTCAAGGAGAAGGGCGTCACCGACCCGGTGATCCTGGAGATCCAGGGCATCGCCACGCTGCCGCTCACCCAGGAACGCTCCAAGGGCTTCGAGGACGCGCTCCGCACGTACGGCTACCGCGTCACCGCCCGCCAGGACGCCCAGTTCACCGTGGAGTCCGGCACCGAGGTGGCGACCAACCTGCTGCAGGCGCACAAGAAGATCGATGCGATCTGGAACCACGACGACGACCAGGGCGTCGGCGTGCTCGCCGCGATCAAGGAGGCGGGCCGCAACGAGTTCTTCATGGTCGGCGGCGCCGGCTCGGCGAACGCGATGCGGGAGATCCAGTCCGGCACCAGCGTGCTGGAGTGCACCGTCACCTACAGCCCGACCATGGCGGGCTCGGCCGTGAAGCTCGCCCGGCTCATCGCGCAGGGCAGGGGCATGAGCGACCTGGTGGAGCAGCAGGTGCCCCAGTCGATCACGCTCGCCTCGGAAACGATCACCAAGGACAACGTCGAGCAGTACCTGCCGCTCGGCTTCGAATCCTAAAGTCAGGGGGCAACGCACGTGACAACGAACAGCGCCACCGGCGGTGGCCCGGGCGCGGTCCCGGCGATCGGGGTCGGCATGGTCGGCTACGCGTTCATGGGCCGGGCGCACTCGCACGCCTGGCGGAACGTGACCGCGTTCTTCGACCCGCCGCTCCGGCCGGTGCTCGCCGCGCTCGCCGGCCGTACCAAGGAACGCGCCGAGGCCGCCGCCGCGAGCCTGGGCTGGGCCGCCGTGGAGACCGACTGGCGTGACCTGGTCGCCCGCGACGACGTCCAGATCGTCGACATCTGCACGCCCGGCGACTCGCACGCCGAGATCGCCATCGCCGCGCTCGAGGCGGGCAAGCACGTGCTGTGCGAGAAGCCGCTCGCCAACACCGTCGCCGAGGCCGCGGCGATGGTGCGGGCGGCCGAGCGGGCGGCGGCGCGCGGGGTGCGCAGCATGGTCGCCTTCAACTACCGGCGGGTCCCGGCGATCGCGCTCGCCCGCAGGCTCGTCGCCGAGGGCCGCCTCGGCGAGCTGCGGCACGTGCGCGCCCAGTACCTGCAGGACTGGATCGTCGACCCGGAGTTCCCGCTGGTGTGGCGGCTGCGCAAGGAGAAGGCGGGCTCCGGCGCGCTCGGCGACATCGGCGCGCACATCATCGACACCGCCCAGTACATCACCGGCCGGCTCATCACCGGCGTCTCCGCGATCACCGAGACGTTCGTGACCGAGCGCCCGCTCGCCGAGGAGTCGGCCGGGCTGTCCGCCGCCGCGGGCACCGCCGCCAAGGGCCGGGTGACCGTGGACGACGCCGCGCTGTTCATCGGCCGCATGGAGGGCGGGGTGCTCGCCTCGTTCGAGGCCACCCGGTTCGCCACCGGCCGCAAGAACGGCCTGCGCATCGAGATCAACGGCTCGCTCGGCAGCCTCGCCTTCGACTTCGAGGCGATGAACGAGCTGTGGTTCTACGACAACACCCAACCGGGGGCCGAGGGCGGGTTCCGGCGCATCCTCGTCACCGAGCCCGACCACCCGTACGCGGGGGCCTGGTGGCCGCCGGGACACGGCCTCGGGTACGACCACACCTTCACCCACGAGGTGAAGGACTTCCTGGAGGCGATCGCCGCCGGGACCGATCCCGCGCCGTCGTTCGCCGACGGCCTGCGGGTGCAGAAGGTGCTCGCCGCCGTCGAGCGCAGCGCCGCCGACGGCAGCCGCTGGACCAGCGTCGAGGAGATCGAGGAGGACGCATGAGCACCCGGCCCGTGACCCTGTTCACCGGACAGTGGGCGGACCTGCCGTTCGAGGAGGTGTGCCGGCTCGCCGCCGAGTGGGGCTATGACGGCCTCGAGATCGCCTGCTGGGGCGACCACTTCGAGGTGGACAAGGCGCTCGAGGACGACTCGTACGTCGCCCGCAAGCGCGATGTCCTGGAGAAGTACAACCTCGGCGTCTGGACGATCTCCAACCACCTCGTCGGCCAGGCGGTCTGCGACCACCCGATCGACGAGCGGCACAAGGGGATCCTGCCCGCCCGGATCTGGGGCGACGGCGACCCGGAGGGGGTACGGCAGCGCGCCGCCGAGGAGATGAAGAACACCGCCCGCGCGGCGGCGAAGCTCGGCGTCAAGACCGTGGTCGGCTTCACCGGCTCGTCGATCTGGCACACCGTGGCGATGTTCCCGCCGGTCCCGCCCGCGATGATCGAGGCCGGGTACCGGGACTTCGCCGACCGGTGGAACCCGATCATCGACGTGTTCGACGAGGTCGGGGTGCGGTTCGCGCTCGAGGTGCACCCGAGCGAGATCGCCTACGACTACCACACCACGGTGCGCACGCTGGAGGCGATCGGCCGACGCCCGGGGTTCGGGCTCAACTGGGACCCGTCGCACATGGTGTGGCAGCAGGTGGACCCGGTCGGCTTCATCCTCGACTTCGCCGACCGCATCTACCACGTCGACTGCAAGGACGCCAAGGTACGGGTCGGCGACGGGCGGCGGGGCCGGCTCTCGTCCCACCTGCCATGGGCGGACCCGCGCCGCGGCTGGGACTTCGTCTCCACCGGGCGCGGCGACGTGCCGTGGGAGGACTGCTTCCGCGCGCTCAACGCGATCGGGTACGACGGCCCGATCTCGATCGAGTGGGAGGACGCGGGCATGGACCGGCTGCAGGGCGCGCCCGAGGCGCTCGAGTTCATCCGGCGGCTCAACGCGATCACCCCGCCCGCCGCGTCGTTCGACGCCGCGTTCGCCTCGGAGTGACGCTCCGCCAGGGGGCCTCGGGTGTCGGTCGTCTTTCGTGAGGCGCGGCGGGAGGACGTGCCGGTCATCGTGGCCATGCTCGCCGACGACCCGGTGGCGCGTACCCGGGAGTCGGCGGACGGGTCCGACGACGACGCCTACTACGCCGCTTTCGACGCGATCCAGGAGGATCCGAGAAACGAGCTGATCGTGGCCGAGTCGGACGGGGAGGTGGTGGGCACGATGCAGCTCACCTTCATCCCCGGGCTGTCCCGGCGCGGCGGCGAGCGGCTGCAGATCGAGGCGGTCCGGGTGGCCGCGTCCATGCGCGGCCAGGGCCTCGGCCGCATGATGATCGGCTGGGCGGTCGACCGCGCCCGGGCCCGCGGCTGCCGCCTGGTCCAGCTCACCTCCGACAAGTCCCGCACCGAGGCACACCGCTTCTATACGTCCCTCGGCTTCACCGCCTCCCACGAGGGTTTCAAGCTCCTCCTGTGACCGCCCCCGGGAGGCGGTGCCGAGCCGGTCGGCGCAGGTCAGGGGCGGGGACCTGCGCCGGCCCCCGCCCGCGGCCCGGTACCCGAGCGGGTGGGTACGGCCGGCCGCGGGCTCAGCCGTCCGAGGACCCGCCGAGCAGGTGGGCGTTGGGTTCGCGGGCGCGGTCGGCGAGGTCGGCGATCTCGACGAGGGTGACCCCGGCGGCCTCCAGCCGGGCCGCGCCGGTGGCCTCGACGAACACCGACGGCTCCCGCCAGGCGTACACCACCCGCCGGATGCCCGCCGCGATGATCAGCTCGGCGCAGGTGCGCGGCCGGGATTTGCGCCGCCCGCACGGCTCGAGGCTGCTGTAGATCGTGGCC
>Ga0207866_1001333_pt1 | contig 24659 bp, 17 predicted proteins | sample HigsolmetaAR203D_FD_184835 | JGI IMG/M metagenome (GOLD analysis project Ga0207866, IMG submission 184835) | Ionic liquid and high solid enriched microbial communities from the Joint BioEnergy Institute, USA - AR20-3-D (SPAdes) (version 2) ...
TCCTCCAATACATGAGCCATCAGCGTTGCAAATTCTGCCTGAAGCAGGCGAAATAGGGTGGTTTCCAGTTCTTTAAAAGTCTGCGCATTCGTAGTATGATGAGACATAAGGGTTCTCTCCTTGGTATTTGTGGTAGTTGTGGTGACTTCACTTTACCAAGAAGAGGCCCTTTTTGCTATCCCTTTGCCCACAATAAGTTTACACTAACAATCGAAGAATTATTTTGTTAAAAAGATTCTTTTTCAATATTGCAAACCACAAAACAGATGAATTGACCGGTCCAAAGTTCTATGCTATGTTAATATTAACTTCATATCGATTCAATTGTACGGAAGAACCGTCCTTTTATGCGCATTGCGTAAAACGGACGGTTTTTTTATTGCGACAAGTCAGTCTCCTACACTACCGCAGCCAAAATGCCGAAGGATAAATTAAGAGATTCCTATTTTTGAAGAATTTGTTAAATACAACGAAATTTTTCTCCAGCAGCAACAACATGCGGCAAGACCACTTTTGTTTAACAGAGTGGGCTTGTAGAGGCGGCCGGTTGATCTCCCGGTAAAGGGATAAGGCCAGGGAGGTATATCAGGCATTGACGTTGATGTTCTGTTTGGCATATTCATCGCCGCTTTGCTTACGTTCCTTAAAAAGAAATAGCCCGCTTTAAAAAATTAGCCCTCCCTCAGCAAAGATTTTCGTCTATTTAGCCAAGTCCCGTTTCATAAACAAGTCTTCCGCTCTTTAAGCGGCTATTGCGCCAAACCGATGAAGTTACTTTCTGCGTTTTTCTTTTTGTATTTTTTGTATTCCATTGTTGCAGTTTTGCACAAAAATAAAAGCTTGCGCAAAGACGAAAGGAGCAATTTTTGATGAACAACAGAAAACCCTGGATTCTTTCTTTTGTGATGGCAAGTTCTTTGCTTTTGCCGCCCTTGGCGGCGGTTCACGCGGCTGACAGCCCGTTTCCTGACGTGAAAGCCGAATGGCAAAAAGCCCCCGTGACAAAAGCGGTTCAACGCGGTTATGTCAATGGTTACGAAGACGGGACATTCCGTCCGGATCAACACGTCACCCGCGCCGAATTTGTGAAGATGATCGTTTCTGCTTTGCGTTTGCAGGTTTCTCCGCAAAAAGGGGGAGAAGCCTGGTATACCCCTTACGTGAACGCCGCGGTCAAAGCGGGCATTCATGAATGGAAAGATTTCACCAAAGGCGATTGGAACACGAAGATGACCCGTATGGAAATTGCGCGGATGGCGGTCCGTGCGGCGAGTCTGGAAACGGAAGAAGAATCGGACGGGGCCTATATGTATGCGGCGACCAAATACGGCCTGATTCACGGCATGCAAGACAGCCAGTTGGCTCCGGACGAACCGACAACCCGCGCGCAAAGTGTCACGCTCATTGAACGGATCTTGGCGTTAAAAGCCGGAGAAAACATGCCCGTGGACAAATACGCCGTGGAGCAAGCGGAAATTTTCTGGAAAGGAACCAACCTGCAAACGAAGTTCGGGTATATTCCTACGGAATTTCCCATCGTCCGAAAGATCGGCAACGGCCTGACGTTGACGGTACACCAATTCCTCATTGCGGATATGACCGATCCGAAGGATCCGCTGGCGAAGATGGTGAGGGGATTTGGGATTAGTAAAACCAGTCAAACACCGGAATTGGATCAAAGTTATGTATTCAATTTTAAAGTTTCGGTCAAAAACGAGCTGGAAGATCGCAGCAGGACAGGAGGAATTTTTTTCTATGTAGTTATGCCATATAGAGAAGTCTTTCATGATCAATTTTTATACGGATTTGATACAAGAAAAATCGGTACGTATGAAGGTTGGATGTCGTTTAGCAGAGATAAACAATCGATAGATAAAATGATAGCTTCGGATAGAAAGCCTCGCTTCTTTTTGGAAATTGTAGGTGAAACAGTTTTCTTACACGAAGATCCTTATAATATGCGGTGAGTAAATGATGAAATGGAACAAACGAAACCTGACGGCCTTCATGCTGGCGTTGGTGTTGCTTGGTTCCACGTTGCTGTTTTTATGGCCTTCCGGCACCCATGCGGAAAAACGGTACATTGACTTCGCACAAAGCAAACTGAGCGCAACCGAAACCGCGGACTTTTACGTCCCGCAAAAAACGATGAACATGACCTTTCTCCTGAATGAACCGGGAGAAATCAAGTCGGTCAAGGTATTTATGAAAAATGAACAGGGGCAATATGTTCAGGTTCCTTCGCAGTTTGACACCAATACCAAAAAGCTAACCTTTACCGCTAACGGTGTGGCCCAAACGTTTTACGGCAAAAAAATGACCAACCCCGGCCACCACGTATATCGACTGCCAAACGGACAGCGTTGGGAACATAAGGGCGAGCGAACACCAGCGATCCAGTTTATTCCCGATCAAAGTACATTTCAAAATGGAGTTACGCAATATCCAGGTGAAATTCCCCATCCTAACACCGGAAGAGTGCTGTACCGTGAAAGTCAGCAGCCGGTGCAATCGGTGGAAATGTATGCCGATCTCAGGTATGAGTACGGGGTCATCGGACAAGACGGATTGGAAGATAAAGCACCAAACTGGAATATGCGCGGGGCGGCGGTTACACATAACTATAAGGTTGAGAAACCCGGTACATTTTATGATACGGAAGATGGTATTAATGATGGTCAGGGAACCATGATCACTTCCGACAAACTTGATCCAAGTAGTATCACCATTTTTAAAGCCCAATCGAATCCGCAATATGTTAGATCGATTGGTACCGAACCCTATTATTGGGGAGCATCCGAAACGCCGGGATATGGCGAAGTCAAAGTCCGCCGGATGTTAACCGGGGATTTAATAGCGAATGAACATTATTATCTTACACCGGATAATGACGGTACGTATGGCGAAGATAGAAACTATTACATGGACATCGACACCTACTGGAAAGGCACGTCGTACCGCTATTCCGGTTACGTGGAAATTGAGTTTGACACGACCAAGGCGAACTTGATTGCCGCGGATTTGAATGCCACCGGTGCGCTGGTGATTCAAAATCCGGAGACGATTAAAGCCACGTTTTTGAATCAGGGCAAAGACATCACCACCGCCTTTGATGTCAGTGTCGTATTGGGACGGGCCGATTCGTATACGAAAGTGTTGGCTACCTGGCGTTTCAACGGCATGAAAGCCGGGGAACAAAAGGAACTCACCTTCCAGCATGTGTTTGATTCGTTCGGCGCGGTCGAAATGACGCTCATGGTGGATATGCCGAAAAACGAGATCGAGGAAGCATCCGAAGCCGATAACGTCTTTTCGCGGGTGTTTCAACTCGTCCCCGGCAAACCGACCGGCGACTTCGACATCGTGCCGTCTGAAATCACATACCGCGATCCGTTTACGCTCATTCCCAAAGACATCGAAGTGGGACCGGGATGTACGTATCAGTACCATATTTTCGAATTTATCAATTCGCCGCCCTGGCTTACGCCGCAGCAAAAAGGGATGACGTTGCAGCTGCGCTTTAACTACGGGGAATACCCGCCCAACTTGCAGATCGGCACGAACTGGATTCGCATGAAAGTGGTGTCGTCCTGCGGCGAATCGGATTGGGTGACTCATCCCTTAGTGGTCAACCCGCCGACCGGAATCAACCGGCCCCCGGTGTTTGAAGCCGGATGGTTCCCGGGCAATGACTTCATCGGCGTGAACCCGATCCATACGACCGTATTGGGATCGACCTTGAACTTGCGGATCATCAACGACCCGAACCGCACTCCGCCGATTCCTTCCGATCCGGACGGCGATCCGATTAGCTGGTATTGGGATTTTGCGGGAAGTCCGGACCCTTGGATTCGCAGCTTGCCGCAGAAGTACGGACTCAATCCAACCCGTGACCGGTTTACGGGCATTGTGGCCGACCAGGAAGGTACGTTTTCGGTGGAAGTGACGGGAACCGATCCGTTTGGCGCGTCCACCAAACGTACCGTCATGATCAGCGTGGTTCCGCCAAACCCGGTGGCCGTCATCGGCTGTCCGAAGACGGTGAAATCCGGCAAAAAACTGGCCGATGGCGCGATCCACTCCCGAGCCAGTTACAGCCCTGCTGGACGTCCCATCGATCACAGCAAAGACGTATGGGAAAACAAGCAGGATGTGTATTACAACTACACCGGGCAGGAAATTAAAGTCACTGTCACCCTGAAGAAAGTGTTCGATGATAACGGCCTGGGATCGAAGAACAGCGATTCTTGCGAAATTACCGTGCTTCCCGATCCGCCTCCGGTGGCGAAGCTGGCCGTGCCGCCGTTGGGCTTAAGGAATCAGGACATTACGATTCAGAACCAATCGTACACGACCGACGGCGAACCGCTGGTCGATGTGGTGTACCGGTACAAGTACGACCGCAACAATAACGGATTTAGTGACGATTCATGGGTGACGTTGCCGGATAAAGACTTGAACAAAATCGTTTTTCGCGCGTCCAAAGTCGGAAAATACCTGTTCTATACCGAAGTGACCAAATCGACCGGCAGCAAAGCAAATACGAGCGCACAAAGCGAGTCCACACTGACGCTGAATATCGTGAACCTTGCTCCCAGCGTGTCGTTTGGACTCGAAGGGCAAAACGATCAACCGGTCATCAACCCGCCGGTCAACTACACAGCTTCGACCATTTATAACAACTGGCCATTGTATAAATCCAATACGACCGATACCCTTGCGCCCAAATCGAAATATTGGAGTGTGAACGGTCAGATCTTGCAAGGGTTAACGGCCAGGGAATCGCACGGCGGCATGCAGCAGTATTTTTCGCCGCAGCCCCAAGCCTATGATCCGTATCTTGAATATTACTACCGGATGAGCGCGGTGAACGATAACGGCTACGGAGCAAACCGGCTTTCTCCTTACCGGGCGTTGACGGAAGTGGACTTCAGCGGGCCGTTTATGGACAAGTACAACACGATCACGCATTGGAACACAGCAACTAACAGCACGAATGTTCCGAAATTCCGGGCCAGCGATACGCATATCTTTCTGAAGGCCAAAGACGGCGCGTTTGATGTCATCCGGGCGTATAAGATCAGCGATTTGGGACCGGTAAGCGAACAGTTTAATTTCAATACGCTAAAGTATGAATACAGCTACGACCATGGAAACCCGATCGCTTATGAATTGAGTTTCTATAATGCTTCTGAGCATGCGAAACCCAGAACGTTTGGCGGACAAACTTTCTATCCGACGGTGTTGGATTTTGAATACGCGGACGGAACATTGTATGTCATCCGGAGAACGACCGGCATTCCTTCCGGGGGAGACGGCGGGGGCGGCAAGAACGATATTGCCGTCTACGACCCGAAAACCGGCAAGGAAATCAAAAGTACCCTGGATACCGGGGCGTATGTTCCAGGCTTTGGCAGTTCCTTTGATTCGTTCTCGCAGACGCTGACGAAAAACGGGAACCTGGTGCTGAGGTATAACCGGTCCGTGTATGAATACAACAAAAACTTGCAACTGGTTCGTTCGTACACGATTCCGGCCCCCAGTCTGGCCAATCCGACCGAATTTGACCGGGTGTGTCCGGGAGGGTATTACAACTGGGAAACATCGAATCTGTTCCAGGACACGGACGGAAATCTGTACTTTTATGACTACCCGGTTTGCTACGGAACGTCCATCAGACACGGGAATATTTCCTTTTCTGGCCTGCCGATTCCGAACAACACGTATGTCACGAAGCTGACCAATACTTTTACGATCGGTTGGCGCAGGCTGATCAGCACGGACCTGAATACGTGGACCATTGCCGGGGGCATGCCTTATCTTGTCGGGGAGCAGTACAAAGACAACCGCAGACGGCCGTTCTTGCAAATCAACACCCGGAACGGAACGCTGCAAGCCCGCAGTTTCCATGTGGAAACAGCCGGATTCATGCATACGTATACGCTGGAAATCAATCACATCCGGCTTTCGGATGGAGCGTTGCTCAATTTGTATCCCGAAACAAGTCCGTATTTTTACGGCGACTGGAACATGAACTATCACGTCGATTGGAGCGGCAACCTGCTAAGCGGCCAGGGAAGCAAAACCGCAGACGGTTACCGGACGCACTATTCCAGCACAACTCAGCACATCGAAGTCACGGATCCGTCCGGAACCAAGCGCAGTTATACCGTCATGGCCCCACACCGCAGCGGCAACGGAACGAAAGGAACGCTGGTGTTTGCCGAGTATTTGGGAGACGGGTTGTTGGTGTACGGATACAGCTTTTATCAGGAAGGCATTTCCTTTGGGTACGCCAAAGGGCCGGCAACCACGAATCCGAAAGTGACGCAAGAGACGAATTTGGGCCAATTTGTTTCGACAAACAGCATTACCCAGGATATGAACTATTACTTTACCATGCGTCTAAGCGATACGAGCGATCAGACCATGCGGGCCGGATTTTCCTTCCGGATGAGCGATCCGAAGAACCGGCTTGCGGTGGAGGCAGACGGCGGGAAGATTTACCTGGCCCGGTATGTGAACGGGACAAGAACGGTGCTGGGATCCACCACCTACGCCATGGCTTCCGATACGGACTATGCGTTTCAGATCAAAACAACCGGCAGCCGGGTGCAAGTGTTTGTCAATTCGGTGGAAGTGATTGATGTCAGTTCCGTCAGCTACCCCGGCGGGAAATTCGGACCGTTCTCCGAACGGGATTACACGGCGTTCACCGCGATCCGAACCCAGGCCGATGTGCCGTTAACCACCGAATGGATGACCGGTTACGCGATATTGGAAAACGGCTATGCAGACGTAAGGTATCAAAACATTTTGTACTCTGACCCGGAAAATGACCCGCGAGCCGGAAGCATGCGCTGGACTTACAGCCACACGCCGAAGTTTTTGAACAACCAGGGACTTTCACCGCTGCACGGGCAGACCAGGACCACGGAAGTGACCCGGTTCCAGCATGTCGGGGAGTATGACATTACGCTGCAAGCCATTGACGACCCGTATCCGGATCCGGCTTACAAATATCCGAACAACACCTTTGACAATTACCGGGAAATGTCCGAGCCGTTCACGCGAAAACTGATTGTGCATCGCCGTCCGGTGGCACAGTTTACGCTTTCGACCGGTTCAGGGGGAATCATCAACTGGAACGACACCAGTTACGATCCGGACCGTTACAATCCCGGAAACGGCACTTGTTCACCGCCGGATACGACCGGATACAACTATTGTTCCAACCGCGGCATTTTCGAACGCAAGTACAGCTATGTCACACCAAGCGGGCAAGTGGTTCATGAAAAACTGGTGCGTCCGGACGAAGCCGGAACGTATCTTGTGTTCCTTCAAGTGCGGGACGAATACGGGGCATGGTCTTACCCGGCGCAGCAGACGATCACTTCCAGCGGCGGGGTGCCGCAAAACAGCAAACCGACCGTGGAACTTACGTATCCGACCGGCACGAATGCGAATCCGACTTTCACACTGTTAACCAAGCCGACGATCACCTGGCGGCAAAACGATACGCCGGGAACCGTCTTTAAAGGATACGCGGTGGTGATCCGTGACGAAACCGGCGCAACCGTGCTGGAAACGGGCGAAGCGAGTCAAAACACCACGTCCACGACCGCAAGCTGGCCGGTTTCGCAAGATCTGCCGCGCGGCGTGAAGCTTCAGGTGCAGGTGAAAGTCAGTGACGGCGAGCAGTGGTCCGATTGGTCCAACATCGGCTGGATGATCATCAATACGCCGCCATCGGTAACGATCACGTATCCGGACGGCTATTCGAAAGAAAATCCGACGATGATTTTTGATAACTTGCGTCCGACGATCCAGTGGAGGCAAAGCGACAACGAACGGAACCAGTTCAACCGGTTCCAGATCGAAATCCGCAACGCCAGCGGCACGATTGTCCATTCCACGGGGATTCAAACTCAAAATACGACATCCACAACAAACAGCTACAACATCCCGGTGGATCTGCCGACCCTTCAACCGCTGCAAGCGCGGATGAGGGTAACGGACGAGGACAACAATTTATGGTCCGAATGGAGCAATACGGTATGGTTCTTCATCGACCGGACACCGCGGGCCACGATGAAAGTGCCGAACGGGACGAAAACGAATCCGACCTTGATGGGGAATACGCCGACGATCCAGTTTGAACAGCGGGACGACGACCCCGGCAACGTGTTTACGAAATACCAGGTTCAGTTCTTGAATGAAGCCGGAAACGTCGTCATCCACGATTCCAAAGAAGTGTCGCAAAATGTGGCGGGGCAGGTTTCAACCGTAAGCTATACGGTTCCGGAGGGCGAGCCCTTGCCGTCAGGGCAAAAAATTCAGGTCAGGGCAAGAACGTATGACGGATACGTGTGGTCCGACTGGTCCACAGCGACATGGCTGAAGACCAATCGCCCTCCGCTCGCCGATTTCGACTGGACGCCGAAACCTGTGTGGGAAGGAGATACCGTAAATCTAATCAATCATTCCACGGATCCGGATGGCGACAAATTGTCCGCTTCCTGGCACATTCGCGGTCCGGACGGCAGGACCCTGTCCGGTGCCGGTTGGAACATGACCCTTGTTTGCCCGCTACCCGGCGAGTATGAGGTGACCCTGACCGTATCGGACGGATGGTCCGCGGATTCCAAAACCCGGTCGATCTACGCTCAGGAGTTGACCATTCTTCCGGAAGTTTATCACACGCCGGAATGGTTGGTTCATCACCAGAATAGCGGTCATAACGTGACAACCGTGCCGAAAGATTTTTATTCCGGTGAAATTTTTGTGACAGAAGCGATAAGTTCCCCCGCCCCGGTAAGCGAAGTAAAGGCATGGATCGATACAACAGGACTGAACGGAATGCCGTTGAAAGCGGAAGTCTTCTTGACACCTGCAGACTCACCGGTTCGGTTTCGTGGCGAACTGTTCGATGAGCGGTTCCTGTCGCTCACCGAAGGCTTGCCCAAAGGATTGCAGGTTATCCATTTCCAAATCCGCTACGCGAACGGAGTCATCAAGCAACAATCCGTGCCGGTCAACATTATTGCCAATGTGAACGCGGCCGTACAAGTGCATCGGCGCCAATAACTTGCCCGGGTGATTAATTTCCTAAAATATCAAGAGAGGGAATCAGCCAGGCCCCCGTCCTCCCACAACACTTCGCATGGATGGTTGCGGCTGTTCCGTTAGTCTAAAGTCGACTAAAGGGACGGCCGCTTTATTTTTCGTGACCTTTCCCCATTTGTTTCTTCCCTGCATTTCCTGCATTTGCCCTCCACTTCTTAATCGAATATAATAAACTTTATAGATTTTTTTCTACTAAAAAATTTTCTTTTTTGGCCGACAGGATAACACGTTTAGCCGTCAGGGAAACACGGCGGTTTCATCATTCGCCAGTTCTCGAACCTATTTCCTGGTAATGGAAATATTTCCGTTTTTTGAGAAACGGACCGATTGGAGGGGTGAGCATGAACATCAATCAATTGGAAACACTGGTTACCATATCGAAGACCATGAGCTTCCGCAAGGCGGGGGAACTGCTCAATCTGACCCAGCCTGCCGTATCCGCGCAGATCCGCAGTCTGGAGGAAGAACTCCAGACCGTACTGGTCGACAGAAATCAACCGGTGACGTTAACCGACAGCGGCATGTTGTTTTTGGAACATGCGATCCGCATCCTGCAAATCGTCGAAGATTTCAAACAACAATTAAACGATCTGAAACAGTCTCCGCGGGGGCATATTACATTGGGAACGACAACATCGATTGCCATGCAAATTCTCCCGAGGGTCCTCACTTATTTCCAAAACCAGTATCCGCATATTAAAACGACGATTCACTCCATGACTACTGCGCAAATTATGACCAGTGTGGAAAACGGAACGATTGATATTGGTATTTCTTATCTGTTTGATAATAATCCCCAGCTCGAAACTTCCATTTTATATTACGATATGTTCGAACTCGTCGTCTCACCTGAACATCCGTTAAGCAAATATTCCCATATCGCCCTGGAGGAGTTGAATCATATTCCGCTCATCATGTTATCGCCGGAAACAGCAGGCCGGCGCTTTGTCGACCAAGTGTTCAAACAGTATCATATAAAGCCGCAAATCGTGATGGAACTCTCCAGCAGCGAAGAAGTAAAACGGATGGTCGAATTGAACTTGGGAGCAGCGATTGTTTCCAAATTGGCTGCAGCGAATGAGGTAAAAAACGGAACGTTGCATATTATACAAGTGAATGAACTGGCCACGACGCACCCGGTGGGGATCATGTATAAGGCAGGACGATATATCAATTCCGCCATGCGGCAATTTATTAACGACTTGAAAGGAATGCCCGAAACGCATTTTCTCGGTACAGAGTAAGGCTCCAGGTTCCGGTTTGCCCAAAAAAGAAATTCTGCCGGAAAAGTAATACGGGACAAAAAAGGGCCTGCCGGAAAAAACAAAAGAGAGATTGTGAATGCCACGGTTTGGATAACGCGGTTTGGATAAGAGATTGATGATGGAGGGTATGGACATGAAATTTGATTTGCATACGCATCACGAACGTTGCGGCCATGCTGAAGGAAATATCCGCCGGTATATTGAAGCGGCCATCGATGCGGGACTGGATGTCATCGGCATTTCCGACCACTCTCCCTATTTTTACAGCGAAGAAGATCAGGCCCATCCGAACATCGCCATGGCCAAAAGCGAATTTCCTGCTTACATTTCGGAAGTGCTTCGGCTGAAAGAAGAATACCGCGGAAAGATCGAAGTATTGCTTGGGATCGAATCGGATTTTTTCCCCGAACACGCCGAATTGTACCGGAAAATGTACGAAACGGTACCGTTCGATTATATTATCGGCTCCGTGCATCAGAGCGGGGGAATCAGCATATTTAACCGGAACCGCTGGAAAAAACTGAACGAAGAGCAAAAATTGAGGGAAAAAGAAATTTACTATGACTTAATCCGGCAATCCGCTGAGAGCGGCATGTTCCAGATTTTGGGGCACATCGATGCGTTGAAAGCGTACTATCCCGCCCTGTCGCAAATCCGGACGAAAGCGGTTGACGAAACGTTGAAAGTGATTGCCGAAAACGGCATCGCGATTGAAATCAACACTTCCGGAAAAAACAAACAATGCGGAGGGTGGTATCCGGCCGACGACATTCTGGAACGGGCCCTGCATTACGGCGTGGAGGTCACGTTCGGTTCCGACGCTCATGTACCCGAACGGGTTGGAGATGAATGGGAACTGGTACGCAAACGGTTGAAAGAAATCGGTTTTCAACATTGGGTGTTTTTCCGGCAGCGGCAAAAGCAGGTCGTCCCTTTATAACGGGCTGCTTCGGTCTGGCAACTTGTTTGCCGTTTCGTCCCCTTTTATAGCCAATACCGGCACCTTTATAGCCATCCCTGCACCTTTATAGCCAATACCGGCACCGCCCACCCTCCTTGCCATAATATATATAACCGGAAACAAAAAGGAGGACCCTCACCGGAAAGGGCAGGTCCTCAAAGGGATATCTATATTCAAAAGGGGGTCATACGTACATAATAGACGATAATCATTAGAAGAACGTAACAATCATATTTCATTTTTATTACAAAAATTCCAACCAATGTCCCTTGCAATCCGAACATCCCACGTGAACATCGTATACGTGTGATTTTTGTCCTGCTCCCGGCCTCCTTCCCTTTCCCGGTTTTTCATGACGGTTATTTTAAAACCTGCAAGGAACATGTTATAATGCAATCTAAAAGATTACTGACACCGGAAGGATGGGCAAGAATGAATGTTTTAGCCGAGCAACTCAACTTGACCATTGAGCGGGAAAACAAGCATGTATTTGACATGCTGTCCACCCTGGGCAAAAAAATGTATTTTCCGAAAATTGGCATTTTAAGCCAGTCTGCCGAAGCGAAAGCGAAAGCGAAAAAGTTTAACGCTACGATCGGCATTGCGTTGGAAAATCAGGAACCGATGCATCTGAAAGTCATACAGGACACGTTGTCGGCCTATGCCCCCAAAGACCTGTACGATTACGCTCCCCCGGCCGGAAAGCCGGAACTGCGCGAGGCGTGGCGCGCGAAAATGCTGGAAGAAAATCCTTCGCTGCGGGGAAAAAAGTTCGGTAAACCGATCGTCACGAACGCGCTTACGCATGGTTTGAGCATCGTCGCCGATTTGTTTGCCGATGCGGGTGACGCTGTCATTCTTCCCGACAAAAATTGGGAAAACTACGAATTAACCTACGGTGTCCGACGCGGTGCGGAAATCGTCTACTACCCCCTCTATAACCAAGCCGGCAAATTCAACTCCGAAGGTTTGAAAGAAGCGATCCTTGCACAACGCAGCAAAGGAAAAGCGATCGTTGTGCTGAACTTTCCGAACAATCCCACCGGGTACACCCCCGGCTTGCAAGAAGGCAAGGAGATCGTGGCCGCACTGAAAGCCGGAGCGGAAGCCGGCATCAACATTGTGGCGGTAACCGACGACGCCTATTTTGGCTTATTCTTCGAAGATTCCATGCGGGAATCGCTGTTCGGGGAACTGGTCGGCTCGCATCCGCGGATATTGCCCGTGAAAATCGACGGAGCCACCAAGGAGGAATACGTCTGGGGCTTCCGCGTCGGGTTTATTACTTACGGCGGTGAAAGCGACGAGTTGCTGAACGCGCTCGAGCAGAAAACGATGGGCATCATTCGCGCTACGATCTCCAGCGGCCCCCATCCTTCGCAAACGTTCGTCCTGCATGCTTTGCGCACGCCGGACTACGCCGTGCAAAAAGCGCAAAAGTCGGATATCATGAAAAGACGCGCCAACCGTGTCAAAGCATTGCTCGACAGCGGCCGTTTTGACGACGCCTGGACCTATTATCCGTTCAATTCGGGCTACTTCATGTGCTTAAAGCTGAAAACCGTAAACGCCGAAACGTTGCGGTCCCATTTGTTGAATGCCTACGGCGTCGGAACGATTGCTCTGGGGGAAACCGATTTGCGCGTCGCCTTCTCCTGCATCGAAGAGGAACATATCGAGGAACTGTTTGAGCTCATTTATAGCGGGGTCAAAGATTTGGAGAAAGAAGCCGCGGTCCGGTCAGGCCAATAACTTCAAAGGTCAAACCTTGCGTGAATCGACACGTGAATCGGCCATGCACAAATCTTCGATCCGTCAATCACATTCAACCATAACAACTTCGGTCATACCGAATTTAACCAGATCGAATTCAACCGTATCAGATTCAACCATATCAACTTTGGCCGTAACAAATTCGACCCAATCAAATTTAACCATATCAAATTCCAAATTCGGCCGTATCAAATTCAATTAACCGAAGCCCGTTTCCGGCCGCCTGATTCAACCGTATGAAAACCCGTTGCCATCCGCCTGATTCATTCGCGCAAAAACCTGTTTCAACCCCCCGGTCCGCATTCAGCGCGATGGGACTGCCTGCCGTCGATTTCATGAGAAAAAAACCCGTATCTTCCGGTCATAAGCCGGATCGATACGGGTTTTTACGCATTATTGAGTTTTTAGGCATTATCGAGGAAACGTAGGGAATTCAGGAAACGTTTGGAGCGGAAGCTTTGATTTCGATTTGCTCCACCAATTGATTTTTTATTTTCAGTTCCACCGTGCTGCCGGGTTTAAATTCAATCCCGTTCGTGATGAGATAAAATTTGTCCGACACCAGATACTCGAGCAAGGCCGGCGCTTGGTTATTGCCGTTGTCTTTCGTAATGCGGACGATATTTTTGCCCTGGCCGTTCGGTCCGAAATAGACCAGATTTCCTCTGACGGTGAACAGCGAATTGTTCTGGTCGGCGGGCGTAATTACTTCCACGTAATAGATGATCCGCGTATTATTGGCCAGATACGTGTGCACTCTGACTTGATCCCCGATTTTCAGGCCGCCGGCTGACAACCTCTCTCCGTTGCGCCAAATCGTGGCATTCGCATCCAGCTTGTACTGATATGTTTGTCCGTTCCTTTCGATCGACAACGTTTGATTGTCGATGACCGACCGGATGGTTCCATAGAAGGTGTTGTCCACATCGATTTGATCGCCGGTAATATCCAGCAATTTGGCCATTTCCGCACGGGTTACCGGTTTGTTGGGCCGGAAGGTGTTGTCCGGATATCCGTTGATTAAACCTTGCTGCGTGGCAACTGCGACATAACCGACAGATCCTGCGGGAATCTGATCCGCATCGCGGAAAGGAAGTTGGACATTCATGTTCGCTTTCGCTTCCTCTTCTTTCTTCAACGCTTTAACGAGCAGCGTCGTTGCCCATAAACGGTCGGCAGCCTTATTGGGATGCACCATATTTTCGGATTCGCCGAACAAACCGTTCTCGACGGCGACGGCCACATACCCTACCGCCCAATCGGGAACATTTTTCGCATCTTTAAAGTTCAGTTTGGTATTCATTTCTTCATAAGATTCCGCCTGGCTGCGGAGCCCCATCGCCACGACTGCGGCTTTGATCGCTTCAATGCGCTTGATGGGCTTGTTGGGTTGGAACGAGCCGTCCTCGTATCCTTCAAACACACCCTTGGAAGTCATGCTGGCGATATAGCGGAGCGCCCATTCCACATCTGCGCTTTGCAGATCGTTAAAATGAAAATGAATATTAATATTTTTGCCGTATTTCACGGAACTTCCGCGATGATCGTCCCTGTCCTTCCCCCGTCCCTTTCCTTTTCCATCCGCGAGAGCGGAGGTTGAACCTGCGAATACCATCGCCACCGTCAATCCGGTGAGCAGGATCTTCTTCCATGTGCTTGTTTTCATCGTATTCCTCCTCATCCCATCTGGCAAATTCATCGAGGTATCAATATGAATCCGTAGAACCTTCGCGAAGTGTTCTGCTATGCAAATCATTCGCTCATCCGGCCGGATTTGTGGGGGTGAGGGACAAAATGAAAAACCTTGGACGATTGCCGGCAATCATGATAGACTGATAGCATAGCCGAAAAGGGAGCCGAATACGGCACCATGAAGCCCGGGATGAAACGTGGAAACATTAGTTGGAGTTGAAACGTCAGATGAGAGTTGAAACAATTAGTTAGAGTTGAAACATCGGAAAGGGAAGAACAAGTACATGCGCGGAAAAAACATCGCAATCTTCATCATCGTCGTCGGCATTATGGCCGCGCTGGCATCGCTTGCGCCTTCCATCCTCATGCCGCAAGGCGGCAATTCGCCGCAGGGCGCAAGCGGCACGGGACAACCGGAAAACGGGAATGCAAACTTCCAAACGGACAAGCCTCAACAGCAACAAACGGATCCGTCATTGCGGAAAGAAGCTGCAGATCCGCCGCCTATTCCGACGGAAAAGGCCGACATCGCATTGGTCGGCACCGAACTCGAAGGGATGTACCTGGCGCGCGCCGCCGCCGATGAAGGATTGGCCGTGAGAATCATCGACCCGCGGGACGCTGTCGGCGGACAACTGCTGCAAGGCGAGATGCTGTTTCTCGACGAACCGCGCGATGACCGGAACCGTTCATTGGTCCAGGGCCGCGTCAAGGAACTGTTTAGCGGGTTCAAAAGCGGCAAACTGCGCAAACTGACGGAATTTGCAGCTTATTTTAACGAACGGCTGCTGCAGGATTTGGCTGTTGAATCGGGAATACGCATAGAAAAAGTGGAAACGGAACCCGGATTGAACGGACAACAAAATGTAACCTCGATAACGTACATAACAAAGGATGGGCAGACCAAAAAGCTCGAAGCCGATTATTTCGTGGACAATACCGATTTCGCCGCATTGGCCGGCCGCTTGCAGGTGACGAAACTGCCCGGTTTGGAGAAAGTGTACAAGCAGCATCCGGAATTTATGGCCAGCAGCATGATGATGAAGTTCAAAAACGTCGATTGGGATACGTTTCACCGCTCTTTCAACAGTTTAACGAGAGCCGAGATCAATAAAAAGTACGGCGGCGGTTACGTCAACGAAAGTTTCGCTTTGGGGCTGGTCGGCATTACCAACGCGTACACCCCGACGACGGACCGGGTTCACCTCCGCGGTTTGAATGCGCTCAACCAAAAAGACGGGGAAGTGATAATTAACGCGTTTTTGATCTATAACGTCGATCCGTCGGACGATGCATCCGTCGCGGAGGCTATGGAGATCGGCAGGAAAGAAATTCCCCTCATATTGGAGCATTTCCGCAAAACGCTGCCCGGATGGAGCCAGGCGGAACTGAACGGTTTTCCCAACTATTTGTACATCCGCGAATATCATCGTTATGAAACCGACTACGTGTTGCAAGTATCCGACGCCCTAGGCGGCCGCATGTTCTGGGATAACGTCAGCATCGCCGGATACCCCCTTGATCTGCAAGGAACAAGCGTGGTCAGATGGGGGATTGAAATGGGCCGCCCTGACAAATACGGAATCCCGTTGCGCAGTTTCCTGTTAAAAAATTACGGGAACGTCATCGTATCCGGCAAATTGGTCGGCGCCAGCGCCGTCGCCTACGGCAGCGCAAGGATCCAGGCCAACACCAGTCTCGCCGCCGAGTCGATCGGCGTCATATTGGGACAAATTCACGGCAAAAAAACATTGAAAGAATTAACGGAAGCGGACATGCCGGAACTGCACAGCTATTTGGAACAACATTACGGCATCAAACTGACAGGAGTGCAAGCGAACAACAAAATCGCCGGCTGGACCGAAGAAGAAATCAGAAAATTGGATGAATTTGAAATTACGTATCCGTCCTACGTGAACAAACGAAAAGCCAATTAGCCGCGTTCAGCGGTTGATTGGCTTTTTCATCGCTTCATTTTTCTTTCACCGATGATCGGACCCGCTCCAAAACTATTTGGCCGCTTGCATGGCCGCAGGCGGCCGGCCGGGCCAATGTTCAGGAGATAACAGGCTGCAAGGAAAGGTATTTTGCATACAATTTCGTGAGCTTGCGCAATTGTTCAACCTCCAATTGCCGGTTTCGGGTAAATTGCGCCGCATCTTTGGACCGGCAGACCGTCGTCACCGGAATCCCTTCCAATTGCAAATAATATTTGGCGTTCACCGGATAGTACTGCAGTTCGGCAAAGGAAGCGGTTCCGAGAAAATGTTGGAGTTGCTCCGCTTTTTCCGGCTGCTCCTGCCAATGCTTCGTTAACCATACGTACAATTCGGGATGGAAATTCGCCATGACGCCGCTAAACCCCGCGGCTCCCAGTTGCAGGGAAGCGAGCAACGTCGCCGAATTGGCGTTATACAGTTTCAAATCGCTGCCGCGGACTGCTTCCAGCTTGGCGCGGATTTGACCGATATCGCAGCAGGTGTCTTTTAAAAACAGGAATCGTCCCGTATCCGCGCACCACTTCAACAGTTCGGGGGAAACCAGTCTTTTATACGGATGAGGACATTCGTACAACCCGAACTTCACATCGGGCACTTCCTCCAATAATCTCACGGCATTGGCTTTCCAGACTTCATCGGGTTCGGAGGCAGCCGCCAGCCGGTTCGTTACCAGTACGAACGCCGCGATCCCCGTATCGGCGATTTGCCGAATCTCTTCAATTTGATCTTCCATGTTGTCGGACACGTGCCCGGAAGCAATCACCGGTATGCGCCCTGCCACCCGCTCGTTCACAAAACGGGCCAACTGAACGCGCTCTTCCAACGACAGGAAAAACATTTCGCTCGACTGGCAAACGGCGAACAAGCCGTCTACCCCCCTGGCAATATACCATTCGATGAGCTGTTCCAATGCCGGGTAATCAATCTTGTTGTCCTCCGTAAAAGGGGTGAGCATTGTCGGCCATACCCCGTCCGCAATCCAGCTGTTCATCATCGTTCCTCCATTTCTCGATCTTTACATAAAAGAAAGACATAAAGAAAGATAGCCATTGGAAAATAGCCGTTCCCTTGAGACTGTCGATTCATTGTGCAAAACCGTCAGAAAGTGAAATGATTGCGTCGAGTTTTGGCTTTCCATTCCTTACCTCTTCAATTCTTTGTCGGATCAAGGAATGGAAAACAAGATGTTTGAGTGAAGGAAGGCAACATTTCACTTCAAGCCGTATATTGTTGCACCATCAACAGTGCATCGACAGTCTCCCCTTTAGCTTAACGCAAAAAGGAGAGGATGAAAATATCTATTTTCTCCCCCCGTACAAGCATGCGTCTTTTTCCAATTCATCCGCTATCCAGGATTATGTTACAATGTAAAAAAATGAAGGCGTGCCGTCCAACATAAAAGGAGGGATTTGATGGAGTATGTCCGGGATTACACGATGTACGCTTCCGTTTTCGGCATGTTCAGTTTTGTCTGGTTCGGCTGGGCGCAAGAAAAACCGAGGGCAAGCTGGCGAATCTATATTGGTTTGGTGTCCGCCGCAGCTTTACTTGTTTGCCTGGTTGGCGTCTTGAGCGTGAAGAATTGGGATGCGCCTTCCGCATTGGCGGACGGAACGGCTTTCCGCAATTATTTGCTTACGGTCTATATCGAGTTTTTTTGGCTGGCGCAGGCGCTTTTGTGTTGGAAGTAGCAAGTAAATCCAAATCACAAAACCCTTGCCAACACTGACATTTTAAAGCTTAAAAAAAGCTTAAAACAGGATGCTTTTCCATCTACCCGAAGTTTTATGTATGCTCGAAATTTTATTTATCCCCATAAAAACGCGAGAAAGGAGCGCTCTTTTGTATCATATTCTACAAGAAGAACCGTTTTCCTGTTTTCCTTCTAAGAATTAACGGAAATGCCGAATGAATCAACGCGCAATCCTGGATCACTTACCGTTGGAGAACATTCTGCGGGCGGTTAAGATTTTCATCGGGCCTTTTCCCCGAAAATGATGGCAAGGAAAGTATAACATGCAAACCGTCAAATTGCGGGCAAAAAATATTCCTTGACAGATATATTCCTATTATGGTATATTATGGTCATGAATTTCTCGGGGGAGTATATGGCCTATGAATGTAACGACTTTCAGCGCTCTTGCCGAACCCAACAGGTTAGATATCGTTGAACTTTTACGAGACGGTCCCCTGTCAGTCGGAGAAATCGCAGACCGGCTTCAGCTGGGCCAGCCGCAAACTTCCAAACATCTCCGCGTTCTCAGCGATGCCGGTCTTGTCGAAGTGCAGCCGGTGGCGAACAAGCGGATTTATAAACTGCGCGCCCAGCCGCTCCAAGAACTGGACAATTGGCTGGAAACGTTCCGTCGTATCTGGGAAGAAAAATTCGACAATTTGGAGGCATATCTGCATCAATTGCAAGAACAGGATCATCGTGATAGCGGCAAGAAATAGTCCTGCCAAGCGGAGTCATAGCCGGCCTGCCCATTCAGGGGCCGGCTTGGATTCAATAAAACCATTGATGATGGGAGGATGGACATGGCTGAAAGCAACGTTACAACCAACACGGATACACAGGAAAACTACCCATTTGTGTACACACGCGTATTCAACGCGCCGCGCGAACTCGTCTTCAAAGTCTGGTCGGAAGTCGAACATCTCAAGAACTGGTGGGGACCGAAAGGTTTCGAGTGGGGAACGGCCCATCTTGATTTTCGTCCGGGCGGAGTGTTCCATTACAGCATGCGCTCGCCTGAAGGCCTCGAGATGTGGGGCAAGTTTGAGTATCGGGAAATCGAGGCGCCGGAGAAGATTGTATTTGTCAATTCGTTCTCCGATCCTGAATGCAACAAAATCCGGGCTCCGTTCAGTCCGACGTTCCCCATGGAAGTCCTGAATATCCTGACTTTCTCTGAAAATGAAGGAAAAACGACTCTGACCCTCCGCGGCGGCCCAATCGACGCAACCGAGGAAGAGCGCAACACGTATAAAGGAATGGTTGACTCTTTGAAGCAAGGATTCGGTGCAACCTTCGATCAACTCTCCGACTACTTGGAGAACATTCGACCGGGTACGCGGATATAACAATCGCAGATGTATTGAAAAGGAGCCGAATCATGAGCTCCTTTCATATTTATAGGCCTGTTCCGGAGTCCGCAGAACCAATTCCATGGTCGAGGACGGAGTGCAGGCGCGAATACCCATGATCTGCAAACGACTTGTTCGGGAGTGAGAGATATGGAGCAAAACAAGATCCGACGGGGGGACTACGGCATCGACGCTCCTTACGTCGTACGCAACCTGTTGCTGATAGGAGCCGGATCTCTCCTTCTTGGCGTTACGGCTTTTTTCATTTTCCCGGAACGGCTGCGGTGGCTTAAGGCGGCGATTGGACTCGTTTGCCTGGTCTCCTTTCTGGTCGTCACAGCGGAGGCGCTGTACATGATTTGGAGCAGCAAAGTGGGGAAGTTTCGCGAGCGGGAGAGGTTGCTCGATCTTGTTGCGCTGCGCGGCGACGAGAAGGTGCTGGATGTCGGATGCGGCCGGGGACTCCTGCTGATTGGAGCAGCCCGCAGGTTGACCATGGGCAGGGCGGTCGGTATCGACATATGGAACAAACAGGACCAGTCGGGAAACGATCCTGATGTGACCCGGGCAAACGCCCGGACAGAAGGAGTGGCCGAACGGGTGGAGATCATATACGGCGATGCACGGAACATGCCGTTTGCGGACAACGATTTCGATGCCGTCGTTTCCAGTCTGGCCATTCATAACATTCCCGGTTCCGGAGAGCGGTACCGGGCTCTAAGCGAGATTATGCGCGTGCTGAAACCCGGCGGCCGCTTTGCAATCCTCGATTTCCGGTATTTGCGGGAATATGCGGAAGGGTTTGAACGGCTCGGCGCTCTCGATGTAAAGATCGTCGGGCCGCACTGGCTGATGTTTCCCCCCGTCCGGATCATCACGGGACGAAAAGCGGAGTCGTAACGGACGAACAGCTTGCCCGTACCGTTTGATGACCGGACGCATGGTGAGCCCTTTCGTGGCCGTCAAGTGAATCTGGCGTTAAGACTGAAAATTCGCAACAATTGATGGCGTTTGAACCAATCCCTCGGTTGCTGAAGCGTCAACGCCGGTGAGGGGCAGTCTTGACTCACGGGCATGGGAATCTCAAACGGAGCATTCAGCGTTGGAGTACATGCATTGTATGCAGAAAGACTTTCTCAGGATTAAATTGATCGAGGCCCTTCTATGATTCGATCGCTTGCGCCAACGACATGACGTTCCGACCGACGCAGTGAGGGAAAGCCGGGGAAAAAGCGTTTGGAAGATCATACAATATGTCTACAAAACATTATCATGAAGAGATCACTTTATCGTCGGTTGCCGGCCATTTTCATATCAGCCCGTCCCATCTCAGCGAACTTTTCAAGAAACATCTTGGCGAAAACTTCGTCCATTTTTTGCACGAACTCCGCGTCAGACATGCTTGCCGATTATTGCTGTCCACGGACATGACGGTCTCGGACATAGCTCTGGAAGCCGGTTTTGGCTCATACAACACTTTTTCAAGAGTATTCCGGGAATCGCAAGGCGTAACTCCCACCGAGTATCGCCAGTGTCAACCGGGGAAACACAGCCCCAATTGATCAGCCTGCCGCAAAAGGACCCGTGAATTGCCGATATCCTGTCCCTTTCGAATTCCCCGGCTCCGTCGCTGCCTCGGCGAAGCTCGGGGGCGAACCGCCCCCACCTGTCCGATCCGTTAGCGTTTCCGCATTTTTTTGGCGATCAAGGTGCCGACCGACTGCACGAGCTGTACGAAAAAAATCAGCAGTATCACGCAGGTCACCATGACATTCGGCTCCCAGCGCTGATATCCGTACCGGATCGCGAGGTCGCCGAGACCGCCCGCCCCAACGACGCCCGCCATCGCGGTAGCGCCGATCAAGCTGATCGTCCCGGTGGTTAAACCGAGCACCAAACCGGGTCTTGCCTCCCGCAAGAGAACGCGCGTAATGATTTGCCTTCGGGTCGCGCCCATCGCCTGGAACGCTTCGATGACGCCGCGGTCCACTTCAAGGAGGGCCGACTCCATTAACCGGGCAAGATATGGCGCCGTATATACGACTAACGGCACGATCGCTCCTTTCACGCCGATCGTGGTGCCGACGATGGCTTTCGTAATGGGGATAATGGCCACCATCAAGATGATGAACGGCAAAGAACGCAAGATGTTGATCACCACATTCAAGATTTGATAGAGGCCCGGATTTGGATAAATGTGTCCAGGCCGGGTGACCACAAGGACAATTCCGAGAAACAAGCCAATGACCGCCGAGATGAGCAGCGAATAGCCGACCATCATGCCGGTCTCTTTCAGCGATTGCATATACAAGTCCCAGTATTCCCGGAAGCTCATGAAAAAATCAACCGGCATCGCCAATCACCTCGATCTGCAATTCTCGCTTCCTCAAATAATCCATGCCGGCCTGAATGTCCGACGGCTCTCCGATGACCTGCACGATGAGAACGCCGAACGTTGTGTCCTTGATTTGCGTGATGTTGCCGTACAGAATATTGGGGCGCAACGCGAACCTGGCGGCCAGATCCGCCCAGATCGGTTCGGCGGCATGTTCGCCGACAAACGATATCCGCAATAATTTCCCCGGGTTATCTTGCTCGCGGATTTTTTTCAGCAAAGATTCGGGCACATTCACGTCAAAAATGGCCTTGATAAAGTTCTTGGTGATTGTCCGCTTGGGGTTCGAAAAAACATCGAGCACTTTGCCTTGTTCAACCACTTCCCCGTTTTCCATGACCGCTACGCGGTCGCAAATTTTCTTGATCACATGCATTTCATGGGTGATCAGCACAATCGTGATATGATATTTGCGATTGATTTCCAGAAGCAGTTCGAGGATGGATTCGGTGGTTTGCGGATCCAGCGCCGAAGTCGCTTCATCACAAAGCAAGATTTCCGGTTCGCTGGCCAAAGCCCGGGCGATGGCAACGCGTTGCTTCTGGCCGCCGGAAAGTTGCGAAGGATATACGGATTCCTTTTCCTTCAAACCTACAATCTCCAATAATTCTCCGACCTTTCTCTTGATCTTGCTTTTTGGCGTATTGACCAGGCGCAAGGGGGCGGCCACATTGTCAAAAACCGTACAGGAAGAAAGCAGGTTGAAGTTCTGAAAAATCATGCCGATTTTTCGCCGGGTCTCCCGGAGCTGTCCCTCATTCAGGCCGGCGAGATCCACCCCGTTTATGCGGACAGTTCCCTCGGTTGGCCGCTCCAAAAAGTTGATGCAGCGAATCAGGGTGCTCTTGCCCGCGCCGCTGAAGCCGATGACGCCGAAAATCTCCCCTTGCTTAACATGCAGCGAGACGTTTTTGACCGCTTCTATTTTATGCTTGTCCTGAACGAACACTTTGGTCACGTTCTCAAGTCGGATCATGCCATTCATCCTTCCATTTCTCGATGAAAACAGAAAGGGCAGGTCCGCTCCCTGGGGAGAGACCTGCACATGAACAATGCCAAACGATTACCAAGCCGGAACCATGGAGTCGCCATATTTTTCCGTTACGAACTTTTTCACTTCTTCGGATTGGAATGCTTTAACCAAACGTTTAAAGACGGGCTTGTCCTGTTCCCCTTCACGAACCGCGATAATGTTTACCCAGGGGGAATCTTTCGGCTCGCGGTAGATGGCATCCTTGCTTGGGGAAAGACCATTGTCAATCGCATAGTTGGTATTGATCACGGCAGCCGTAAGGTCTCCGAGAGCTTTTGGAATGAAGGCCGCGTCCAGTTCCTTGAACTTGAGGTTTTTCGGGTTTTCGACAATATCGCGGACCGTAGCCGTAATGCCGACTCCTTCCTTCAACTTGATCAGGCCGGCGCTCTGGAAGAGGATCAGCGCGCGGGCGCCGTTCGTCGGATCGTTCGGCAGGCCGAGCGTGTCGCCTTCTTTCAGTTCCGAGAGATCTTTGATCTTCTTGGAGTATACGCCGATCGGATAGTTTATCGTGTCCGCCAGTTTCACGATGTGCGTACCGTTTGTCTTGTTAAATTCTTCAAGATAAGGGACATGCTGGAATGCGTTGGCGTCAAGCTGGCCGTCTTCCAGCACTTTGTTCGGTTGTACGTAGTCGTTAAATACAACAAGCTCCAGTTCCAGGTTGTCCTTCGCGGCAACCTCTTTGGCCACCTTCCAAATCTCTTCCTCTGCGCCGGCCATGACGCCGATTTTCAGTTTGGCCGGTTCGGAGGCGCTTGGACTCGCGTTTGGGCTTGGATTCGCGCTTTCGCCCGGTGTGCCGCTTTCCGCCTGATTGTTGGCCGGCGGGGAGCTTTCGCCGGATTTTACGTTCGATTGGCCGCAGGCTGCAACCATCGCCGCGAATATGACCATCATGAGAACCAGCAGAGACTTTCTTGCCATTCTAAGCACCACTTTCATTGAAAAATTATACTTGTCCGATTTAAATATTAATTATCCTACAGGATTAGTATGAAATAACTATAAAACGTCTTGTTTGCATCGTCAAGAGCAAAATTTCAAAGATGCAGCGGAAATGTTTCCCTGCCGCAAGGTGCGGACCTTTGTATTATGAGCCTTTTGCATTAATCTGAACCCTTGAGCTTCAAGGTTTTTTCGGTATAAAAAAAGGACTTCACCCCAACTTGGAGAAGTTTTCAAGTGACCAAAACCGAAAACTTTCAGGGAGTGAAGTCACTATGTATATTCTCCAAGAAAGCTTGTTTTCCTTCGAGGAATTGCAAAAAATGCAGTCGAAAGATCGATTGCCGATCTTCTTTAGCTCGCTTGATCTAAGACC
>Ga0207866_1001349_pt1 | contig 24446 bp, 20 predicted proteins | sample HigsolmetaAR203D_FD_184835 | JGI IMG/M metagenome (GOLD analysis project Ga0207866, IMG submission 184835) | Ionic liquid and high solid enriched microbial communities from the Joint BioEnergy Institute, USA - AR20-3-D (SPAdes) (version 2) ...
AAGCTATCGGCTCAAGGACAAGCGCAAAGCCGGCAACAGCCCGGCTCGGGCTCGGACTGCTGCCCAATAACCCTTCAACCCCAGGGGGTCAAATTTACTTCGGCGCGAGCGCCGACAAAGGGGTCAGCTTTCAACCGGCGTTGACACGGAAAGAGGAAAACGGGCTTCAATGATGCCTCGGCATTTCACCGAGGAAATCCGACCGCCACGGATGAACTTGTACCGGCTCGCTTGGAAGCTTCAATGATGCCTCGGCATTTCACCGAGGAAATCGCCCAGCAACCAGTGTTCCTCGATGGCGGTCGGGTGGTGCTTCAATGATGCCTCGGCATTTCACCGAGGAAATCTACCGCCTGCCAGTGGGCGAGCGGGACCACTACGAGGTGCTTCAATGATGCCTCGGCATTTCACCGAGGAAATCAGTTTGATGTCGTTGTCGTTCATGGGTTGTCCTCCAGCTTCAATGATGCCTCGGCATTTCACCGAGGAAATCTCTTGGCGAAGCTGGCGGCCATATCAGCGCCGATCTTGCTTCAATGATGCCTCGGCATTTCACCGAGGAAATCGATGCATACTCGCCCCTTAATCATCCGCCATAGCCGCTTCAATGATGCCTCGGCATTTCACCGAGGAAATCATGGTGAGATTCATGATAGTCCCCTAGTGATTAGTTGCTTCAATGATGCCTCGGCATTTCACCGAGGAAATCCCGGAGACTTCATGAGCTCGATTTGGTCCGAGCCCGCTTCAATGATGCCTCGGCATTTCACCGAGGAAATCGCTGGAACAGCAGCGCAACACGTTGCGCCAGGTATCGGCTTCAATGATGCCTCGGCATTTCACCGAGGAAATCCAGGCCCGGCGCGCCAGCCAGCGCCATGGTCGGCTCGCTTCAATGATGCCTCGGCATTTCACCGAGGAAATCGCCAGCCGGGCACAAACCCGACATGTACGACGAAATGCTTCAATGATGCCTCGGCATTTCACCGAGGAAATCTTCGCGGCTCAGAACGGGCTCGATATCACCGACCCGGCTTCAATGATGCCTCGGCATTTCACCGAGGAAATCCATCGTTCGGGCGTATTGGAGCAACGAGGCCACGGTGCTTCAATGATGCCTCGGCATTTCACCGAGGAAATCCAGGGCCAGGCGCATGGCGATTTCACGGGTGCGCCCGCTTCAATGATGCCTCGGCATTTCACCGAGGAAATCCGTGCCGGGCCTCGACATCGACCGGCGCAGCAACGCCAAGCTTCAATGATGCCTCGGCATTTCACCGAGGAAATCAGGACGACGCCGATCGAACCTCACGCTCCTGCATGGCGCTTCAATGATGCCTCGGCATTTCACCGAGGAAATCCGTCGTTCGGACGGCCCAATAAACCCACTCTCAACAAGGCTTCAATGATGCCTCGGCATTTCACCGAGGAAATCGATGACGCTTGGGGATGGGGCCGCAGGCTGCCTGGCCGCTTCAATGATGCCTCGGCATTTCACCGAGGAAATCTGCCCGCATGTTCTGTATGGTCCGATCTGCCGGGCAAAGCTTCAATGATGCCTCGGCATTTCACCGAGGAAATCAACGGCTGGAAGGATATCGAGGCCGCTGGATACGGCGCTTCAATGATGCCTCGGCATTTCACCGAGGAAATCATTGACTTAGCAATCGCCCCATTTGCGCCGCCTATGCTTCAATGATGCCTCGGCATTTCACCGAGGAAATCCAAGCGCGACATGCAGGAAATGCTTTTCCGTTTCATGCTTCAATGATGCCTCGGCATTTCACCGAGGAAATCAGCTTCGCATAACGAGATCGAGAGGTTGACCCGTGAGCTTCAATGATGCCTCGGCATTTCACCGAGGAAATCCGCCACTAAACGACATGCCTTATGACGCCTACATGCTGCTTCAATGATGCCTCGGCATTTCACCGAGGAAATCTTTTTCTGTCGGGCGATGCAAGCGCTATCTTTATGACGCTTCAATGATGCCTCGGCATTTCACCGAGGAAATCGACCGCCGCCAAGGACCGGAGAACACTGCAGACATGGCTTCAATGATGCCTCGGCATTTCACCGAGGAAATCCGACAACGCGGTGCCTGCCGCCAAAAGCACCACCAAGCTTCAATGATGCCTCGGCATTTCACCGAGGAAATCTGCCGCGAGCGTGGAGCCGGTGGCGCAGATATACCGGGCTTCAATGATGCCTCGGCATTTCACCGAGGAAATCCTTCTCAGACCGCTGGCACCCGGAATGCCGTAACAGAGCTTCAATGATGCCTCGGCATTTCACCGAGGAAATCCGTCACCCCAGGCGGTTGTCACTGTCCCTTTTACTCCGCTTCAATGATGCCTCGGCATTTCACCGAGGAAATCGGCCGCCGTGGTGGCGGGTATGTTCACGGTTTTCGTGCTTCAATGATGCCTCGGCATTTCACCGAGGAAATCCATGACCGACATTAAACTGCCGCCGTTGGCGCGCCTCGCTTCAATGATGCCTCGGCATTTCACCGAGGAAATCAGGATGCGCGGCGAAAAACCCACGATGGACTCAGCCGCCGCTTCAATGATGCCTCGGCATTTCACCGAGGAAATCCTGCAGGGCGTTCTGCTTAGCCCGCTTGCGAACAATTGCTTCAATGATGCCTCGGCATTTCACCGAGGAAATCCAACAAGGCGCTGCAAACCATCGGAACAAACTTTGCCGCTTCAATGATGCCTCGGCATTTCACCGAGGAAATCTGCCACTTCTGCCTCGCCCACGTAACACGGCTCCGGAGGGTCAAGTGCGAGAGGTACCCTACCGGATCGCCTGTTCGACGAGTATAGCAGGGCCAGCCCACTTTCATTTCATACTAATGTCATGTTTTTAAAGAACATTTACCATGCGAGGGGTTCTCTACGCAACGGGCGCCGCCATAGCGCTCGCGGAATTGCGGCGGATCAAACTATCACGGGCTCCTTAGTGACCGGCTCGAAGCCTTTCTTGCCAAGGCTGATCACCCGGGGCACCAACCGTTCTGCACTACCCAGGTCGATGACCAAGACGTGATCTTCCGCATGGTGAATGATCGTGTCCAGTGCTGCCACCATTTCAGCATGGTGACGGTCGGTCAACCGACACTGGAATACGGACAGTTGGACCCACTCGCCGTAAGCTTGCATAAGCCGGAAAACGGCACGCCATCGCTTGGGATCGGCAATATCGTACGCTACGATATATAAGCGGTCACTCATGGTCAGCGGGTGATAAAGTTAGGATAATCGTCTATCTCACCCAACAAAAATCGGCCAAGCAAGCGCGCCTGGATTTCAAGCAGGCGACGATAGCTGACTGGGTAGCCGAAAACCGGATGAGTGACTTCCTGGCTCATGCGCCGCTCGAAGGCCCCGATCAAGCGTTTTCGGCCGTCTGAATCGAGGTTCACGCTAGTTCCCACGTGAACGAAATCGGTTGGCTTTACTTCACCGTTGTTGATTGCCATCAGCACGGCGGAATCGGCAAGCAGCGGACGAAACGGTTCCATCATGTCTAAAGCCAGCGCAGGTCGCCCGTAGCGCGGTTGGTGATAGAAGCCGCAATATGGATCCAACCCGACTCCGCTCAATGTTACTGCCCAACTCCGCACGAGCAAGGCATACGCGAAAGAGAGCATGGCATTGACCGGATCCTCCGGCGGTCGACGATTTCGGCGGGTGAAGTCAAAACGAAATGACGCGTCGTCACCTTCACGCTTGATAAGGTTGGCAAACTGCCCAAAGTAGCGGGCTGCTGCAACACCCTCTATCCCCAACAGCTCTTCCAGGCTGTCGGCGCGCGCCGCTTGATCAGCGAATCGCTTGAGCTCGCCGATGACCAAATCCAGGTTCTGTTTGCCGCGCCAGTTCCTGCGCAACAGTGTTCGCGAGTTTAAGATCTTGGCCCGCACCCAACCTTTTGCTAGGCGCAAACACACCTTTGGATCAAAGCTGCTGCGAAACTGCGCTATACGAAGCTCGATGTTCTTGTGACCGATACCATGGGTATGTCCAAGAAACCAACCGCCGAACGTGTGCCAGGTAACAGGGATTTCCCGCCTCATCAGTTCGTGCAAACAGGGGGTGGTCAGGTGCGCACCACCCATTAACACCACCTGTGATATGTCTATGAGGCGAGCGCGCGCCACCGTGCTGTCTTCAACGCTGACTTCTAGCGTCTCGCCGTTCTTACTCAGTCGCGCGCGGTTTTCCTGTACGTACAGCGGCATGGCTTCTTCCGCGCTAACTAACAGTCTGCGCGGAGGTCGATCATCCAGCCGACGAAGGAAATTCACTTCATCGGGCAAGCAGATAGTAACAAGAGAGCAACGTGGGCATTTCGGACTGTCTTCCAAGGGTGGAGGGATCCGCCCTCCCGCAGCGATAAGGCGCAGCCCATTGATGGCCGAAAGTGTGGCGGACCTGAGTGCCTCGTCAAACGGAACGCGCACGCGTTCGCGCGACCCTTGGAAGTACAAGACTCCTTCAGTGCACCGATACCCATGGTCTTCCAGGATCATCCCTTGCGCGCACAGTTGTACGCGTTCGGGCTCATAAGCGCCACTTGGTACATGGGGGCGTTTCCCTTTCTTGTAATCAACTGGAATGAGTCCATCACCGTCCCCCTCGATGAGATCGAGCCGGGCTATCAACCCGAGTCGATTGGATGACAGGGTGATAGATCGCGCATGGATCCGCTCACCGTCTTCTGGCTGCCCGGCCGCCGGTAAGTCGCCTCCTGGCTGATCCACGCGCCGATGTACATGCCGCCCAGCCACGGTATCTGCCGAGTCCGCCCATTCTCCCTGCACCCATTCCATGTACGCGAGCCGCGGGCAGTACTGGTACTCATTGACCATCCGCACGGGGATAAGGGGCTGGTCGCGGATGAACTCCGGAAAAGGTAGTGGCAGTTCCGGCTGCACCCACGGGCGCCCCTCGCCTTTCCCGTTGTCGCGGGCTTTTTCTACCTCATCGCCATCCTGGGACAGTTGACCGGAAGCTTCCATGTCATCGTTCGGAATCCTGCGGCAACCTACCTACAAGAACACCGAGGCTGGGGCGAATGAACCATATCCGCCTTGCTCTGCCCGCAAAATCGCAGACTCCAAGACGGTCTCGATGCCCATCGCGCGGTTGGCACCTGGGTCGGCGACGAAGCGCCCCATGCGCAGCAGGCTTGTAACGGCATCGGCCGTCAGGGCGTCACGCCAGAGTGGCCAACGGAATTTTGCATCCTTCCATCCGCCCGTCACGCATGGCGTTGCCACCTGGCCCCCGAGGGGCGCAAGGGGAAAAAACTGCAGTCCGACGAACGCCAGCCAATTTGCGCCTGGCACGCTGCCGCGCTTTTCGCCCGACGGATTGGCGGCGCGCAAGGCGTAAATGCGGGCAGCCGCGGCATCCCAGGAAAGACTGGGCAAGGTGGAAGCGTTCTTCCATGGACCGATCAACGCTTCCTCGATATGCGCGCGCCCAATACCGCCGCGCAAGTCTCGCACCATGGCGAGGAACATTTGTTGGCCCGCCGTAAAGTGAAAAGCCGTCGGCTTGACATTGCCGTTGTTGTCGACGGCCGTTTCGGTGCCAAACGCGGCGGCCATGGCCAGCGATCTCACCCGTCGCTCGTGACCGGACTCGACCAACCCCAGGAAGAACGCCCGCAGGGCGCTGGTCGTCGGTTTGAGATCGCGCTTCATGCGGTCTGCATTTTTCGCAGCCCGTCTCCCCTCTGGCTGACCCCGCGAGGGGGGTTCCGGTCCGTCCTCGCCGTCACCGTCTTGCAAATCGGTCGCCGCCTGATGGCCGATGGGCGATGGTTCCACGAGGTTTCCACTTTCGTCATACGCCAGTTCGAGCGCCGGTTCCGATTGCCACGTCTGGCGGTCTTTGAGTACCGCGTCGACGACGGTTTCGATATCCGGTACACCCCAAAGCCGTGGACGCCAACGACCGTCGTTTTCCCATGCCAGACGAGGAAGGGGTGCGTTTTCCGCGATGGACTGCTCGTGCAGAATTTTGAGCGTGCCCAATGCGGCAAAGAAGCCAAGCGGATTCGTACCGTCGAGGCCAGTCAGCAGTGCGTTGCGTTCAATCATGCAAAGCCTCTCCTTCGCCAAACTCACTGGCACGATGGTCGGCTAGTCGAAGTATTGCCTCCAGGTAGGCGAGCCCCCACCACCCATACCGGCGTGTCAAGCGCCAGAAACGATCCGCGACGCCGGAATCCAGTCGTTCCAGCCGGTGCCGGGTCGTCGCGGAAAACTCGACCACTGGTGCCTGGTCCGATGGCGACAATCCGATGCACACCGGCATGTCGTCGGGATCCTCGATGGCCGGCGCAAACGGGCGGCAATAACCATGGTGACTGCCAACCAGATGTAGCACCAGGTCTAGGTCGTGGGCGTTTTCCCGAACCCAGTCGCTTGCCTGCGCCATCGCTACCGAAAGGAGCTCGTGGCGATATCCGTCCGGATAGCCTGCACGCCGCCTCGCCAAACTGCGCGCAGCATGGTCTCGGTCAATACGGCTGGACTTGGCCAGGGGTTCGGCCTGCAGGGCCAGCCGGACATCGCTGCCGCCGACCAGCCATCGCTGGAAACGCGGATCAACCTTGCCGAGGTCATGCAGCCATCCCGCTAGTTCCAGATCGGCAGCGATGTCAGACGGCAGGTTGACGCTGTTTGCAAACTTTCTGGCCCAGGCACGCACGTGTCCCAAGTGCGCCGGCAGCGTGACCTCCTTTGCCATGAACGACGCCCCGTCGTCCTCCGAGCTGAAGTCGGAAACCCTTCCCATGTCCGACCGACGGTTGCGCGCGACCAGGGTTACCGTACCGTCGACATGCCGGATGACCTGATATCCATGGCATAACGCCCGTACAGCATCAGCAAGGTCCGGATGCCTTGGCTGCCCCAAGCTGGCGATCCACTCATCGAAGGCACGCCGCCATTCGCCCATGGTCGCCTCTTCCAAGAGCACGGGAAGTTCCGGCGCGTCATGCCAGCCGGATGCCAACACTTGCTTGTGCAAGCGCAGCGTGGCACGCCCCCGGTGGCGCCACTGGGCGATATCACCCAGGTCGGCCACCGGCTCCGTGTCCGCAGGGTTCCAGCTTCCCCATGCCAAACCGCCATAATCCGCCGGCACGACCACCGTACCACCAGGCGGAATCTCATTGGCTGTCACCACCCGGCTGCGGTCTCCTTCCCACAACAAGGCCAGGCGCCCGCGGCCAGACTGCCGTGCGTCGTCTTGCCCTTCGGTCGGTACATCGGCCAGGTCCGGGTTTTCCGGCTCGGACTGCAACCAACGCCGCACGGCCGAACGCGGCAGCGAAAGCGCCTCCAACGCCGAAGGCGGACACGCAGCGAGACGCTCCACGAGCGCCTCATAGCCACCAGTTGTCGCGCTTTCCAGTGCCGATTCGCTCAGGTCGGCCCGCCAGACGAGTGATACCTCTGGTTCTCCGCGCCGCGGACCATGCAGCCAGAGGGTAATGTCTGGATCTGGTTTCGGCCGCGGATGCGTGTGCGACCAAGTATCGATGTAGGCGGGAAGCAGTACCGGCGCATGCGTAACAGGCGCAACCAACTTGGCCAGGGTCTGCGGGTCAGGCTTGGGCAATCGTTCGATGCCGAAATCGACCTGTTCGAGCGTGTGCAGCCACTCCCAGGTGGCCCGCAGAGCCGTTCCGTAAATGGGATCGTCGGCCCGTTGTCCCAGGTCGTCGGACCGAGCCAGAATCACGGCACGGGTGGCCCCGAGTTCACCCAGCCGGTCCAAACGGCCGAACCGTTGCCGCAAGGCATCCAGGCTGGCGCATTCCGTCACCAAGGCGTCGAAATCAAAATCGGCGCCCGCCTCGATCGCCTGCGTCGACACGACCAGCAAGGGCTTTTCTACGCTAGCCCGTTCACGCCCGGCGCGCACTCTTTCCCAAATCATGCCAACCGCCTGTTCCCGGTCGAGCGGACGCATGCGACCCGTCAACAGACATACGTCGATGTCGGCCCGCCCTTCGAGCAGGGCCGCAATCCGCCGCACTGTATCGACACGGTTGACAACAACCCCGACGGCTTTCGCGCCGCCCTTCACCATCTCGCTCGCCGCCTCGACGGCAGCCTGCGCAAAGCCGTGGCGGCGTTCGTCTTCGTCGCCGCTGACTTTCACCGGCCGCAGCTCTGCCCGTTTAGAGGCATTCAGGCGCTTGCGCAATACCGGGTGCACGCGATCCGCTGCATCCAAGGTAAAGGGGTGCGCATCCACGGAGACAACCGGTGTCGCCGACAGGTTCACCACGCCCCAGCGATCGGGCCACGGCGCTCCATGAAACCGGCGCCAGTGCTGCTGCAGCGCAGCAAGGGTCTGCGCAAAGGGCACGGAAAGATGCACTTCGTCGAGCAGGAACAGGGTATCGTGCCCCAGCAACCCCGCGTGGACAGAGCTCATCCGTTCGGACACGCCATAGCCACGAAACAGCAAGCGCGAACCAACCTGGTCGACGGTCGATACCGCGATGATCGGCCGATCAGGCCGGCTTGCCCAGGCGTCCTCCTTGGGCATGCCGCCCCGCAATACCGCGATCTCGAACGGCGCGGCATCATCAGCACCATTCCATAAGGCACGCAGCCGTTTGGCCACTTCCGCCGCGACCGGATCCCGTGCCCCCCGCAGCGCGCCCTGGATACGTCCGGCATGGACGGCTGCCTGGTCCACCACCACCCGCCGGTCAATGACCAGGACGATGCGTCGCGGAAACCGCGACGCGTCACATGCCAGCGCGAACAACGCCACATCCAGTGCGCTGGTCTTGCCCGTGCCCGTCGGCAAGTCCAAAAGTACGGGCCATGCACCATTGGCCAGCACGTGCTCGACGAGCCGCTGCTGCCAGGGAAATGGATCGCGGCCGTGACAAGCACGAAAATACGCAGAAAAGCAGGATGCATCCAGATTCATCAGGCGCCCCCATCGTCCGTGACCGGCCGGAACAGGCCCAACCCATGGAAACGGCCCGCGCCGAGCAGGACCGGCCCCGCGATTGGCTCCGCAAAGGTGACATGGGCATGGACGAGGACCCGGCGCAGCTTGCCCGGCTCGCCCGGGAAAGGAGCAAACTGGCGGGCGCCGATGCTGCCCATCACTGTGGGGCCTGGTAGGATCACTACGCTTTGCGGTTCCGGCAAACCGACGTGGCTGCAGCTGCGAGCCAGTATTTCGGCGGCAGCGGCATAAGCCGCGTCACGCTTGGCCTTGTTGGCGGAAAACAGGTCACCCGGATTGCGGTCCAGCGCAACCGGCGTTACCGAGGCCCACTGGCGCACGGGCCCGCACCAGGTGCGCGGCCGCAAATTGTGCAGGGGTGGTCTTCCCCATGCCACGCGTTGCATTTCGATTTCGATGCCATTGCCTAAGCCCAGTGTCAGCACGGGCGCGTCGTCCTCTTCGTGACCGGATTGCCGACGGGACTGTTCCTCCCACCTTCCGACGGCTGCCAGCACGGCACGACGCTGTTCCGGCGAAAGCTGCCGCGGCATGACCAGGGCGGCGCCCAGGATGGAGCCATCACCATGACGATGGCCCACGTTGGGGAGCGGAACGATGGCCAGATGGGGACCACGGGCCGGGCTACCATCAGACTCATGTCCCGACAGCACCGTGGCCGGCGGCTGCTGCGCGTAGCGCATGAGGGCGCCTCGCAGGGCCCGCACCAAGTCGACGGTACGCGCCAGCGGCAAACGCATGCCTCCAACCCGGCGAAGAATGAGCCAATCTTCGCTGCCGAAGAGGGACTGCGGTATCGGCCCTGCCGTCGCCGCCGACAGCTGCCGGTAGCGCTGTACCGCAAATGACATCACCCGGGGCTCCACACCTTGGTGCTGAGCGTAGTCAAATTCGAGCCGCTGCAGCTGGCCTACGCTGACCCAGCGCATGACAAGATCCCCCTGTTCATCCGGGATCCATGCCGGCTGAGGCGCGGTATCTACGACCCGGGCGTGGACCAGGCTCGACGAGTGGCCGAGGTTGACGAGGCGTGCAACCAACCGTTCGAGTGCATGCCGATGCACGCCGGGTTGCGCATCTGGCCAGATGAAATGCACAACCGGGTCGTCCGGTACGCCTGACGGGAAGGTACGCCCCTGCCGCAATCTCCCTTCCGGTAATAGGCCCCGCGCTGCCTTGTAATCGGCGTCAGGGGCTTCACCGGTCCAGACACTAAGGCGTGCAATGGCGGACAAGTATTCGGATTGCGCCTTATCGACCGCTGCGCAGGTCTTGCCAAGGACCTTCTCCAGGCGCTTGCGCTTTGCCGGATCGACCTCTGCCGCGCTTTCCAGGTCGGCCGTGGCTGCCGCCAAGTTCTCTCTGGCGCTCTCCAACTTGTCACGCCACCGTTCCAGCCCACCCAGCAGCGTCGTGTCATTCACCGGAACGTAATGCGTCAGCACGCTACGCCGTGCAATGTCACTGCACGCCACCGCGGGCGCCGGCTGTCCCTCCAGCCATTGCAGGGCATCCCGCTCTGCCGGGTCTCTGTCGTTGGCCCAGATCGAGACAAGCGCCGAAAACAGCCGGGCTGGATGCGGGGGCCACTCGACAGCATTGCGGTCGTTATAGGCCGTGGCAACGACGCGCCCGGTCAAGTACTCCAGCCGGAGCGCAAACATTACGCGGCCTCTTCGTCGGAATCGCCACGCGACCCAAGGGCGCGGCTGCGACGTATCAGCTCGACCAGTTTCGGCATCGGCTTCAGCACCAGAGGCTGGCGCTCCCAACCAAAGCCCAGGCTGGCCGCCTGATCATGGGCTTCCCGGACAAGCCGGCATGCCAGATCGCCGTCGAAGGCGTAACGCACAGGCTCACCGCCGTTGCTCGGTATGAATTCCAGGGACAACGGGTTCGCCGATTCGGGAACCAGTAACGCGCGAGAACGCAGGTCATAGCCACGTTCTTGCTGCAACGCAATAGCGGCTAGCGATAACGCAGCTAAGACCGTCCGAGCGGCCAGTTCGGCTTCGCTTCGCTGGCCTCCGTCCAGCGCCCGGTCGTCAACCGTCCGCGGAAAACGCAAGCGGCGCAACGCGGGCAGCGACAGCACGGCGGTATGCAGCGCGTATTCGATGGTGACGCCACCGGCCCGTGCATCAATGCTCGGCGCCACATTGCTGTGGTTGACCGCCGACGGCTTGCCCTTGCCCTCGGCGCCGCTCCGGCTAAACAGCACGGGATCACCCTTCTTGTCTTTCTTGGCCTGCGCAACGTCCGCAGTCCAATCATTTTCATCGTCCGCCCGGTGATAAATGTTGACGTTGGCCTGAATGCCAACCGGGTCTATGCGACTGGCCGTCTTGACCCCGTGGCTGTAGCCGACGCCCACGATTTCGGATACCAATGCCCGCTGGAACTTCGAACCCAGGCCGCCACGCGGGCCGGTAGAATCCCACACGCCGAAGATCAGTGCCGTCGGGCAAAGTTTGTATAGGGCGGTCGCGTTACGAACCGAAGCGAACGTGAACTGCTGGCCGGCCGGGCTGTCGCGGAACGGCACCGGTGGGTCGCCCGGAACCAGGGAATCGCGCAACAGCGCGTCGGCGATGCGATGCGGCGCATGCAGCGCGGTCAGGAATCCCAGATCAGACAGATCGGGATATTCTGAAAAATCGACGCCGATCACCGGAAAATCGAGGCGATTGCTTTCCCAAGCGTCGAACAAGGCTTCTTCCTGGCGATTCGCCGCGGACGGCACGGAATCGAGCAGGACGCAGTCCTTTTCCGCGCCATCTATCCGCCTGCGCTCAACCGCATACTTGAGTGTCGCGCGGTCGTCCACGGCATAGGTAGGTGGAAACACCTTGTCCCCCGCTCCCCCGGCTGGCTGCAACCGCTGGACCAGGCGAATCGCAGCGCAATCCCCTTGAACGGCGTTGCGCAGGTCATTTAGCTCAAGTGCTTTCATTGGCGTCCTCCGGCCTGTGTGAAGATGGATGCCCCATATCTAATATGCTGGCGGTCTCAAAACCTGACCCTGTTCTCTTTTCGTAAAGCGCCAGCGCGTCAGCCAGCCTCTCCCGCACGCGTTCGCGCAACGCCGGCGGACCGACCACTTCTGCGTCCGGTCCGTAGCGCAACACGTCCATGACCAGCTCCGTCGGGTCGCTGTAGGGCAGGCGCAGCTCGTAGCTACCGTCGTCAAGCCAACGGCCTGCCTGGTTCGGATGCCAGGTTTCCTCCGCCACCCAGCGGGCAGCAAAAGGGGTGAACCTAAGTACCGCCTCGGCTACCGTCTGGCCGGCGAACAGCCCATAGCCGGACGCGTAATACGCGTCAAGCTGCTCTTCCGGAACATCTCGGGCCCGGTCGGCAAGTACGCTGACGGACGCCAGCCTTTCCAACGCGAAAATGCGCAAGCCCCCGCGCGTGTGACACCAAGCGTCCAAGTACCAATTGTTGCGGTAATGAACAATGCGCTGGGGGGAGATATCGCGCTCCGTCACCCGCCCGTGGCCGCGCGCCCAATAAGTCACACGCAGGCGTTGACGTTGCAACGTGGCGTTGGCAACGACGCTGAAAACTTTCGGAGGAGGAAAACGGCGGGCCAGCGTAAGAAGCCTGAGGCGGCGTGGCAGTTCGGCAATGCCGAGCTCCTGGATTTGAATGAGATGTTCCAGGCGGCGGCGGAACGGTTTGAGATTTTGGTCGAGCAGGCCCGGGGCAAGGCCATTTAGAAGCTCTAACAACGCTGCAAGGGCGACGAGTTCGTCACTGCTGAACCAGAGGCCGGGCAGTTCAAGAAACCCGTCCCGCCGGTCATAGTAGTAGCCGTTACGCTCCCGGTCGTAGGAAACGGGCGCCCCTGCATAGTCGCGTAGTTCACGAATGATGCGCTTGACACTTGCAGCGGAACATTCCAGGGCCTCCTCGAGCCTAGCGCGTGGCACTGGCACCCGCGCAGCAGACAAGATCCGGTGGGTCAGCAGTAAGCGAGTGAACCTGTCCATGGCAATTCGCAGATCAGACCGCCTACGGGGCGAGGACCGCAGCGCCCGCGTTTATCCATCGCTTTCGCCAAAGGATGCTCGTCCTGCGAATTGCACCGGAAGCGCACCACCCCTGCAGTCCCGCTTGCCGGCCACCAGGGGGTGGTCGCCCACGCCTTTTCACCCGCGAACAGGCAAGGTTGACGACGCCGCCAGAAATTGGCCGGGCATTATTAACATTATGTCACTTTATCGTGTCCAGGATAAACAAATTACTGCGCCGTGGAAATGCGCCCCGGTGCGGGGTGGCCGACGCAACCGGCGGACACGGCAGCAGCGCGGCCAGGTCCCGCCAAGCAGACGCTGTCTCGATGTCCGCGCAAGCAGCCTGTATCCGGATAAGACAAGGCCGGCACAAGGCCGGCCTGTGGGTCTTGGCTGTTTCCGGCGTGTGCCGGCGCGGCGTGCCTACTTGCCCGTCAGGGCGCCCTTTTGCTTCAGTTCCTTGGCCAGGCGGGTCAGCGGCTCTTTGGCGGCGTCGATATCGGCCTGCCATTCGGCGCCCGGCTTGTAGGCCAGGATGGCGGCGAAAGGCTTGGCGGCCTCAAGAAAACCCGGGTCCTTCAGCGCCGCCTCCAACGCCTGCTGCAAGCGGTCGCGGATGGCTGCGGGCACGTCCTTGTCGACTGCCAGCCCGCGGTCCGAAGGTACGACGACGTCGAACCCCTGCTCTTTGGCCGTGGGCACGTTGGGCAGCATGGGCGCGCGCTCGTCGACGAACTGGGCGAGGATGCGCAGCGGCGTCTTTTCTGCCAAGGGATCAGGCACGGCAGTGTGGCTGGCAAATATCATGTCCACGTGCCCGCCCATTAGCGCGATCTTGGATTGACCCGTGCCGCCAAAAGGAATGTCGGTGAACGGGGCACCGCTTTCCAGCATCAGCACATTCAACGCCACGCCGCCGTTGCTGCCCAAGCCGTTCTGGCCAATGGATATGGTGCCCGGCTTGGCCTTGGCCGCATCGACCAGTTCCTTCAGCGATTGGTAGGGGCTGTCGTTGCGCGCGATCAGCAGCGTGGGGTCGCTGACGACCCGGCCGATCAGCGCAAACTGGTCGGGGTCATAGGGGGTGGATTGCACCAGCGGCAGGAAGTTCATCGGCGGCGTGTTGACCATGGCGACCGTATAGCCGTCTTTCGCCGCGCGCTGCACGTGGGAATTGGCGATCGCGCCCGAGGCGCCGGGCTTGTTCACCACCACGATGCTGGCGTTGGGCGACAGGTGCTTTTGGATATACGGCGCGAGCGTGCGCGCAAGCACGTCCGTTTCGCCGCCGGCGGCAAAGCCCACGATCAACTCGATGGGCTTGTCATCGGGCCATGCAGCCAGGGCGGGCGCGCAGGCGCCGACGCCGACGATGGCCGCCATGGCAGCCAGGACGCGAAGCTTGGGGGTCATGAGGTGCTCTCCTGATGTCGTTGTATTTGTTTTCGCCGGCCCCTGCCGAGCCGGCTGCGGGCCGGCGACCCGCGCGGGTTACAGCAAGCAGTCAGGCTGCTCGCGGACGATGGCGTCGTAAATGGGTTGGAAATGCAGCCAGGCCATGAACGGCGTGGCCAGGTGCTTCTTGGAATGCAGCGCCGCTTCGCGGCTGACCAGTTTCAGCGGCCGGCCAGTGGCTTCGGCCTTGAGTTGGATCTCGCACGCACGCTCGGCGGCGATGAACCACCAGGCGGCCTCTTCCACGGTTTCACGGCCCACCGAGAACAGCCCATGATTCTGGTGAATGGCGATCTTGGCGTTGCCGAAGGCGCGTGCCACGGCGTGGCCCTTGTCGTTTTCGACGACCACGGCGCCGGCTTCCTCGGTGATCACGGCCTGGTCTTCATAGAACCCGCAGGCGGTCTGCGTGATCGGATCCAGCGGCCGGCCAAGCGCGGCCCATGCCATGCCGTGCGTCGTATGGGCATGGCACGACGCTACGATGTCCGGGTTGGCCTGGTGGATGGCCGAATGCAGCACAAAACCTGCCCGGTTGACCGCCCAGCGGCCTTCCAGCACGGTGCCTGCGTGGTCCACCAGCAGCATGTCGCTGGCACGCACCCGGCCGAAATCCATGGCGAAGGGATTCGTCCAGAACAGCTCGGGATGCTCCGGGTCGCGCACCGTGACGTGGCCGGCGAATCCATATTCGTAGCCGTACTTGGCAAACACGCGGCAGACGGCGGCCAGACGCTGGCGCCGGTGCCAGCGCTCGGCCTCGACCGACTCAAACTTGGGGTATTGGGGAAAGTACAGGTTTTCCTGCTTGGGGCGATAAACCGTGTCCTGTGCCTGGGCCATGCGTGCTCCTTGGTCAACTTCCAGGTGTTGCGGCGCACTAATCGGCGCGTCGCGGCGCAACTCGCGCAAGGAGCCGGCATTCTAGGGAGTGCACTAAGATTGCGGCCAATTAGATAATCGATGCCGGCCATAAGACCGGCTTATGGAGAGAGCGGACCTATGCATGCCCGCATCCAGTTGCGCCACCTGGAGGCGTTCCACGCCGTCATGGTTTCCGGCTCGATTACCGCTGCCGCCAACCTGCTGCACGTCACGCAGCCGGCGATCAGTGCCACGATCAAGCACTTCGAGCAACGGCTGGGATTCCCCTTGTTCCGGCGCGAGGGCGGCCGGCTGACCCCCACCCCGGAAGCCCGGGCGCTGCTGCCGGAAGTGCAAGACATTTTCGGGCGGGTGGCGGGCCTGGAGCGCTTTAGCCAGGACCTGGCCGAAGGCCTGCAAGGCACGCTGGCCATTGGCGCCAGCTCGCCCATTGCCAACGCCTGGCTGGCGCAGGCCGTGGCCGAATTCGCCAGGACGCGGCCGCAGGCGCGGATTTCGCTGCAATCCATGGATTCGAACCTGATCCCCGAGCGGCTCATCAACGAGCAGATCGACATCGGGGTATCGTTTTCGCCGGGCGAACACGCAGCGATCCAGTCGCTGCCCTTGCGCTACGCCGAGCTAAGCTGCATCTTGCCGCAAGACCACCCGCTCGCCAGGCTGGACGCGGTCAGCATCGACGACCTGGTGCCTTATCCCATCATCACCTATCTGCCGCAGGCCCTGCTGCGCCAGCACCTGAACGCCTTCCTGAAGCGGCCGCTCAATATCCGGTTTGAAGTCGCGACCTCGATGACCGGCATCGTGCTGGCCTTCCACGGCGCTGGCGTGGCACTGGTGGAATCGGGCCTGCTCGCCGCCCTGCCCGTGCACAACCTGACGAGCCGCCCGCTGATTCCCGAGATCCAGGTGCGCAGCCACGTACTATGGAGCAGCCTGCGGCCGCAGACCGCACTGTCGCGCAGCTTCGTACAGCACCTGACGGCGAGCTAGGCGCGGCCCTGCGCCTCTTGCACGGCTTCCTCGCCGGTCCGGCGCCGGATCGTCCCCAGTCTTCCAGCCCCGACGGCGCAACCCGTCTTCACATGGTGGCGCCGGAGCGGCACCAGACCGAACCGCGATACCCCACCTGGCCGACGCGCCTTCAGGCACACCCTCAAGCCATCGCGCCCCGTTCGCCCATCGCGTTGATGACGAACGACTGCCAAGAAACATTGTCGTGATCGCGCCTGGCCATCGGCGGCATGGGACGCATGCCCAGCTTGGTGGCCACCCTGATCGATCGCGCGTTCCTCGGATCGACGTCGGCGACCACGCGGCCAAGCCCCACCGTTTGGAAGGCGTGCGCAAGCAGCTGCCTTGCCGCTTCGGTCGCATAGCCCTTGCCCCAGGCGTGGCGCACCAAACGCCATCCGATCTCGACGTCAGGGCCGACGGCGTCGTGCGGGATCAACAGCACCCAGCCGAGAAACCGGTCCGGTTGCTCGCGCGCAAAGATCGACCAATAGCCAAGGCCTGGCCCGTAGTCGGCTTGCATGCGGCTGCGAACAAACGCCTCGTGGCGCTCGGGGTCGGCCCACGGGCCCGGGATGTGCCGGGTTACCTCAGGGTCGCGGTCCATCGCCAGGCAATCCTGCAAGTCCGCGAGCGTGCGCGGCCGGATCAATAGGCGCGCCGTTTCGAATGTGGGTAGTGCTGCCATCCTGCTTTCCAAACTGTTTCCCGTGCGTGTGCGGTAAAGGTGGCAAGCACAGGTTTCGCCTGCCCAGGACCATACCGCACGTAAGCCGCAACTAGGCCGCCAGCGAAACCCGCTGTTTGGCGCCATCCGGGGCGGCCGCGGGCACATATTCCCATTCGAACCCGCCCGCCCCCTTGCGCACGCGCCCGGCGCTGGTCTCCGGGAAATGCGCAGGAAAAAGCGTCGCGCCCTTTTGCGCGGCGCGCTCCAGCAGCCATTGGCGCGACTGCCGCGCCCGGGCGCCGTCCAGGCAGAACATGGAGTTCCATTGCGGCCGATACACCTGCACCGGGCTGTGCATGACGTCACCCGAGAACAGGGCCGTCTCGCCCTGCGATTCGATCTCGATTGCCATATGGTCGATGCTGTGCCCTGGCGTGGGAAGGAAGCGGATGCCTTCGATCTCCTCCCCGCCTTGCGCGCCTATCATGCGCGCCTGGCCCACGTCGACCAGGGGCTGCACGCTGTCGTCGCACACCATGCGGCGCGGTGCGCCGGCGTCGGTGGCAAAGAAATCGTATTCCTTCCGGCTGAAGATGTAGGTAGCGTTCGGAAAGACGGGCACCCACTGGCCGCCCTGCAAATGCGTGTTCCAGCCGACGTGGTCGACGTGCAGGTGGGTCAGCAGCACATAATCAACGCCCTCGCGGGAAAACCCAGCGGCTTCTAGGCGTTCCAGGACGGGGTTGTCCAGCTCGTGGAACAGCGCGCTGAACGGCCTGGACTTGCCGTTGCCAATCCCGGTGTCCACCACCAGCGTCAGCCCGTGGACCTGCACCACCCACAGGTGCGTTTGCACGAAGGTCTTGCGCTGTGACAGGTCGAGGCTGTGCAGGGACAGGTGTGCGGTAAGGCCAGCGCCCACCGCCTCGTCCCAATCAGGAAACAGGCGCTCGGGCGGTAGGAAAAAACCGGTTTCAAAAATGCGGGTGATCGTTGCGTCGCCAACGCGATAGACCAATGCGGGACTGTCCATCATCCATGCCTCGTCAAGATCGCAGCGGCCGCCCTGCGCTGGCCCAGCCCGTCGACGGGATGCGTCGTGCCGCGATTGCCTTGACTATCGCCGATCGGATGGAGGGCTGTCCAATACCGATTAGGTGACCGGCTGATGTCTTGCAGGCATAGGCCGAAACGGGCCCGCCGGGCTGCCCTGGCGCCGGAACTGGCCCGTAGTCAGAATTACAGTATAATTTCTGACATGAAATCCGTCCATGCCCCGAACTCGCTGCCTAAAGTCATCCTTCGCCACGCCCAAGCGCTGCCCGAAGGAGGCGTGCTCACACCAAAGGAATTTCTACACCTGGGCAATCGCGCGGCAGTGGACCAGGCGTTCTCGCGGCTAGCGCGCACCGGCAAGCTCCTGCGTATTGGGCGCGGCCTATACACCCCGCCGGTACACACCAAGTTCGGTGAACGGGCCCCGGCCGCCGACCGCATCGTGCGGATACTCGCACAAACGACTGGCGAGCGGATCGCCTCGCATGGCGCCAGCGCCGCTAACACCTTGGGGTTGACCAAACAAGTTCCGGTACGGGAGGTCTACCTCACGTCCGGTCGCACCCAGCAGCTCAGGCTGGGGAAAGCCAAAGTACTGCTAAAAAAGGCACCGTCTTGGATGCTGGCATTGGAAGAGCGTCCGGCCGGGGCCGCGGTCCGCGCCTTGGCCTGGCTGGGGCCTTCGCAAGCAGCTGCAGCCTTAAGGCGGCTGCACCATACCCTACCCCCCGAGGAGTGGCAGGTGTTGGCCGCGGCCCGCGGTGTCCTTCCCGGCTGGCTGGCCAAGGCCATAGGTGCCGAAGCCGCCCATGGCTGAGCTATTCGTTCGGCTCGGCGCGGCAGACCGTCGCGAAGCCCTGGAGTTCGCCAGCCAGCAAACGGGCCGCCCGGTCCACCTGCTTGAAAAGGATGTGTGGGTGGTCTGGACGCTGCAGACCCTGTTCGATTCGCCATTAGGCCAGAATCTCACTTTCAAGGGCGGCACCTCGCTGTCAAAGGCCTACAAGGTCATCGACTGGTTCTCGGAGGACATCGACCTGACGCTGGACATCCGCTGCCTGATCCCCGAAGCAGACGACGAGCTGCCCGATACGAGAAGCCGCGCAGGCAAATGGACCACAATGGTCCGCCAGCAGCTGCCCGCATGGATCGAAGCCAATGTGCGACCCGTCATCCAGGAATCACTGGCACGAGATGAGATCCAGGCGAAATTGACGGTCGCGGACGACGGCTGTTCGCTCGGACTGGAATATCCCGCCGTGGTCCACCGCAGTCGTTACGTAGCGCCGGTGGTAAAGCTGGAATTCGGAGCCCGGTCAACCGGCGAACCACATCAGGTCATGTCGGTGGCTTGCGACATGGATTCCGATGTACTGCCCCAGTTATCGTTTCCGGCGGCATCACCACAGGTCATGGCCATCGCCCGTACTTTCTGGGAAAAGGCCACTGCGGCCCATGTGTACTGTGCCCAGAACCGCCTGCGCGGCGATCGCTTTGCCCGGCACTGGCACGACCTTGCTGCCATCGCCCATAGCGTCCATGCGGATGCCGTCGTCAGCGATCGCACAACGGCAGCCAGGGTTGCCCAGCACAAGTCCCTTTTCTTTCGGGAAAAGGATATCGACGGCCACCCGATCGCTTACCAGGACGCGATCGAAGGCCGCCTGCGATTGGTTCCAGATGGCCCGGCACGAGAGGCACTTGCACGAGACTACGCCGCCATGGTCGAGGACGGCATCCTGCTAAACGACCCGCAGCCGTTCGATGAGCTAATGGAAACCTGCGCCGGAATCGAGAAACGGGTCAACCACGCGTTTACCTAGACCTCTCGCAATTTCCGATCAGCGTCGGCCACAGAACCCCACGCCCCGCCCGTGATGGCACCGTCCCGAATCATGAATCGTTGATTGCCGCACCGGCCACAGCCCCCTGCCCCGCGGGCGGCGGGCGGGCCGACAGCGCCTATCGATCACGCCGGTAATGCAGGATGACCGAACCGGTATCGAGTCTTCGCGTGTCCATCAGGCTAAGCGGCAACGCTGGGTGGCCTGGCTCGAAAAGGCGCTTGCCGTCACCAAAGAGATCCGGCGCAATCATCAACCGGTATTCATCGACGAGATCCAGGGTGACGAGGCTGTTGGCAATGCCCGCACCGCCGAAAACCAAGATATCGCCTACGACGCTCTGCTTGAGCTTGGCGACCGCACCGGGCAGGTCATCCTTGACCAGGGTTGCGTTCCACCCGGGATCGCCCTGTAGGGTCGTGGACACCACGGTCTTGGGCAGGCGGTTCATGGTGGCGGCATAGGGCACGCGGGCTGCCGGGCTGTTCGGATCCGTCTCGGCCTGGGTCCCAAAACCCTTGTTGAAGAGGAAATTCGTCCGCCCATACAAAAGATGGCCGGCGCGCGACAGGGCATAACCCGACCAGTGCTCGGCCAAGTCATCGGACCAGGCCGGCGCAGCGAACTCCCCGCCCGGTTTTTCGATATAGCCATCCAGGCTCATGAACATCGAAAGAACCAGTTGTGCCATCCGTGCCTCCCGCGTCCAGCGGTGCCATCAAACCGTCGCGTTTTAGCCGAACCGGTCTTAAGTTACAAGCAGTTTTACCGCGGTGTGTGGATAGGCGTGGGCGGCGGGCACGCGCCGACACTAAAGCTGCCCACCAGCCACGTCAGATCGCGGCCTACCACAGATAGGCAGGCACGGACAGGCCGGCGCGGCGCGCCTGGTGCCCACCGGCTTCTGCCCCGGTTCGGCTGGACTCAGCGGCCGCCTGCTTCTTCCATCCGTTCCAGGTCGGCGGCAAAACGCGTCATCAGACGGACCAACTCATCGACGTCACGTTCCGGCCAGTCACGGAATACTTCGCGCGCCAAGCGCGCACGCGCCTGGTCAAGCCGTGCGGCCACGGCCTTGCCTTTCGGGGCGATCAACACCTCGCGCACGCGCCGGTCCTGCGGGTTGCCCCGGCGCGTGACCAGCGCCATCGCCTCGAGCTTGACGAGCTGACGGCTGACGGTGGTGTAGTCCCGGCCCAGGCGGTCGGCCAGCTCCACCACGCCAATCGGCCCGAACCGGTCGATCATCACCAGCAGGCGGAATAAGGCCGGATCCAGACGAACCCCGGCTGCAGCAATCAGACGCTCGTCATTGCGAGGCCGGTTCATGACGCTGACGATCGTGGCCAAGGCCAGATGCAGCGTCTTCGTCGTCGCCTCAATATGTGTATCTTGCACTTTTTTGGATGGCGCCATAGACTCCTCCAGATAAGTGCATTCTACACATATATGGAGCCTCTTTCGTGGACACATCGACCGATGTCCTGATCTGTGGTGCCGGCCCGGCAGGCCTGGTCCTAGCCATCGAACTGGCCCGGCGCGGCGTGACCTTCGAATTGGTGGAAAAGCGCACTCAACCGTTCGAAGGCTCGCGCGGCAAAGGCATCCAGCCCCGCACACAAGAGATTTTTGCCGCCCTTGGCGTGCTCGACCGCCTTCACGCCGCCGGCGGCTACTACCCTGTCCTGCGCCGCTGGCACCCGGACGGCACCAGCCAAATCGTCCCGATGATCGAAGAGACGGGGCCGGACACCCCAGGTGAACCCTATCACCTGCCGCTGATGGTCCCTCAAGCGACAACCGAAGCCATCCTGTGTGAACGCCTGCTGGAACTGGGGCACACCGTACGCTTTGGCGAGGAACTGGTCGGCTTCGAACAAAACCGCGACGGCGTGGTCGCCCGGATCAGCGGCCAACGGGGGGTTCGACACATACGGGCGCGCTACCTGGTCGGCTGCGATGGCGGCCGCAGCTTCGTGCGGCAGGCGCTGGGCGTGACATTCGAAGGCCGGTCACTGGGGGTGCGGGCCATCGTGGCAGACATCCGCCTGGCCGGGCTTGACCGGCAAGCCTGGCACCAGTTCGGCGAAAAGGCCAATCTGCTCATGCTTTGCCCGCTGATGGGCACGGACCTGTTCCAACTGCAGGCACCCGTGCCTGCGGAAGGTGACATTGACGTCTCGCCCGCCGGGCTACAGGCCTTGGTACGCACACGCAGCGGCCGCCCAGACCTGTGCGTGCACGACGTGACCTGGGCATCGGTCTACCGCATGAGCGCGCGGCTAGCCAGGCACTACCGGGTCGGCCGCGTGTTTCTGGCCGGCGATGCCGCCCATGTCCACCCGCCGACCGGCGGCCAAGGGCTGAACACCAGCATCCAAGATGCCTGGAACCTTGGCTGGAAGCTTGCCGCGGTGTTGGACGGTGCACCGCAGGCGCTGCTCGACAGCTACGAGGCCGAACGCCGCCCCATCGCTGCCGACATGCTGGAACTGTCCACTCGCCTACTGGACAACGCCCGCCGCGATGACCACCGACGCGGCCGTGAAACGCGGCAACTGCACCTTGCCTACCGCAACGGCCCACTGGTGCCAGAAACGAAGCCCACCACCGGCATCCGACCTGGTAGCCGGACGCCCGATGCGCGACTAATGGGCGCGTCCGGACTGCCCCGCCGGCTGTTCGATCTGTTCCCCGGAACGCACTGGACCCTGCTCGGTCTTGACCTGCCGCGCCCAAGCCTGCCCGCCTTGCCCGGCCTACGCGTGCACTGCATCGGCCCAGATGCGGAACTGCGCGATGCCTGGGGCGATTTCGCCGCCGGCTACGGGCTGGCGGCCGGCGAATGGGTGCTGGTGCGGCCGGATGGTCATGTCGGGCTTGTCGGTGGGATGGCCGATGTGGCCATGCTGCGGGACTATCTGGCACAGGTACTTCCTTGCCGGTAAAACCGCCACGCTGGTTGCGGGTGCAACGGGGCAGGCGAGCTGGATGAAACGTCACATGGCGTCAGCAAGACCCATTCTGCATACCGGTCCCATGTGACACCGGTCCAACGACCACCTTCTACCTGGCTAGGAACACGATGAACACAGCGCGATGCACTGCTATGGCACGAGATACAAGTACTTGGCCACGCTGCAGTCCGGCAGTCTGCGCCAGACTGAAGGCGCAAAAAAGCCCGCATCGATGCGGGCTTACGGGAGCTTGGTGTCTGATCGTGCTGGCTGGTAGATCATGCCCAATCGAACATCAATGGGAACTTCAATCGAATATAAATCAATGCTTTACCGCGGCAACAAACATCTAATGCCATGAAAAATACCATGATTCGCTGACTGCGCCACGCCCCCCTCGCGGCGATGCCCCCCGCCAGAGCCCTCCTCTCTTTACAAACCAACCAGAAACTGGTCGAATACAATTCCGATGTGGGTCATGATACTGGGGTGCAAGGGTGGGGGCAGCGCAACGTCGCGTTCGGTGGGGCATCGAGCGCCGGCTCGAATTCATTGAGTTCCGGCTCTTCTGGGAGGGCCATGTCAACCGTAGCGACCTGATGGCCGCCTTCGGGATCTCGATCAACCAGGCATCCACCGACCTGAACCGCTACCTCGGCATGGCGCCGGGCAACATGGTCTATGACAAGAGCGCCCGCGCCTACGTCCGGGGCGACCGCTTCGAGCCCCTGTTTCTGAAACCGGACCCGGCCAGCTACCTGTCCCAGCTGCGGTCGATCTCCGACGGCATCGTCACGCAGGAGGAAACCTGGATCGGCCAGCTGCCGGACTTCGACACAGTTCCCAGCCCCGTGCGCGGCATCGATGCCCACACGCTGCGCCGCGTCATCGAAGCGATCCGTACCGGGCAGGCGCTTGAGGTCGAGTACCAGTCTCTTTCCAACCCGGCCCCACGCTGGCGCTGGATCGCACCGCACGCCATTGCCTTCGACGGTTTCCGCTGGCATGCCCGGGCGTACTGCTTCACCGACGGCTGCTTCAAGGACTTCCTGCTGGCGCGCATCCTCGGCATCCGGGACAGCCGCCCCAGTGACGCGGACCCCGGCCAGGATGCCGACTGGCACACATACGTCACGCTGGAAATCGGCCCGCACCCGGACTTTTCCGACGCGCAGAAGAAGGTGGTGGCGCTCGACTATGGCATGCGCGACGGTAAGGCCAGCGTCACCGTCCGCAAGGCCCTGCTCTACTACACGCTCAAGCGTCTCGGGCTGGACACTGACCCGTCCACCCGGAACCCGGCGGACCAGCAGATCGTGCTGCTGAACAGGGAGGTGCTCGATGGCGTCGCCTGATGTCATCTCCCTGACCCCGCACCACGCCAAGTACTATGCCCATGACCTGACCCGTCGGGCGGCCTCGGGCATGGATCGCCTCTCGATGGCGCTCTTTGATGCCTCGGTGGACCTCAACCCCCACCAGATCGAGGCGGCGCTGTTCGCGCTCCAGAACCCCCTCTCCAA
>Ga0207866_1001352_pt1 | contig 24423 bp, 23 predicted proteins | sample HigsolmetaAR203D_FD_184835 | JGI IMG/M metagenome (GOLD analysis project Ga0207866, IMG submission 184835) | Ionic liquid and high solid enriched microbial communities from the Joint BioEnergy Institute, USA - AR20-3-D (SPAdes) (version 2) ...
GTGCGAAAGGAACTGGATCGCATCGGTCTCGGACATTTTTCTTCGAAAAACGGAGACGTCTACCAGACTACGGAACTGACGGCCAAACAACGGAAAACCTTTGATACGCTTGGGATTGAGGCTCCACCGAGGTTCCTCGAAATCCACCCTGGAGCATAGATACACGCCATTTTGCGTATGAATGCCCGAAAATCCTGTCTACACAAGGGATGACGGGCATTTCATTTACCTAGCAACTGTCGAACTCGGGTCGATACAAGGGTCCCTTCCGTCCACCATGAAGGAGGATGAAGTGAATGCACAGGAAATGGGCGTTTGGAGCGGCTGTGTTGTTGATCGTGATGATGATGGCGGCATGCGGTGGCAACAGAGACGGGACGGATACCGGCAACGGAGGGAATGGCGGAAACAACGCTGCGGACAATGCCGGGGGCACCAACGCAGGCGGCACTAACGGTGATGGGCAGACGGTCGATGCGGAAGCGATTTACAAACAAAACTGCGTTTCCTGCCATGGTACGGATCTGAAGGGCGTGATGGGAGGAAAGACGAATCTCACCCAGGTCGGAGCCAGACTAAGCAGGGACGAGATCGCCCAGACGATCAACAATGGAAGAAGCAGCGGCATGCCCGCGTTCCAAAACCGGCTGAGTGAAGAAGAAGTGGCGGCGCTGGCCGATTGGCTGTCGGCAAAAAAATAATCCGCAATCACGAATCCCTTTGTACGACCAGTACGACCTCCCCGATATATAATCAAATGGGGAGGTCGTTTTTGTGCACTATGGTGAGGTCATTTTATTTGAATCAACATCGATGTGTCGTCAGGGCGTGATCAACGTTGGTGAGGTTTGATTGGCCCCGGTTACCAAGCCACTAATTTGATCCGGCTAAATACGTCAAATGGTGTCAGCCGGTCTCGGCATCGGCGCGGCCGTACGGTACACCTTGCCGGCTGTCAGGGAACGAGCCGCGGACCCGAAAAAGCGGCAACGAACCCGGGGAATCATGGGAATTATGCCGATCTCACACCAATAGACGAGAATGTGACGCCATTCTCTTTACATCGAAAATATTCACGAAAAAAATACAAAAAAAGACAAAAAAAGCTCGTTTACATAGGTAGAATGGCCTTGTATAATGCTGGTATCAACAGGAAATACAGGGTGTATGCACCAATTCTTGTTCATGCAAGTTCGATCTATTTACGGTTCCTGGGCTGCATACCCATGCAATAACTGAAGTCCATGCATTCTTCGATAAATCGATCTATTTATGGTCCTGGGCTGCAAGTCCATGTATTCAATTAAAGTTCACGCAGTAGTCATAACAACCCTTGAAGAGACAGGAGGGAGCAGCAAATGGAAGAGGTAAAAATGAAAGAAGATCAAGAAGTTATCGTTCTTGATGTATGCACGGTCCTTGATCAGTTGGGCATTCGACGTGAAATCCTGGAAAAACTGTTTTTGACGCCGACTAGCGGCCATCGTAACCGTCTGGCTGGACAAAATGCGGCCGGCGGCGATGTCACTTCAATGAGCGCTCTGCACGAATAAAGGCAATGAACCGTTTGGTTTCTTCAGGAGTCAGCTTGCATCCGTCAACGGTCAGTTCGAACTTCTCCATCACACTTTCGTCCGAAAGTTCCACTCTCCTCAAAAATTCGGAAACATGTGCGTCCAGCGTTTGCTGCTCGTTGTCCGTTCTTCCCATTAAATAATCGACCGAAACGTGAAAGAAATCGGCGATTTTCATCAATGTTTCGAAATCCGGCTCTCTCCGGTCCGTTTCATAATGGGATAGCGAGGCGCGCGTAATGTTGAGTTTGCCGGCCAGTTCTTCCTGACTCATTCCCCTTTTGCTCCTTAGTATGGCAATTCGCTCTCCGCATTTTTTCATGAAATGCCGTTCCTTCCTTCCTTCCTTCCGAAAAATACGAAGGTTCTCTCTATATATAAATTAAATATTCCCCAGTAATTACATTATTCCTTGACTGGATACAAAATGTAACATATAGTAATAGTTAGAAGTTCGTTCATTGGGCGCCGTAACGGCTTTGAAATCAGGGATGGACGGGTCGATTCGAGAAACGATCCATCGCATGATGATACAAAATGGAACTGGAGAGAGGGGACGCATGAAAAACAAACGATGGATTGCCGGTCTGATCGCCTTATTGCTTGTCGGCAGTTTAGCGGGAATGCCAAGCGGAGCGGGGACGTGGGAAACGTTTATCCGTACCGCAGAAATCGCACACGCCGCAACGCAGCCGAATGAGCAGCTGCTGGAGTATATGAGGGCATTTCGTAATGCCGCCCTACCGGAACATATCACCGCCATGGCCAATGCACGAACCAAAGCGGACGCGCTGATCGGACAGTCTGCGACCAAAAAAGGTCTGACTGCCACCATTTGGAACCGAATCGTCGCGAAGCTAACTTCAACTTCGGATTATCCGGATGTGACGGAAGAAAACGTATTCAAACTGTTTGTCGACCTGGCGACAATCCAATTTGATCCGGACGACAGCCATCTGAACGATTTCATTCAAAATGAGACTCACCGGAAATTAATGAATCAACTGGTCAAATTGAGCAAAAACGATCCAACGCTCGGTTCTGATCTGATCGAATTTGCCGACGCCATCGAGTTTATCCAAACCTTTGAGAGTCAAGCCGCCAGCCGTCTGGTGACCCTCACTCCGGATCAGATGCTGGTCCTTTTCCTGGACAGCGGTGCGAGAAGAGCCTGGATGCGTGCGGAACTGGAAGCCGTGATCAACAATGGTTCCAAGATGAGCGATGTCCTCAAAGGGCTGGGCATTCAGGCAGACGATCTGCTCCAATTTTACGACAAGCTGGCCAAGGAAATTGACGCCCATGCCAACTTCACACAAAGCGCGCGCTTTGCCGCAGTGTTTACATACGCCCGCATGAAGGTTGTTTTCTCAAAAGAAGTTACCGCAAACGGTACAAGATTGACTCCGAAACTGTCCATATTGGACAAGGAAGTTGACAAAACCTTCTTGAGGTGGACCGTCAGCGGCAGCAATACGGTCACGGTAGAGGATAGCACCGATACGCTGGTACTGCAGGGGAACGGGCCGGCCACCGTTACGGTGACGGGTCATTTCGGGGTGCCGGGTTTGTTCGAAAAACCGCTGTACACGGGCCAGGTAACCATGTCCGCCACAGGAACAGGTGGCAGCGGAGTGATCATCATTCCGCAAGATCCTGTGCAGGAAACGGAGGATGGCATCCGCCTAGGGGATTCCGCGGCAACCGTTACCCGAAGCGAACAGAGCGTCAAATACCAATTTGATTCTTCGGCATTGGCGGACGCGTTTGCTCTCGCTAAGGAAAATAAAAAGCCGGTAGTGCTGGAAGTGCCGGTTGATGCTGCCCAAATTGACGTCAGTATGGATTTGGCCGTCCTTCGCGATGCCGCTGCGGATGAACCGGAAGCCGTCTTGGTGTTCAGGTTCGGTGACACCTTGGAGTACGAATTGCCGCTCCAAGCGGCGGATTTTGCTCAACTGGCGGAACAACTCGGCGGCGATGTAGCCATCACGTTGCAGGTGGAATTTGTGGAACCGCCGGAATCGGTACCGCCGACCATGGAACTGGTCAGCGAATTGGTCAAGTTTTCGTTCATCGCGGAAGGAAACGGTCAACGTGTGGAAATCACGAGTTTCGGCAACGTGTACGTTACCCGCGTCATTCGCTTTTCAGGGGAGTATCCGCTGCAGCAGTTAACCGCTTTTTATCTCGAAGAGGAAGGAAGCGAGCCGCAATTCGTGCCATCCGTCATCGAGGAGTCGGACGGACAATACCGCGCCGTGATCATGCGTCCGGGCAACAGTATTTATGGGGTTGCGGTAAACGAAGCCGATTTTTCGGATCTGTCCGGCCATTGGTCGGAGCGGGATGTGGAACGGATGGCATCCAAGTTCCTTGTCAAGGGAGTCGGTCAAGACCGGTTCGCTCCGGACCGGCCGATTACAAGGGCGGAATTTGCCGCGCTGCTGATCAGAGCTTTGGGCAATCCTGAGCCGTCGGGGCAAACGGTTTCGTTCATTGATTTGAAGGACAATGCCTGGTACGCTCAGACCGTCCGGGTGGCGGCAGCCATCGGGCTCGTTCAAGGTTTCACAGATGGAACGTTCCGACCCAATGATTCGATTACCCGTGAGCAGATGGCGGTCATGATTGCGAGGGCGCGCGTTTTCGCCGGCAAGCAAAATGCCGTGCTGTCCAACCCCCAAAGCGTGTTGTCCCGTTTCCATGACGCTGCAAAAGTTCAGCCCTGGGCGGTGGAAGCGCTGGCCGATGCGGTGAACTCGGGAATCATACAGGGGACGTCCGCCGACAGCTTGAGTCCGGATCGTCAAGCGACAAGAGCGCAGGCGGTGGTCATGTTGAAACGTTTGCTCGAGCAAATCGGGTTTATGTGATCCCGTCTTGTTATTCATTTTGAATGTTCGATTCTGCGAAATCCCGTCCCGGGTTTTCGCAGGTTTTCTTCTTGTCGGTTCCGCCCCGGAGATTCATGAGCGTGAATGAACTGGCGCATTCATTCCGCTGTAACGCTTCGCCACGGTTGGCGGAACGATCTTGGCGGAAGATCGGTTCATTCGCAGTGTATGACAGCAACGTTGCGGATATGATCAACATCCGGGAAGAAAGGAGGAAGGGATGCATGAGTCACTGGATCGACATGCATTCCCACATCCTGCCCGGGATGGATGACGGGGCGCCGACGGACGAGGTCGCGATCAATATGGCGATCGCCGCCATGAGGGACGGCGTGGATGCGGTGATTGCGACGCCGCATCATGCCAACGGCATATACGAAAATGAGGCGCCAGCGATCATGCGGGCGGTTGACCGGTTGAACGAGCTTTTGCAGCAGCGGGGAATTTCTCTGCAAGTCCTGCCGGGACAGGAAATTCGGATCCATGACCGTCTGCTGGACGACCTGGCGCAGATGAAGTTGATGGGACTGAACCGGACACGCTACCTGCTGGTCGAATTTCCGTACGGTCACCTTCCTTCGGCATCGGAGGACTTGTTCCATGAACTTCTGGTGCAGGATTATGTGCCGGTGATCGCTCATCCGGAACGGAACGAGGTGCTTTCATCCAATCCCGATATTTTGGCCCGTTTCATTGCGATGGGCGCCTTGAGCCAGGTCACCTCCCGTTCGCTGAACGGGGGATTCGGTTTCAAAGCCCAAAAAAGCGCCTTCGTGATGTGCCGGAGAAAACTTTGCCATTTTGTCGCTTCGGACGCGCACAACGATGGTTCCCGTACGATCGGGCTTCGTGAAGCGTACGAGCTGCTTGTGCGCCGTTTGGGGACCGGGATCGTGGAATATTTCGTTCAAAACGCGGAATCCCTCCGACACGGAAGAGAGATTGCACCTCCCCTTTTCAAGGTCGTCCGGAAAAGGTGGTTTTTTTTGCAAAAAAGACGGGAGTAAACACGTTCCGCAGTCAACAACAGCGGAATCGAATCGGCCCAGCAATGCGGTTATTCTAAGAATCGGATCTCATCCTGCTCTCCAACGGGTATAGGAGCGAGTCGAATTCTTGGCACATCAGAGCGGAGGATTGAAAAGTGAACACCGAGTTGGAGTTAAAGGATTACATACTCATCGTCCGAAAACGCATCTGGCTGATTGCCGTCCTGACTGCCGTCGCGGTGGTGGCGACGGGAGCGGTCAGTTATGTGTTTTTGGATCCGGTCTACGAAGCGTCGACAAAGCTCATCGTCAATAAAACGAGCTCGACGTCTTTGCAACCGTTGGATCTCAACGATGTGAATTTGAACATTCGCCTGATCGACACGTACAAGGAAATCATTAAAACCAACGCGATCATGGATAAAGTGGCCGAAGAGAACCCCGAGTTTCAACTGACGGGAGATCAGTTGATTGCCAAAGTCAAGATCGAATCGGTCAACAATTCCCAGGTCATGACCGTGAAAGTACAGGATAACTCGTATCGGCGAGCCGCCGAAATCGCGAACGCCATCTCCCGGGTATTCCAACGGGAAGTGCCACACATTCTCAGTGTGGACAATGTCACCATTCTGAACGAAGCCGATGTCGACAAGGCCGCCGCGCCGGTAAAACCGAAACCTTTGCTCAATATGGTGATTGCTTTCATTGTGGCTGTGATGGCCGGTGTCGGCCTGGCGCTGCTGCTTGAATATCTTGACGACACGATTAAAACGGAAGAGGATGTCACCCGCGTCCTCGGTTTGCCGACTTTAGCCGTGATCTATCAATACAGCAAAGAAGATTTACAATTCGTCGCCCGAGATCAGCGCGCTATCACACGAGTGGGAGAGAAAGCCAATGCCACCATCCACCATTAATCGGTCGATCATCGCGTTGAATAATCCGAAGTCGCCGGCGTCCGAAGCTTATCGGGGGCTTCGCACGAACATTTTATTTTCCGCAGTGGATCAAGCGTTTCAGGTTATCATGCTGACATCCGCAGGAACGGCGGAGGGAAAATCGACCACGACGGCCAATCTGGCTGTCACATACGCCCAGGCGGGTCAGAAAGTGCTCATTCTGGACTGCGACCTGCGCAAGCCGGTCATGCATCGGATATTCGGTCTTTCCAATCGTTTCGGGATGAGCAATGCGCTGGCAGGCCAGGTGCCGTTCCGGGAAGTGATTCGCGACACCGAAATTCCAAACTTGTCTGTCATCACGGCGGGGCCGACTCCTCCCAACCCGTCCGAGATGCTCATGTCCAATCGAATGAAGGAACTGGTCGAAGAGCTGAGGAGCGAATTCGATATCATGATCGTCGATACTCCTCCGGCTCTGGCGTTGACGGATGCGCAGATTGTCGCCACCTTGTGCGACGGCGTCTTGCTGGTGCTGGAGTCGGGCAGGGTGAAGCGGGAGGCGGCGATCAAAGTTCGTCAAGCTCTGGAGCATGTCAACGCGAAAATCATCGGGGCGGTCTTGAACAAGGTTTCGAAAAAGGCGAACAGCTACTATCAGTATTATTACGCTTACGGGGAAGAATGACGGCAGCAAGACGGGCAATGGACCGACGGGGAGGTAAGGGAGCTCATGAGACGGTGGAAGCGTAAAATACTGCTGATCGGCACAGATACTTTGGTAGTTTGTTCAAGCATTGTCACCGCGTATTGGTTTCGGTTCGTCGGGAACATACCCGCGCATTACCAGATCCAGATGCTTTACGGTTTGTTATTTTCGACAGCGGCGATCCTGTTCTGCATGTCCGTGTTCAATCTTTACAGCCGCGCCTGGGAGTTTGCCAGCGTGGGCGAAGTCATGTCGATATTCAAAGCAGTGACCGTCGGAACGGCCGCTTCCGTCGTCCTGACCATCGTCGTGACCGGCATGTCCGTTCCGCTGTCCATTGTGCTGCGAACATATGAAACCAACCTGTTGCTGATGGGCGGTTCCCGTTTTGTTTTGCGGATAGCCAAAGATACATACAAAAAAAGAAAATGCGGCCAGCGCAATGCGCTGATTATCGGAGCGGGAGCTTGCGGAACGATGATCGCCAAGGAAATGAAATTGAATCGCGCTTCCCGGTTGTATCCTGCCGCCTTCATTGACGACGACAAACAAAAGCACAATACGCGCGTTTGCGGCATTCCGGTGGTGGGAGGAAGAGAATCGATCCCTCACATGGTGGAGAAATACAAGGCCAAAGATATCATCATCGCGATTCCGTCGGCGTCCAAGAAAGCCATTTCGGAATTGATCAATTTTTGCAAGCAAACGGACGCCAATTTGAAAATTGTGCCTCCGATCCAGGATTTCATCGAAGGCAAAATTTCCTTAAAGGAAATGCGCGACGTAAACATAGAAGATTTGCTCGGAAGGGATCCTATCAAGACGGACCTTGAGGAAATCGCGGGATATGTTTCCGGCAAGTCGGTATTGGTCACCGGCGCGGGCGGCTCGATCGGATCGGAACTGTGCCGGCAGATCGCGCCGTTCCAGCCGTCGGAGCTTCTCCTGTTGGGCCACGGGGAAAACAGCATTTATACGATCGAGATGGAGCTGAGACAAGAATATCCGCTGCTGAATGCAGTGCCCATCATCGCGGATATTCAGGATCGGGAACGGCTGGAGGACGTCTTTCGAACTTTTTCTCCCCAGGTCGTCTTCCACGCCGCAGCCCACAAGCATGTCCCGCTCATGGAGGCCAACCCGGCGGAAGCCGTGAAAAACAACATTTTCGGCACCATGAATGTGGCGGAGTGCGCGCACGAGTTCAAGTCGGAAATATTCGTCCTGATCTCCACCGACAAAGCGGTCAATCCGACCAGCATTATGGGGACGACCAAACGCGTGGCGGAAATGATCGTCCAAAGCCTGGGGGCTGTCAGCCAAACAAAGTTCGTCGCCGTCCGTTTCGGGAACGTGCTCGGAAGCCGCGGAAGCGTCATTCCAAGATTTAAGGAGCAAATTGCGAAAGGCGGCCCCGTCACGGTGACCCATCCCGAAATGGTTCGCTATTTCATGACTATTCCGGAAGCGGTGCAATTGGTCATCCAGGCGGGTTCCTTCGCCAAAGGCGGAGAAATCTTTATTCTGGACATGGGACAACCCGTCAAAATCGTGCAGCTGGCCGAAGATTTGATTCGCCTGTCCGGGTTCAAGCCTTATGAAGACATCGATATTCAGTTCACGGGCATACGCCCCGGCGAGAAGTTGTTCGAGGAACTGCTGACCGATGAAGAGGGAATCGCATCGACAGTGCATGAGAGGATCTTCATTGAAAAACCGGTACCAATTAACATTGAAGATTTGGAGATGAACCTCCAAAGACTGTACCAAGCGTTGAGAGCCGGGCCGTATGCGGTCAGAGCTGTTTTGAGGGATATTGTTCCCGCATATCGCGGGAACAGAGGCGAAGTGGAGATGGCTCTTGTAAAATGACGCGAAGAGGTTCGGGGGTACGATGATCCAGTATAAGCAGGTAAAGAAAATATTGGATGTTTGTTTTGCCCTCATATTAATTGTGGTTACATCACCAATTATGCTGCTTGCATCCATTGCAATTAAACTGGAATCAAGGGGGCCTGTATTATTCAAACAACAACGTCCAGGCAAGAACTGCAGAATATTTTCGGTTTATAAATTTCGCACAATGCGGGTTGAAACAGAGAAAGAAGGACGACCTCTTTCAGATATGGAACGATTGACGAAAGTGGGTTCTTTCCTCCGGAAAACAAGCATTGACGAGTTGCCCCAACTTATCAATATTTTGCGTGGCGAAATGAGTTTTATAGGGCCTCGACCTCTCTTGGTACAGTATTTAGAACACTATACTCCAGAGCAGATGCGCCGTCATGAAGTAACGCCTGGCATCTCCGGCTGGGCGCAAGTGAACGGCCGAAACGCCATAAGTTGGGAAGAAAAGTTTCGGTTGGATGTTTGGTATGTAGACCATATGAGTTTTATGCTTGATATGAAAATATTCTTTATGACCATCTGGAATGTTCTTAGAAAAAAAGGGATAAATCATTCAGAAAATAATACCATGCCCTTATTCTCTGAAAACCGGAAAAAATACGTACAGCACTAAGTTTTTAATGATTGAGACGAGGAAATTCTATGATAAATATTATGTTTACAAGTGCGGGTAGGCGTGTAGAGCTCATTCAGGAATTCATAAGAGCACGAAATGAGAAGAATATTGATGGAAAAATTGTATGTACAGATATGAGTGAACTCGCACCGGCTTTGTATTTTGCCGATAAGGCATACACTGTCCCATCGATACATGATCCGAATTATCTTAAAGAACTTTTGGATATTTGCAAGAAGGAACAAATAAGGGTGATTATACCTACAATTGATACAGAATTAGAGATACTGGCAGACAACGTTTCAATATTTCGAGAAATAGGTACAGAGCTTCTGATATCTTCTCCAGAAACAGTAAAGATTTCACAAGATAAGATGCGAACTTTTCATTTTTTCAAATCCATTGGACTCAGGACTCCGGAAAGCTATATCCAAGGAATGGAGTATCAAGGGAAATTTCCTTGTTTTATTAAGCCGAATTACGGCAGTTCAAGTATCAATGCTTTTAAAGTCAAGAATCAAATGGAACTTGATTTTTTTAAATATTATATTGGAGATTATATTATTCAGGATTTCATTGAAGGGCCGGAGTATACGATTGATATTTTTTGCGATTTTGAAGGAAATCCCATCTATCTCACTCCGCGTTTAAGGCTTGCCACCCGAAGCGGAGAGGTTATGAAGACGCGGGTTGTTTATGAAGAAAATTTAGAAAATCAAATGCTTCGCATAGTTGAAGCACTTAAGCCCAAAGGTCCTATGACTGTACAGGCAATCAAAAGTGTTGTCGACAAAGAATTTTATTTTATTGAGATGAATGCCCGTTTTGGCGGAGGATGTCCACTAAGTATGAAAGCTGGCGCTGATTCTGCGGGTGCTTTATATGATCTGCTTTCCAATAAAAAACTGAAATTCTGCCGAAGAGTTGCCAATACGGAGTTTACATTCTTGCGTTTTGATCAAAGCATTATCATCCAAAGACAGACAGATGGTGGCTATGAGCGAACTTAAAGTTGCCATATTCGACCTGGATGATACACTTTACCCTGAAATCGATTATGTAAAAAGTGGGTTCAAGTGTGTTGCGCAGTATCTCTCTTCTCAGACAGGCATGGATTCTGACAATATATATGAATGTCTTGTTCGTTTATTTAATGAAAATAAAAATAACGTGTTCAATCGATTTCTCGGTTTATATAAAAATAATGACCAAAACCTCTTAAAAGAATGTGTAAATACATATCGGAATCACTTTCCAAACATCAAAATGCATCCGGATGTCGACGACCTGTTGAAGTGGTTAAAGACCAAAGGCATTAAGATTGGGATTATTACAGATGGCAGACCGGAAGGGCAATGGAATAAGATCAGAGCTCTGGGTCTTGAGCAATATTCCGATTGCATTATTGTCACCGATGAGCTGGGCGGCCCTGAATTTCGAAAACCAAGTGAAATCCCGTATCTTATAATTCTGGATTGTTTAAATGTAGAACCAACGGAAGCTGTATATATCGGTGATAATCCAGCCAAGGATTTTATTACTGCTAATAAACTTGGGATAAATACGATCATGATTAAGAACGACAAAGGTATTTATTCGCAATCCGATTTTCAACCAGATTATTTGGCACAAACGTGTATAGAAGATCTAGTCCAATTAAAGGGATTCTTTGAAAGCTGGTGACTTAGATGCCGAAAAGAATATACCTCTCTCCCCCGCACATGAGCGGGAATGAGTTGAAATATATACATGAAGCTTTTGAGACTAATTGGATTGCCCCTTTGGGCCCAAATGTGGAAGCTTTTGAAAAAGAGTTAGCAGCTTATGTAGGAGTCGCAGGGGCAGTCGCTTTGAGTTCTGGAACTGCAGCTATACATTTGGCTTTAAAGTTATTAGGAGTTAGGCGAGGGGATACGGTGTTTTGTTCCTCGCTCACTTTTGTTGCGAGTGCAAACCCAATACTTTATCTAGGTGCGACACCAGTATTCATAGACTCCGAACCTGGCAGTTGGAACATGTCACCTCAAGCTCTTGCCAGGGCATTGACTGATGCAGAAAAGTCAGGAAAGTTGCCGAGAGCGGTTATTGTAGTGAATCTATATGGGCAGAGTGCCGATATGGATCCAATATTAGCATTATGCAACAAATATGAAATCCCAGTCATTGAAGATGCTGCAGAATCGCTGGGTGCAACTTATAAAAATAAGCAGAGCGGAACCATAGGGAAATATGGAATTTACTCATTTAATGGAAATAAAATCATTACAACATCTGGTGGAGGAATGTTGGTTTCCAATGATACCGATGCACTTGAAAAAGCTCGTTTTTGGGCTACACAGGCCCGAGATCCAGCCATTCACTATCAACATTCAGAAATGGGTTATAATTATCGGTTAAGTAATATCCTGGCCGGGATTGGGAGAGGTCAACTTCGTGTACTTGAAGATAGGATTCGAGCAAGACGTGAGGTTTTTAACAGGTATTATAATCGTCTTTCATTAGTAAATGGTATTGAATTTATGCCTGAAGCAGACTTTGGGAGATCTACGCGCTGGCTGACTGCATTTACGATTGACAAAGAGAAAACCGGTGTTTCTTCTTCGGATCTTATAAGAGAGTTTGCGGCCAGAAATATTGAAGCAAGGCCGATATGGAAACCTTTGCATCTTCAACCACTATTCTGTGACTGCAAATTTTATTCTCATTCGGAGACGGAAAGCCTATCGGAACGGCTATTCAATAATGGAGTGTGTATTCCATCAGGGTCCAATCTAACGGAAGAGGAACAGAATCGGGTAATTGAATGTATTGAAAACTGTCTAAAACATAGAACGCCGAGACCAGTAAGATAAATTAGTGAAGGTAGGAAATAGTGAACAAAATGAAGGTACTTATCATCGCTGGATATACCCGATCCATTATCATTTTTCGCGGAGATCTAATCAGAGAGATTGTAAACCAAGGGCATGAAGTGATTGCAGCTGGGCCTGAGACAGGCTATGAAGAGCAAATAGCTGCAATAGGTGCAAGATTTATACAATTACCAATGCAACGGGCGAAAATAAATCCTTTAAAGGATTTTTTGTTAATAAATATGATACGGAAATTGATTCAGCAGGAAAATCCTGATCTAGTGTTTTCGTATACCATAAAACCTGTGATATTCGGCTCTATAGCTGCCCGATTAGCAGGAGTAAAGAATATTTATTCGATGGTGACTGGGTTGGGGTATGTTTTTTCTGCTAACGGATGGAAAGGAAAGTTTATTAAAACAATAAGCAAAGTCCTATATTATGCAGCAATAAAATGTTGTAAAAAGGTATTTTTTCAAAATCCCGATGATATGAAAGAGTTTATCAACGAAGGTCTAATTAAGAATAAGAAGTGTGTGCTTGTTAATGGTTCAGGAGTTAACCTTGAAAAGTTCAAACCGGCACCGCTTCCAGAAAAACCGGTTTTCTTAATGATTTGTCGCATAATAAGAGAAAAAGGGGTAATGGAGTATTTAAATGCGGCACGAATTGTGAAAAAACGATACCCGGGTGCGCGTTTTCAACTTCTGGGTCCTTTCGATGCAAATCCAAACGCGTTAACATATGACGACATTCGTCCTTACATCGAGGATCAAAGTGTCGAATATATGGGCGAAACAGAAGATGTTAGACCCTTCATTGAAAACTGTTCCGTGTATGTCCTCCCATCATATTATCGTGAAGGAACACCGCGGACAATACTAGAAGCAATGGCCATGGGAAGGCCAATCATAACTACTAATGCTCCAGGTTGCAGAGAGACGGTAATTGATGGAGAGAATGGATTTCTTGTACCGATAAAGGATGTGGAAACACTTGCAGCAAAGATGATGTGGATGATAGAGCATAAAGAGCTTTCAGCGAAAATGGCCGAGAGGAGTTTGACTATTTGTCAGAAGAAATATGATGTGAACATAATTAACCAATTGATATTAGATACATTGGAATTAAGGAATGATGAAATAAGCTATGAAAAAAACGTAGTATTGAGGGATAACAATGGACTATAAAAAATTAATCCCGAATCAAGAACTGAGATTAAAGATATTGAGATTAGCCGACTTTATTCCAGATAAATTGATGATAAAGATGCAGTATAAAATAGCTACCGGAAGAAACCTGAACCTAAATAATCCCAAAAGATTTACGGAAAAAATCCAATGGTATAAGCTTTTCTACCGCGATCCTTTGATAACGAAGTGTGCAGATAAATATGAAGTGAGGAAATATGTTGAGTCAAAAGGATATAAAGATATTTTGGTACCCTTATACGGAGTCTATGAAAATGCAAATGAAATTGATTTTGAACTATTACCAGATAAGTTTGTTTTGAAAACCAACAATGGAAGTCACAGTAATATTTTTTGTGAAAATAAATCGATATTGGATCTGAATAGAACCAAAGAAACACTGAATAATTGGCTCACGAAACGCACCGTAAAAGCAGGCAGAGAGTGGGCGTACTATGACATAAAACCCAAAATAATATGTGAAAAATATTTGGATAAGGATGAAAATAATGATTTAATAGACTACAAGTTTTTCTGCTTTAATGGTGAGCCTTTTTGTTTGTATGTAATCGTGGAGAGATTTTTATCAGGTGGCATTAAACTTGGGATATTTGATTTGGAATTTAATCAAATGCCATATTTTAGGTCCGACATTCAAGGAATAACAAGGAAAATCCAAAAACCCAAGAACTTTGATAAAATGATTCAGATAGCAAGGGACTTATCTAGGGATTTTCCGCACGTAAGAGTCGATTTGTATAACATTCGGGGGAATATATATTTTGGAGAACTAACATTTTATGATGGCAGTGGATATAAGGGATTTGTTCCCGATGAGTTTGATTATATATTGGGTAATCAGTTTGTTATTCAAACATAAGGGGATTGTTAAAAATAGATGGATCTGATACATGATACTATGCATACAACTAATTTGAATTATAAACCCGATTTTTGGGATTATATACTGATTATTGGAATTATTTCCGCTCCGATGACCAGTCTGAGATATGGAAAGATTGGTGTTGCAGAAGTATGTTTATTCATCTGGTCTCTTAACAATATTATCAAAAAAAAATTTAGAATTAATTCCGACCAATATGTGATTTTTTGGTTACTATTTGATTTTTGCTTGATAATCGGTTTTTTTATTAAAATACTGAATTCTATAATTTCTGGACCTTATATTGAAGAAAGTATTACTTACATATATTTTACTTTGTTTGTCATTTCATTATCACAATATTTTCAAAATGCTAATATAGAAAAATTATTGGAATTAATGAGAAGAGTATTTTTTTGGGCTTTTTACGTTTACACAAGTATATATATTTATTCATTACTATTTGGAAGAACAACAATTTTTGGTTACAACTTATGGTATTCCTCAGAAAGGTTGTCAATATTGGCAGATAACCCCCATCAATTCGTTTATTTAATTGGACCACTTATTTTTGTCGGGTTTTTTTTTATAAGATCAAATTATTTGCAAAATAAAATAGAGAGAGTTCTATGCTATCTTGCTATCATTTCATTTATAATTATGTGTTTACAGAGTAAATCTAGCACTTTTCTTGCAGTGAGTGTTGTCATAGCATGTTATTTGTTGTTGTTCAACACTAAATCTTCTTTAGATGTTAGGAAAAAAAAATTGCTAATCGGTATAAAAGTACTATTTTCTTTTTCAATAATTATTCCGTCATATAGTATCGTACGCGACTTATTTATTCAATTTGTTGAAAACGATCCAAATGGACTTGGACGGTTTAGGTTGTGGCAACTTGGTATAGAAAAAATAGAAATGAGCCCAATATTCGGACTGGGTCCTGGATCTCACTTATTACTTCCAGAGATACCCGTTTATATGGAGGCTCACAATATCTATATAGATATTGCACTAAGAAGTGGTATTGTAGGCTTGATATTATTTCTTTTAATTTTGATTCGAACTTTTAAAGTAACTAAGGTAAATATTTATGCCACTTGTACCGTATTATTCTTTTGTTTGTATGGGATTGCAGGTTTCTCTCTACGAAGAATAACATTATGGTTTTTTATAATGGGAATGTATTACATTTGTTTGAAAATGATTGACACCCATCATAAGAAAAAAAATCATTTAATGAAATGATTGCCGATTCCACAATTTTTCTAAATTAAAATGTAAGAGGTGTTAATTAAATGAAAGCGGCTTTTTTTCATGATGCACCTTTACTTTTTAGTAACGATGGGAATGTATACTCCATTGGATTTGGTTACAGTATATGGGAAAGATATTTAAAGGTCTTCGACAAGATGATAGTTTGTACTAGGTTTAGAAGTGGCAATGTGGATGATAATAATAAACGTGGCATGAAGTTATCAAATGGTCCTAACGTAGAATTTAAACCAATAGATAAGTATCAGAAGAATTTCGATGCAATAACAAACTTTAAAAGCATCTCACTTCAAGTTAGAGAGGCATTACAGCTAGCAGATTGTGCAATAATTCGTCTTCCGAGCACTATTGGAATGTTCGCATACAAAGAAGCTAAAAGATTGGGCAAGCCATTTGCTGTTGAGGTTGTTGGGTGCCCATGGGATGCTCTGTGGAATTATGGAAACATTAAAGGAAAGGTTGCAGCTCCAATATTTTATGTTCTTACAAAGCGATTTATCAAAAATAGCCTGTATACCATGTATGTAACGAAAAATTTCTTGCAGAAAAGATATCCCACGAATGGGAAACATATTAGTTGTTCGGATGTGCAAGTTTTAGATACTTCTGAAGAAGTACTTATCAATAGAATGAACAAAATCCGCAGATTTGAACTTGAAAAAGGAATAAAAATTGGAATGATAGGTGCCTTAGGAAGTAAATATAAAGGGTTTGATTTGGCAATAGAAGCGATCAGTTTTCTTGAAAAATCTTACAAAAATATTGAATTGCGGATTTTGGGCCCCGGTGATAAAAGCATATGGGAGGAATACGCACGAAAAAAAGGAATTGCGGATAAAGTATATTTTGATGGAATTCTTCCAAGTGGAGAAAAGGTTTTCTCTTGGTTGGACAACATAGATATATATATCCAACCAAGCAAACAAGAAGGTCTGCCAAGAGCTTTGATTGAAGCAATGTCAAGGGGCTGTCCAGCAATTGGTTCGAGAACGGCTGGAATACCAGAGTTGTTAGAGGAAGAAGCTATTCATTTAAAGGGAAATAGTAAAGATTTGGCAGAGAAAATTGAGCAACTTATATTAGATAAAAATCTAATGATTGAGCTATCTAAGAAGAATTTCTTTAAATCTAAAGAATATACCAAGGATATATTGGATGAAAAAAGACATGCATTTTTGACGGAGTTTAAAGGAAATGCACAGAAAATGCTAGTGAATTAAGATTAGTTATTTGCATTCCAATATAAGGAAGGTAAGAAATGTCGCATAAAGATTTGCGCATGATTTTAACAAGTCGGATCACTCGTGGAGGAGCAACTACTTTTTTTACAAATGCAATTGGTATAGGGTTGTCAGTGGTGATGCAAATTGTCTTAGCGCGGCAGCTCGGAGCAATTGGATACGGTATATTCGCGATGGTAACCACTGTAATGACTTTTTTTGTATTCGCCTCCAAATTGGGATTTGATAAGTTGATAGTAAGGTTTGTGCCAGTATATCAAGTGAATGAGAAAATAAATCTAATTAAAGGAATAATACGCCGCACCAATCAATTCGGATTAGCAATATCGATATTTCTAGGTATAGTTGGTATAGTTTATGTTTTATGGAAATTCCCACAAATGGATGCTGAACAGCTCACTGCCTATATAGCTGGATTTGTTTCGCTTCCTTTTATGACGCTTGCCATACTGCGTCAAAGTGCTCTACAAGCATTTAAAGATGTATTATTTGCGCAGTTACCTGAAAAAATTCTACGACCGCTTATGACCATACTAATTGTCGGCGTTTTTGCAATTTTTGGTTGGAAACTAAGTGCTGGGTATGCAATGATTTGCTACAGCCTTTCAATATTCATATCATATATATTTGGTGCAATTGTGTTAATGAAGAGGCTCGAACCGTACACGACAGGAATTACGCCATTATATGAAACAAAAAATTGGCTCCAACTTTCATTCTCGTTTATGGTCAATGCGGGAATGTATTTAATTCTAGACCAACTTAACATACTTGTAATAGGTATTATACATGGTGAAATAGAAGCAGGTCTATTATCCGTATCGATGAGGTTAGGATCCTTTGTCACATTTATGTTAACTGCTTTGGACATGATAGCTTCTCCCCTAATCTCGGAGACATATGCAAAAAATGATCTGAAGGCAATGCAACACATATGCAAAGTGACTGGTCGAATCGGATTCGTATTTGCTGCGCTCATATTCGCCTTATTTCTCCTCTGTGGGCGATGGCTTCTTGGATTGTTCGGCCCTGACTTTACGGTGGCTTACCCTGCACTTCTTCTAATAGGTATTGGTCAATTAATAAATGCTTTTTGTGGACAGAATGGAACAGTGGCTGTAATGACTGGAAGAGAACGTACACAAACCAAAATATTAATAATTGGCGCAGCGCTCAATGTGCTTCTCAACCTGTTTCTGATCCCTTTTCTTGGTATAATTGGAGGAGCGATTGCCTTTGCCATTTCAGTCATGTTCTGGAATTCGGCTACAGTAATACTCATACGCTATGAGTTGGGTGTACAGACACTAGTATGGGTACCTTTCAGAAGGCGAGAGTGATTACATGAGAGAGAAACGAAAAATATTACATGTTGTTGGGAAAATGGATCCGGGCGGTATTGAGACATTGTTAATGAATTTATTTAGAAACATTGACCGTGACCGTTTTGAATTTCATTTTGCGGTTCAATCGCATGAGCCAGCATACTTTGATGATGAAATTCGTTCACTAGGTGGGTCTATATTAGTGCAACCCCCGCCAAAGGATGGACTTTCAACCTTTAAAAGAATATTTATCGAGAATGTATGTAAGAATGGGCCTTATGATATTGTGCACAGTCATGTATTTGGGTTCAGCGGCTATATTCTCAAGCTGGCGCACAAGATAGGTATTCCTATACGGATAAGCCATAGTCATACTACTAATCATGGCCGCAAAAGCACACCTTTGCGCCAGGTATATCAAATGTACATGAGCCAGTTAATCAAAAAGCACGCAACACATATGCTTGGTTGTTCACACAAGGCGTGCATTTCGCTTTTTGGATCTAATTGTTTCGAGGATCCACGCGTAAAAGTATTTCCAAATGCAATACCACTTGAACCTTACGCAAAGCTACCCATAGATCGGACAGAGTTAAAGAAGAGACTTGGATTTGTGAACGATGAGATACTTATCGGACATATAGGTAGGTTTACCGAACCAAAGAATCATTCATTTTTACTCAATATTTTTGCTTATTTTGTAAAAAGTCATCCTGCGGCCAGGTTGTTACTGGTTGGCGATGGACATCTTCGAAAGAGTATTGAGATAAAAGCGATTGAACTGGGAATAGCAGATTATGTCCATTTTCTTGGCTTGCGAAAAGATATTCCAGAGATACTTGGCGCATTAGACGTATTTGTCCTGCCTTCTCTTTACGAAGGTCTCGGGATAGTTCTCATCGAGGCGCAAGCAGCGGGAGTCCCATGTCTAATATCTGATGTTGTACCTTACGAAGTGGATCTGGGTCTAGGCATGGTAATACGATTATCTACTAAAGATACATCGCAACGATGGTCAGATCAGATAAAAGAATTAATTCATCGTCGCAGAGAAGTACCTGATTGGGAAAAACGTTCAAATGCACTGGCACAACATGGGTATGATATTCGTATAAGCGCGTCATTTTTGGAGCGACTATATGAAAATTGAGCTAACTCATAACGATTCCTAGCTACTTTTTTTCATATTTCAAACAAAGGAAGATCACCCATGTTCAAAATCGCTGTGGCAGGAACAGGATACGTCGGCTTGGTGGCCGGGGTTTGCTTCGCGGAAGTGGGGCACCAGGTCACTTGTGTGGATATTGACGAGAAGAAAATCCAGTTGATGAAACAAGGCATTTCTCCCATCTATGAAGAGGGATTGGAAGAATTGATGCGGAAAAATTACGCTGCTGGAAGGCTGGATTTCACCACCGATTACAAATCGGCCTACAGGGATGCGGACGCCATTTTCATCGGTGTGGGGACTCCCGAGCGGCCGGACGGATCGGCCGATCTCACTCACATCGCTACAGTTGCAAGGCAAATTGCCGAAACAGTCGAAAAAGACTGTCTTGTTGTGGTCAAATCGACCGTTCCCGTGGGCACCAATGACAAAGTGGAACAGTTCATACGGGACTTTTTGCCGCGCGACGGAAAACATTACACTGGCAACGGAGCGGGTGCCGGCAAAAAGATCAGAGTGGAAGTCGCTTCGAATCCGGAATTCCTGGCGCAAGGGTCGGCGGTGCATGACACACTGCACGCGGCAAGAATCATTATCGGCACGGAAAGCCAATGGGCGGAAGAAATGCTGAGGAAGATCTATGAACCGTTCAACCTCCCCATTGTCTCCGTAAGCCGAAGGTCGGCGGAAATGATCAAATACGCCGCCAACAATTTTTTGGCCCTGAAGATATCCTTTATGAACGATATCGCCAATCTTTGCGAACTGGTGGGCGCGGACATACAGGACGTGGCGAAAGGCATGTCCTATGATGAACGGATCGGAAGCAAATTTCTGAATGCCGGGGTAGGCTATGGCGGTTCTTGCTTTCCCAAAGATACGAAAGCGCTGCAGTATCTGGCGAAACAACACGGCTACGAATTGCGAACCGTCAAGGCCGCCATTGATGTCAATGCCGAACAGAAAACGATATTATACCGCAAAGCGAGCAACCGATTGATTACCTTCAACGGGCTGAAAGTGGCAGTGCTCGGATTGACATTCAAGCCGGGCACGGATGATTTGCGGGAAGCGCCTTCATTGGCCAATATTCCTTTGTTGTTGGAAGAGGGCGCGGACATCTATGCATACGATCCGGTCGGCATCCCCAATTTTAAAAGAAAATTTCCGGAAGGGAAGCACGGCATCGGCACGATCACTTATGCGGACTCCATCGGAAAGGCGCTGGACAACGCGAATGTCTGTTTCATCTTCACGGAATGGAACGAGATTAAAGCCGTGAAGCCGGAAGATTATAAAAACATGATGAGAACTCCCATCGTCTTTGACGGCAGGAATATTTATAAAGTGGACGAGATGAAGGAGGCCGGCGTGGAGTATTATTCCATTGGGAGGACAGCCGTGCGTTCGGCTTTGCCTGTATTAGTATGAACACAGAGGAGAGAAATCCTGTGAAACCGTATGACAAGCACAAATCACTCGATACCGGGAAAACTTGCCTTGTTACCGGAGCGGCGGGGTTCATCGGATATTTTTTGGCCAAAAGACTGCTGGAACAGGGCTGCCGGGTGATCGGCCTGGACAATCTCAACGACTATTATGAGGTTAGTCTGAAGAATGCCCGTTTGGAACAGTTGAAGCCGTTTGAGCAGTTTGTGTTCATCAAAGGAGATCTTGCGGATAAAGACGTCATCACGGCTGTCTTTGAACAGCACAAGCCCGACATTGTGGTGCATTTGGCGGCCCAGGCGGGTGTGCGCTACTCGATCATCAACCCCGACGCCTATATTCAAAGCAATATTGTCGGTTTTTTTCATCTCCTTGAAGCATGCAGGCATCATCCGGTGGACCACCTCGTGTATGCGTCTTCCAGCTCCGTCTATGGAGCCAATTCGAAGGTGCCGTTTGCGGAAATGGATGTTGTCGATCATCCGGTGTCTCTATATGCGGCGACGAAGAAGTCGAACGAATTGATGGCGCACACTTACAGTCATCTTTATGGCATTCCGGCGACCGGCCTCCGGTTTTTCACGGTGTATGGTCCGATGGGGCGACCGGACATGGCGTATTTTTCTTTCACGCGCAGCTATTTTGCCGGACGGCCGATTCGCGTTTTTAACAACGGCGATGCGGACAACGATTTGTATCGGGATTACACCTACATCGACGATATCGTGGAGGGGATGGAGCGCCTCCTGCACCATCCCCCGGCACCCGACAGCGGCGCGCCGCATCGGGTGTACAACATCGGCAACAACCGTCCCGAGAAGTTGACGGTTTTTATTGAAACCTTGGAGAAATGCTTGAGCCAAGCTTTGGGGCGCGAAGTCGTGTTTGAAAAAATATTTGAACCGATACAACCAGGGGACGTGCCGGCAACCTTCGCTTCGACCGAATTGCTGGAACGAGCGGTGGGGTTCAAACCCCGGACGACGATCGAAGAAGGGCTGCAAAAGTTTGCGGACTGGTATGTCGAATTCTATCAAGTAAAGTAAAGGAAGACTCATGAAAACGAATCGTTCGAACAACGGCGCGGCGGCCCTTCTTTCATGGTCGGCCGTGGGGATCGTGATGCTTGCCATTTTTTACTTGTCCTCCCAGCCGGACGTGCAGTCCGACCGGTGGAGCAAACGGGTGACGAAAGTGATCGCGGACACCGTCAAAAGCGTCATGCCGCAGGAGGACATCAGTATCGACCGCTGGAACCGCGTTTTGAGAAAACATGCCCATTTTATCGCCTATTTTGTTTTGGGGATTTCTGTTTTTCATGCGCTGCGAAATAGCGGCGTTTCTTGTGCCAAGGGAACGGGCGCGGCTCTCGTGATCTGCGTTTTGTACGCGGTCAGCGACGAATGTCATCAATGGTTTGTTCCCGGTCGGGGCGCCCAGTTGCAGGATGTCGTCATTGACGGCGTCGGCTCGATGGCAGGAATCGCTCTTTACGGGATTGCAGGACGGTTCTGGCAACCGTCGCGGTAACGGCGGACGGAAAACGAGAACTTGCCGTACGAACAATCGGTCCAAGGAGGTTACGGCATATGAAGGGATGGAAAAAAGCGCTGTTGTGGTCTGCCGCGATCATTATCGTGCTCGGGGGGATCGGAACGTTAGCGGCCAACGTGGCGGTCGACTATTTTTTGAAAGCAATGGTGTACGGCGGTTTGGAGGAAGAGTTATGGAATTCGATCCTGGAAGACGACGGTGCAGGTAACGTTTCGCAAACGGATGACCATCAGGCGGATGGGGCGCGCGTGAATTCGGGCGGCGGGGGAGGAGCGGACGTCAATCCGGGAACATCCGGGACGGCGCAGCCGTCTGCCGTAGGCACATTGGAGTCAGTGAATGGAGGGACTGCGGGTTCGGCGCATGCCGGAACGGAGCCGAGCGCCTCTCCTTCCGGGAATCGTTCGTCGAACATGCCCGAATCTTCTGGCAGAAACGCGGCGGAAAAAGACACTTTCACATACACCCCCGAAATTTCCGCAGACAAAGCCCAGGCGATCGGCGAGAAAATCACGATCAAGGAAAAGGCGCAAGTCACCTCCATATTGATAGGAAATTTCAGCGCGGAAGACTTGAGTTATTTATCGGAGCTGGCCAAAGGCGGTTTGACCGTGCAGGAAAAAAGAGATGCCAAAAAGTTGTTCATGGAAAAACTGTCCGAAAAAGAATACAACACCTTGATCGGCATTGCCGCGAAGTATGGACTGAGCCAGGGCAAAACTTACGCTGAGAACACAAAGAGACAGAAATAAAAAACCAAGGAGAATCTCCATCCCTCCCCACCGTTCCCGGCAGAGGGATCCCTTTCGGTTGGGAGCGGTGTCCATTCTGCCGAGTTCGCTATTTTTCGCAACTATTCGAGGCGGTTCGGCGTATAAGGTTCATAGATTGCCAGATTCGAACATCGGAGAGATTGACTGGCAGCGGTGGAGGGATACGCTTTGAAATGGCCTGGCAAGCTGATGCTTTCCGTCCTGATGCTGGGGATCGGTGTGACGGTCGGTTCCATGACGACGTCTTTGCGGGCGGACAGCATGACGAACGGGAATCAGCCGGGTTCGGTGAACGACCCGCTCGTCTCCAAGAGCTACGTGGACGAGAAAGTCGCCGAGATCGTGCGAACCGAATTGGGAAAACAGCAGGGGAACGGCGGCGGCTCCGGAAGCTCATCGAGAAGTTTGGTCGTGATCGAACTGAACCCCGGGGAAACGCTGTACGCGGGAGAAGGGACGGAAATGATCGTCCGCAACGGCAAGGCGGTGTCGGTCAGTTCCAATTCGAACGGCATCCCGGACTTGACGGATGGAGCGGATCTGAAAGCGGGAGCGGTCATTCCGAACAATCATTTGCTGCTGTTTCCGAGAGACGACGGCAGGGGCGTCAGGCCGCACCAGGACCAGAAGAAGACGGTCTTCGTCATGGTGCGCGGCAGCTATCTGCACGTCGGCGCGGACGGCAAAACGATCGCTTCCGGCAATTGACGGGGCACAGAACGGATTGCAGCGGAGTTTCGGAGGGATAGCTTGTTTAAGCCGGCGTTACGGAGGGGCGGCAGAGGTTTCGTGCACTTTGTCGGATTAGCGTAAATGCTCCCATCTTCGGACGACGGACTTTAGGACGACGAGTTTCGGAAAACGGGATTCGGATGACGGCTTCGGATGACGGGTTCGGCATGGGACCGGAACAGATGACATGGCAGACGACGCCGGAGCCGCACAATTTTTGCCGGAGTGACAAAAAGTGATGCGGCTGACCTGGCCGTGCTCGCGGGAAAATAGGGCCCGAGTTCGACAGTAAATCGGCATTTTTGGGCATATAGAAAATCAAGAATCCCATAACAGCAAGGTTTTCTGTGAGCGGAGCTAGAAAAAATCTCATTTTTCCATAGGCACAC
>Ga0207866_1001357_pt1 | contig 24347 bp, 24 predicted proteins | sample HigsolmetaAR203D_FD_184835 | JGI IMG/M metagenome (GOLD analysis project Ga0207866, IMG submission 184835) | Ionic liquid and high solid enriched microbial communities from the Joint BioEnergy Institute, USA - AR20-3-D (SPAdes) (version 2) ...
GCGAAAGGGCTGAGCAGAATGCTTTCTCGCTATATGGAACTTCGTCAACCTTTTGGAACCGCCTAGTGCGGACCCGCATGCTAGGTGGTGTGGGGGGACGGGGGTTAGCCGCCCCCTCCTACCCGATTTCGTGCCGGCGCATCAATTTTATCGTCCAGGCCACAATATGGAGGCGACACGGCTCCCTTTTGCCGACAGGGAAGCCGGTAAGTGCTTGCCGGCAAAACGACATGGAGCACCGCATGACTTTCGGATATACGTGACGCAATTTGGAGTCCCGCGTGTTCCGGACATGCGCGATGCAGGATGAAGAACCGTATGTGACAGCGTTATGTTTGCGAGGTGATCACATGGACGAAAACAAACAGTCGAATATGTCTTATGGCGGAGACTACCGGTATCTTCCCATGTATTCCGCGACGGACGGAACCGGAGTGGAAGTTCGTTCCGATGTGCTGTGCCACACGGTGCAGATCGTCAACATCTGTATGGTGGGACTTCCCGGCAAGGGAGGCTGGGTGTTGGTGGATGCGGGGATGCCGCGCTCCGCTGAAGCGATCGCAGCGGCCGCCGAAAGGCGCTTCGGTCCGAACCGTCCGCCGGAGGCGATTATTTTGACACACGGCCACTTCGACCATGTCGGGGCGATTGTCGATCTCGTGCGGCGGTGGGATGTGCCGGTATACGCGCACGAGATGGAACTGCCCTATCTAACGGGGAAACAGGCGTATCCCGAACCCGACGCCACGGTCGAGGGAGGACTCGTGGCCAAATGGTCGCGGATGTTTCCGAACGAGCCGGTCAACATCACCGGAGCGGTGCACAAATTACCCGACGACGGCGCGGTACCCGGCATGCCGGAGTGGCGGTGGATTCATACGCCCGGACATACCCCGGGACATGTTTCTCTGTTTCGGGAAAAAGATCGCTTCCTCATTGCCGGCGATGCATTTGTAACCGTCAGACAGGACGCCCTGTACCGGGTCATCGCGCAGGCGGAGGAAATCACCGGACCTCCGCGATACTTGACGCCGGATTGGCCGACGGCATGGGAATCCGTGCGCAAGCTGCAGGCGCTCGGGCCTTCCGCGGCGGTCACCGGCCACGGCCGTCCGGTGACCGGGCAAATCCTCGAGGAAGGTTTGCGCAAGCTGGCCGAACGGTTCGACCGGATCGCGATCCCGAAGTACGGCCGATACGCGCCGCATTAATAGACGCCGCGAGCTTCCGCGCGCACGTCCGGGTCTACGCCGATGCGCGGATACGCGATCGCGATGCCGCTTCTTTTCAGTTCCTCCAGCAACGTCACCCGCAGCACTCTGCAGGCGGTCCAATAATGCGTGTCCTTGACGAGACAGATCACGGTATATTTGGCGCCGAGCGCGTTGTTTTCCACATCGGTCAGCCCGTACAGCCGCGGCGGCTCCAGCGGTTCGCCGTCTTCGCCGGTCAAAAACAGGTGCGGCATTTCCGAAACGATGCGCGCGGACACCCGATGGACCGCCTGTTCCACCTCATACGGACTAACCTCATAGGCCACCGTAAAATGAACGATCGCCCGCATTTTTTCGCGATTGTAATTTTGGCTGATTTTGATTTCCGAGTTTGGAATGACGACCACATGCTGCGCCCACGTGCGGATTTTGGTCGCGCGCAGACCGACGCTGACGACCGTGCCGTTGATTTGGCCGTTGTTGATGGAGACGTAATCGCCGACGCTGAACTGATCTTCGAAAATAATGAAAAAACCGCTGATGAGGTCCTTCACCAGTGTTTGGGCTCCAAATCCGACGGCGAGACCGATGACGCCCGCACCGGCGATGATCGGTCCCACGTCCACGCCGATGTTGTCGAGAATCATCAGCGTGGAAATGATAAAAATAATGTACCGGGACACGGACAAGAGCAGCGATTCCAACGTTTCGGCCTGCTTCCGGTGGAAACGGGCGAGGCGAAACACGTTTTGAATCAGTGTCCGCCGCAGCTTGAGCAGCAGCCAGGTACCCGCAGCAATGGCGAGGATGACGACGCTTTTATGCAGGATGGCGTTCACGATCGGCTCCCACCAGCTCCATTCCCACACTTCCATCATCGTAAATCTCCCCCAAACATGATTACTATGACCCAGTCGCAAAGACCTTCCTATTATAACACAGCAATTCCAGCCGATTGTCCCCATTTACAGCCGGTCATACTTTCCTATTGCAACCCATTCGGAAATGCCTCGTATGAAAGACAGGACGCATTTCGCCGGAATATCGGACAGGCGATCCGGGCGGGCAAGCAAACGGACGTCATACGGAAAATGACGGCCATTTCGAATACAGGGGGATATCGACTTTGAACGCGTGGAAGGAACAACCGGACAAAAAACCGGTGCAAAAAACGACCGTTGCCTATCTGATCAGACTGGTGCGCGAAACCGGCATTCCGAAGGCGGCACTGTCCGTCGCCATCGCGCTCAGCATCGTCACGTCGCTGTCCGGGCTCGTCGTGCCGCTGGCCACCGGCACGTTCATTGACGATTTCGGCGCCAGCTCTCTGCGGGCGGAAACGATCGTCCTGCTGGCCGCCCTGATGATCGTGCAGGCGGTGTCGAGCGGTTTGTCCTACTATTTGCTCGCCCAGGTCGGCAACCGCATGGTGAACAAATTGCGCAAACGGCTCTGGAGCAAAGTGCTGTCGCTGCCGGTGCCGTTTTTCGACCGCCATCGGTCGGCCGACACGATGAGCCGCATCACCAACGATACCAACGAGATCAAAACGTTGATCACCGACCATTTGATCGCGTTCGCCTCCAACCTTCTCTCCGTCATGGGAGCGGTGGCGCTGCTGTTTTATATTGACTGGCAGATGACGTTGATCATGCTGCTCGCCGTGCCGCTCGGATTCGGCGCGCTCATGCCGATCGGCAACAAAATGTACAAGGTGTCTCTCGGCATGCAGGGGGAATTGGCCAAATTGGCCGCTCTGTTGACACAGGTCATCGGCGAAATCCGTCTGGTGAAAGCGTCGAACGCCGAAAAGCGCGAGGAAGCGGACGGGCAGGACAAAATGGACGAACTCTATCGTCTGTCTATGAAAGAGGCGAGAATCAACGCCGTTTTGTCGCCGCTCATGTTCATGATCATCCTGGTGTTGATGGTCGTCGTCATCGGCTACGGAGGCGTCCGCGTGTCGTCGGGCGCGCTCAGCGCGGGCGAACTCGTATCGTTTATTTTGCTGTTGTTCCAAATCATTTTTCCGTTCAGCCAATTCGCGACGTTCTACTCGCATCTGCAGAAAGTCATGGGGGCGTCGGAACGGTTGAAGGCGATTTTGGATGAGGAACCGGAGCGGATGGATCTCGGCGTGCCCGCCCCCGCCGAAGACCGGGACATTGCTTTCGATCGCGTCGTCTTTGCCTATCGGGAAGGCGAACCGGTGCTGAACGGCGTCAGTTTCACCATTCCCGCCAGACGGATGACCGCGATCGTCGGTCCGAGCGGCAGCGGCAAGACGACGGTTTTTTCGCTGATCGAGCGTTTTTATGTGCCCGAAAGCGGCAGCATCGTTTACGGCGGCGATCCGATCGGCGCATTCGCAATGGATGCGTGGCGGCGCAAAATCGGTTACGTGTCGCAGGACAGTCCGATGATGGCCGGGACGATTCGCGACAATATTTTGTACGGCCGCGACGGCGACGTGACGGAAGAGGAGATGGTGCGGGCGGCGCAGCTGGCGTATGCGCACGATTTTATCCTTTCGCTTCCGCAAGGGTACGACACGGAAGTCGGCGAGCGGGGCATCCGGCTTTCCGGCGGACAGCGGCAGCGCATCGCCATCGCCCGGGCGTTTTTGCGCCAACCGGATATTTTGCTGTTGGACGAGGCGACGTCCAGCCTCGACAGCGATTCGGAGCACGAGGTGCAGAAGGCGCTGCAAAACTTGATGTCCGGCCGCACGACCGTGGTGATCGCGCACCGTCTGTCCACCGTCGTCCGGGCGGATCGTATCATCGTGCTGGAACACGGCCGAGTGACCGGCTGCGGCACGCACGGTGAACTGCTGCAAACGCACCCGTCCTATGCGGCGTGGGCGAAAAAACAGTTTCAATGGCAGGAAAACCCGGCGTAGACGGGGAAGCCGATTCGGCCTCCTCTTCTGCGCCTTTTTTGCCGGTTTTTCCGGACGCGCCGCATGGCGTCCGCCCGACGAATCGACATCCGCAATATTTAAAGAAGCGATGTTGATACAACTCCCATGAAGGACTAGAATAGAACTTGGGTTTCATCAATGTTCGTCACTTCATCGAGAGGAGGGTTCGACCATGCGGCTGAAAGACAAGATCGCGCTGATTACCGGATCGGGATCCGGCATCGGCAGAAGCTCCGCGCTCTTGTTCGCCCGTGAAGGGGCGACGGTGGTCGTCAACGATTTGTCCGTGGAAAACGGCGAGAAAACAGTGGAGGACATTCGCCGAGAAGGCGGGAACGCCTGGTTCATCCGGGCCGACGTCACCGAACCGCAGGAAGTTCAGGCCATGGTGGACGAAATTATCCGAAAACACGGACGATTGGACATTCTGTTTAACAATGCCGGTATCAGCGGTGTCGGCGCACTTCACGAGGTTGAGCCCGACGCTTGGGACCGCGTCGTCCGCGTGAACATCCGCGGCGTGTATTTGCCCTGCAAGTACGCGATCCCCCATATGATGGAACGCCGTTCCGGCACGATCATCAACATGTCTTCCGCCCTCGCCGAAATCGGCCTGGCCCGGAGGGCGTCGTATGCGGCAACCAAAGGCGCCGTTCTCGCTTTGACCAAGTCGATGCAGGTCGATTACGCGCCGTACAACATTCGCGTAAACGCGCTGCTGCCGGGGACGATCATGACCCCGTTTGTGGAAAATTACCTGCGCACTTCTTACGACAATCCCGAGGAAGCGATCGAGGGAATCAAGAAGCGGCAGCTCAGCGGAGAACTCGGCCGTCCTGAAGACGTCGCGCGCGCCGCGCTGTTTCTCGCTTCCGACGAATCGAGTTTCGTCATGGGGTCTCCGTTGTATGTCGACGGGGGCGTCACTTTCGGAAAAAATGCCTGATCAAACGATGGGGAGGAACACGAAATGAAACTGACAACGTTGGAGAGAAACGGCAGCCGCCGGCTCGGCGTCAAAACCGACAAAGGCGTCGTCGATGTGGCGGCCGCGCTGGAAGCCAGGCCGTCCTCGGAACCGGTCGCCGCAAATGTCATGGACGTGATCGAAGGAGGCGAGCGTGCGCTGGCCGCGCTGCGCAATTACATCGCCGAACTGCCGCTGGACGAATCCGCGGATTACCTGCTGTCCGAAGACGAGATCTCGTGGGGTCCGTGCGTGCCGCAGCCGAGCAAAATTATTTGCGTCGGGTTGAATTACCGCAAACACGCCGAAGAAACCAACTCGCCGATCCCGCAATACCCGATTTTGTTCAACAAGTTCAACAACACGCTGACCGGTCATCGGAAAGACATCGCCATTCCCAAAGTGACGCAAAAACTCGATTACGAAGCGGAACTGACGATCGTCATCGGCAAAAAGGCGAAAGACGTGCCGAAAGAGAAAGCGCTGGACTATGTGTTCGGGTACTGCTGTGTCAACGATTTGTCGGCCCGGGATCTGCAATTGCGGACGCCGCAATGGCTGCTCGGCAAAACGTGCGACGATTTCAGCCCGCTCGGTCCGTGGCTGGTTACCGCCGACGAGGTCGGCAATCCGAACGACCTGGAAATCAAGGCGATCGTCAACGGGGAAGTGCGGCAGCATTCCAACACATCGGACATGATTTTCCCTTGTGACGAAATCGTCAGCTACATATCCCGGCACATGACGCTCGTTCCGGGCGACATTATTTTGACCGGGACGCCCGAAGGCGTCGTGCTCGGATATCCGCCGGAGAAACAGGTGTATTTGCAACCCGGCGATGAGGTCACGATCGAGATTGAAAAATTGGGCGCGCTGACCAACCGGTTTGTCGCGGAGGAATAGATTCGGAACAAGCCTGCGGAAACATCCGCGGGCTTTTTTTGCGGCGGCGCGGCGGCTCACATGGCGAGCCGCTGAATTTGGCGGCATTGGCCGATGCGCGTGGTAGGCCGTTGAATTTGACGGAATGGTCGATTCGCGCGGTGAGCCGTTGAAAGATTGCGTCGGGGACCGGGATGGGGATGCGGAACACGTCTTGGCCGCGAAAAGCGGTCGGGGAATGCGCAAATCGCCGCGAAAACGCCGGCAGACGGGCCGTACCGGCGATACGGGTCTTTGACAACCCGACAGGCCGCAAATACAATAGGGAAAAACAGCGAGGTCATTCGCTTGGACCACTCGATGAAAGGCCGTGCAGACCCATGAATACCTCCGATCCGGAGCGGCCTTTGGCCGAAAGTGCGGCATACAGGGATATGGTCCGGTTTTTTGTGCCGCTCGGACTGTCGTCCCTGCTCGTCACGATGTCCCATACGATTATCAACGGCACGCTTGCCCGTTCGTCGGACCCGGAAACCGCCATCGCCGGATACGCCATCGCGATGAGCATATTCGTCATCACCGAACGGCCGGCCGTGCTGCTCAGACAAACGTGTTCGGTCCTGGTGAGGGACCGTCTGTCTTTTTCGGCCATGTCGCGCATGACCGCCCTGCTATTGGCATGCACGATCGCCGTCGGGCTGTTGTTGTCGTGGACGCCCGCGGGCGGATGGATATTGCGGTCTTGGTTTCATGCGGATGCACCGGTGGGAGCGGCGGCGCTCGATTCCTACCGCATCCTGATTTTCGTCACCGTCTTTTCCGCGATTCGCTGCCTGTTCCACGGCATCATTATCCGCGAAATGAGGACGGCCTGGCTGACGATCGGCATGGTGATCCGCCTCGTCATCATGTATGCGCTCTCCCTATTTTTCGTTCATGTGCTGGGGTGGGCCGACGGGCGTGTCGGCGCCGTCATCTTTTTGGTCGGCATGATGGTGGAAGCCGCGGTCAGCATGTGGGAAGGCCGGCACGTGCTGCGGACGCTGCCCGATCGGTCGGCGCACGGGAGCGTCTCCAAAATGCGGGACATTTTTCCATTCTACCGACCGCTCGTGCTGTCTTCGCTGCTCGCCGTCGCGATCCCGCCGTCCGTCAACGCGATGCTGGGAAAAACCGCCGATTTGACGTTGGCCGTCGCTTCTTACGCGCTGGCGATGAACATCACCAACCTGGTCACCAGCTTTTTTTCCTACGTTCATCAGATCGTGCTGAATTTTTATGCGGACAATCCCCGGAAGGTGCGCCGTTTCTGTACGGCGGTCAATCTGGTCCCGCCGCTTCTGCTCGCAATGCTGGCGTGGACGCCGGTTGGAACGTGGTTTATGCGGACGATTATGGGAGTCGGGGGCGACCTGCTTTCGGAAACGCGGCTCGTGTTGAACGTTTGTCTGCTGCATGCGCTTGCGTTTCCGTGGGTCGATTACGGCAACGGACTGGTCATGCTGCGCAAACGTACCCGCATTATGGTCCGCTCGCAGTCGGGCAACGTGGCGGTCACGCTGGCCGTGCTCACGGCATGTGTCGCTTTGGTGCCGGAGTGGAACGGCCGCATCGGCGCGCTGGCGATCAGTCTCGGACTGCTCGCGGAACTGGCGGTGCTCGCGGTCAGTCTCCGCTTGATCGGGACGGACCGGACGACGGCGCCGGCGGCGGACCGCCGCGCTCCATCGGTCACGAAATGACGCGCGGCGCCATCGATCAGATGCGCGCCGCGTTGCCGTGCGTTTATTTCGCAAATATATGGCGGCCGATCCGCACCGTCTGCGGCCGCGTCCAAATCCACTTGCTCGTGGCGATATCCGGATTGAAATAATACAGCGCGTTGCCGGTCGGATCCCATCCGCGCACCGCGTCCAGGGCCGCGCGATAGGCCGTTTCATTCGGCGTCAGCCAGTATTGTCCGTCGTCCACCGCGGTGAAGGCGCCGGGCTGAAAGACGACGCCGTAAATGCTGTCGGGAAAATCCGGCGACTGGATGCGATTCATCACGACCGCCCCGACCGCCACTTGGCCGACATACGGCTCGCCTCTCGCTTCGCTGTAAATGACGCGCGCCAGCACGTCCATTTCGTATCGGTTCAAACTGTATTTTTTCAACGCCCGCCACGTGGCGGGACCGACGATTCCGTCCGCGGTCAGCCCGTAGTCGCGCTGGAAAGAACGGACGGCGCGATCCGTTGCGCTGCCGAATTTACCATCCAGCGGCTGGTTGTAGTATCCCAACGCCTTCAGCCGATACTGCACATCCCATACGTCGCCGCCGCTGCTGCCGGTTTTGAGCACCGTGGCCGCCCGGGCGTGCCCCTCCGGAACCCATCCGCCGACGACGGTCAAGAGAGCCGCGATGACCAAAGCGACCGCTGCGCTTCGTTTCATAGAATCCTCTCCCTTCGGGTGTGATTATATTCGGGAAAGTTAGCGCATTCAACCCGCAATATCTGGCATTCATTTGGCAATCGTCCGGCCGTCCGTCATATTCCGGATCGCATTTGGCTTGCGGCAGCTTCCATCGCGCATGCGCCGCAGCCATCGGTGCGAACCGCAATTGACACCGTTTGGAAACTTGCCATACAATCGAAATGACATCTTGGCGGTACGTTTCATGAAAGCACAGTCCGTAAATACGCGCGAAAGGTGAGAAATGATGCGGTTGTTCGATTTGACCGGCACGACTTCGGTCGTCATCGGCGGCAGCGGCGTGCTCGGAGGGGCGATGTCGGCGGCGCTCGCCGCCCACGGCTCCAAAGTGGCGGTGGTCGGAAGAAACTTGGAGAAGGCGGAACAGGTCAAACAGCGCATCGAAGCGGCGGGAGGAGAAGCGATTTGCTTGTCCGCCGACGCGACGAACCGGTCCGATTTGGAGCGGACGCTCGCAAGCGTGCTGGAATGGACCGGACGCGTCGACATCGTCGTCAACTGCCCGGGGATCAACAGCTCCACGCCTTTTTTCGACTTGTCCATGGAAGAATGGGACCGCATCATGGACGTCAACTTGAAAAGCATCGTGCTGTCTTCGCAGGTGTTTTGCCGGCAAATGATCGAACAGGGCGAGGGAGGTTCGGTCATCAACATTTCCTCGGTGTCGTCCGATCCGCCGCTGTCCCGCGTTTTCACCTATTCCGTGAGCAAGGCCGGCGTCAACAGCGTCACGAAATATTTGGCGAGGGAACTCGCTCCGCACCGCATCCGGGTGAACGCGATCATTCCCGGATTTTTTCCGGCGGAGCAAAACCGCCGCATCCTGACGCCCGAACGGGTGGAGGCGATCTTGCGGCAGACGCCGATGAACCGGTTCGGCGAGCCGGAAGAACTGATGGGCGCGGTCGTATATTTGGCGTCGGCCAAGGCGTCGTCGTTTGTGACGGGGACGCTGCTTCGCGTCGACGGCGGATTCGGGGCGATGACGCTATGAGCGGCTTGCTGACCCGCCTGCTGGCGGACATTCCGATTCCGCGCGTCGTCAAAATCCGGCAGCGGTTTGACGCGTCCGAGCTGGACGATCCGATCGCGGAAGTGCGCTTGCGGTTGGCGGGATCGCCCCATTTGGCGCGCATCGCGCCGGGACAGCGCGTCGCCGTGGCCGTCGGCAGCCGCGGCATTTCCCGCATCGATGAGATTACGCGCGCCGTGATCGAGGAACTGAAGCGGATCGGCGCGCACCCGTTCATCGTGCCGTGCATGGGCAGCCACGGCGGAGCGACCGCGGAAGGGCAAAAGCAGGTGCTCGCCCATCTCGGCATCGATGAAGCGCGGATGGGGGTGCCGGTGCGCTCTTCGATGGACGTCGTGCTGCTGGACCGCCTGCCGAACGGACTGCCGGTGTACGCGGACCGCATTGCGGCGACGGAGGCGGACGCGATCGTCGTCATCAACCGCATCAAGCCGCACACGGCGTTTCGCGGTCCGATCGAGAGCGGCCTGATGAAAATGATCGCCATCGGCCTCGGCAAACAGAAGGGTGCGGAAGCGTGCCACCAGCTCGGATTCAAACACATGGCGGAAAACGTTCCCGCCATGGCGCGCGCCATGATGGCCAAACTGCCGATTCGCTTCGGCGTCGGCATCGTGGAAAACGCCTATGACCGCATCGCCCGCATTGAAGTGGTGGGACCGGAAGAAATGGAGGAGCGGGAACGGGAACTGCTCGTCGAGGCGAAAGCGCGCATGCCGAAACTGCTGTTTCCGCAGCTCGACGTGCTCGTCATCGACTACATCGGCAAAAACATCAGCGGCGACGGCTTCGATCCCAACGTGGTCGGCCGTTATCCGACGCCGTACGCCCACGGAGGCCCGGAAGTGAACAAAATCGTCGTGCTGGATTTGACCGAGGAGACCAAGGGCAACGCCAACGGCGTCGGCACGGCGGACTTCACGACGCGGCGCCTGGTGGAAAAAACCGACTGGGAGGCGACCTACGCCAACGGGCTGACCTCGACCGTATGCGCCCCGACCAAACAGGCGACCACGCTCGCGAACGACCGCGACGCGATCCGCGCGGCGATCAAGACGTGCAACATTTTGGATTTTCGCCAGTGCCGGCTGGCGCGCATTCGCGACACGCTGCATCTCGGAGAGATCGAAATTTCCGAACCGCTCGTGCCCGAAGCCGAACGCCATCCCGACATCGACATTGTCAGCGAACCGTATGAATGGACATTCGACGAGGAAGGATATTTGCCAAAATGAGCAAAAACACGGTCGTCATCGCGGCGGACATCGGAACGACGAGCGCCAAGGCGCTGGCGGTGGGGCTGGACGGATGCGTCAGGGCCGTCCACGCGAAAGGCTACCCGCTGCTTTCGCCCGAACCGGACGCGGCGGAGCAGGATCCCGACGTCATCGCCGACGCGGTGTTCGAATGCGTGCGCGAGGCGGTGCGCAAGACGGGAGCCGCTCCCGATGATGTGCTGTGCGTCAGCTTCAGCGCGGCGATGCACAGCCTGATCGCTCTCGACGCCGGGAACCGCCCGCTGACGCGCAGCATCACATGGGCGGACCGCCGCGCGCAGGCGTTCGCCGACGAACTGAACGCGGACGGAACCGGGCTGTCCGTGTACCGACGGACGGGAACGCCGATTCATCCGATGTCCCCGCTGGTCAAACTGAGGTGGCTGCGCCGGGAGCGGCCGGACGTGTTTCGCCGCGCGGCGAAATTTGTCGGTATCAAGGAATACATCTTCCATTTGTTGTTCGGCCGCTATGTGGTCGATTATTCCATCGCCAGCACGACCGGCATGTTCAATTTGCAGCAATGCGGCTGGGATGCGGAAGCCATGGAGCTCGCCGGCGTGCAGCCGCACCGGCTTCCGGAACCGCTGCCGGCCACCTCGGTGCTCTCCGGGATTTCGGAGGCCGACGCGAGCCGTCTCGGCCTTCGCCCGGACACGCCGTTTGTGATCGGAGCGTCGGACGGCGCGCTCGCCAACCTCGGAGCGGGAGTGATGGGCTCCGACCGGCTTGCGGTGACGGTCGGCACCAGCGGCGCCGTCCGCAAAACGGTCGACCGGCCCGTGCTGGATGAGCGGGGGCGGCTGTTCTGCTACGCGCTGGCCGAGAATCGGTGGGTCATCGGCGGAGCGACCAACAACGGCGCCATCGTGCTGCAGTGGATGCGCGACCAGCTGTATGCGCAGCGCGATCAGGCCGGCACGGAGCGGGAAGACGCGTTCGATCGGATGCTGGAAGAAGCGGAAGCGGCCGGGTGCGGCGCCGGCGGGCTTTTGTTTTTGCCGCTCTTGGCCGGCGAGCGGGCGCCGTTCTGGAACGGCAGCGCGCGCGGCGTGTTTTTCGGCCTGTCGCTGCGCCACGAGCGGAAGCATATGGTGCGCGCGGCGATGGAGGGCGTCATGTTCCAAATCGCCGCGATCGCGTCGCTGCTCGAGGCGCCGGAGGCGGGCGGCAAACCCGCAGAGGCGCTGGCCGGCGGGGGATTTGCCAAATCGCCGCTCTGGTGCCAAATACTGGCCGACATGCTCGGCATCCCCGTCGCCATTCCGGATACGGTGGAAAGCTCCGGCCTCGGCGCCGCCCGTCTCGGCATGTACGCCGTCGGCGCGGTCAATGCGCTGGAACACGACTGGGGTCAAAGCGCGCCGCTTCGCTACGAGCCGGACGGCGAACGGCACGGCACGTACCGCGAACTGTTCGGGATGTACATGCGGCTTTACGAACAGGTGAAAGAACTGTTTCCGCCGATCAGCCGGTTTCAGCGCAACGAATGACCGGCGGATCGGCCCATGACCGGCTGATTGGCCGGCAGGAAGGAGAGGGTCGGTTTGCGCATCGATTTGTCTGGACAAACCGCACTGGTCACCGGCGCGGGAACCGGCATCGGCCGGGCGATCGCCCTGCAGCTCGCCCAAGCCGGCGCGCGGGTGGCCGTGCATTACCATACGAGCGAAAACGAAGCGGAGGCGGTCGTGCGGTCGATCCGTGAGATGGGCGGCACGGCGGTGAAGCTGCGCGCGGACGTCACTTCCGTCGCGGAAATCGACCGGCTCGTGTCGGAGGCGGAGCGGGCGTTCGCGTCGCCGATCGGCATTTTGGTCAACAATGCCGGCCATTTGATCCGCCGCTGCGACAATGCGGACATGACCGAGGAATTGTACGACGCCGTCATGGATCTGAATTTGAAAAGCACGGTGTTCATGTGCAAGCGGGTCATTCCGGGCATGAAAAAGGCGGGCGGCGGCGTCATCGTCAACATGGCTTCCATCGCCGCCCACAACGGCGGAGGCGGCGGATCGGCCGTATATGCCGCGAGCAAGGCGGGCGTCATCGCCTACTCCAAAGGGCTGGCCAAAGAGCTCGCCCCCTTCGGCATTCGCGTGAACGTCGTATCCCCCGGGTACATCGGCAACACCAATTTCCATTCGCGGGTGACGTCCGAAGAGGGCCGCCGCCGGTCGATCGCCGCCATTCCGCTCGGCCGCCAGGGGGAGCCCGAGGATGTGGCCGGCGCCGTGCTGTTTCTCGTATCCGGCCTCGCCGGATTCGTCACGGGGGAAACGCTGGAAGTCAACGGCGGCGCCAACATGAGATAGACGGCACTACGGCTGGCCAGGCACGCCTTTAGAAAATCAGAAAACTGACAATATCCGATGAGGTGATCGGGATGAGAAAGATGGGGATTGCGCTGCAGCTGTACACGCTGCGGGACGAAACGGGCAAAGATTTCGAAGGCACGCTGCGGAAAGTGGCTGAAATGGGCTACGAGGGCGTGGAATTTGCCGGGTACGGCGGAATGGAGGCGCAGCGTCTGAAACGGCTGCTGGACGAGTTGAACCTCAAGGCGTGCGGAAGTCACGTCCCGCTCGACCGGCTGCGCGACCATTTGGACGAAGAGCTCGAATTCAACCGCATCCTCGGCACACGCTATATGGTGTGTCCGGGCGTGTTTGAATCGGATCGGGGCGAGAAATGGAAACAGCATTTCGCGCTGTTTTCCGAAATCGCTCCGAAAATCGAGGCGGCGGGATTCCGTTTCGGATATCACAATCACGATTTCGAGTTCAAGGAATCCGTCGACGGGCAGCCGGTGTTCGACGCGCTGTTCGCCGCGGTGCCCGCGGCGCAGGTCGAACTGGACGTCTGCTGGGTGACCGCGGCCGGATACGACCCGCTGGCGTACATCGCGAAATACGCCGGCCGTCTTCCGCTTTTGCATTTGAAAGACATGCGGCGGGACGGGGATGCCGTGCAAACGGTCATCCTGGGGCAGGGGGAAGTCGATTTGCCGGCCGTCATTCGGGCCGCTTCCGACGCGGGAACGGAATGGCTCGTCGTGGAGCAGGATAATTGCCAAATTCCGCCGCTGGACAGCGTTTCGCAGAGCCTGCGGTGGGTGCGCGAACACTACTTGAGCAAACTGTGATAGGCGGCTTATTTGAACCTTCTGCCGCACAAAAAAAGAGTAGCGCTTCGGCGCACCGGTTACGCCGGCCTTCTTGGGCCGGCTTCTTTCATCTTCGGGACGGACCCGGGGACTGTTTATGGATTCAAACGGACGAAGGCGGCGTTACGCGGATCCCGCGGTCGGACCCGCGTGCGGGCAAACGCGTCGTGAATCGCTCGGGTGCCGCGATAGGCGAACAGGTAGGCGACATAAAGAACGAGCATCGCATTGGGGATGAAGATGAGAAAGCCGTTTTCCGGCTGATCCACGCCCCACCACGGGTCGGGCACCAGGACGATCAGGTGCGTCAGCTCCCACGGCAGCAGGCGGATCAGGGTGCGCAAGAACGACTGCGGAAGCGAGGGCGGACCGCCTTCGCGGCTTTCGACCGCAAGGCGCAGCATCATTTTGCCGAGGGTGCGGCCGGTGCGTTTTTCCATCCAAACAAAATACAGCCATGTCGGCAGCGAAATCGTCAGCAGCACCCAAAGTTCGATCTGGTATCCCCGCTTCAGCGAATCAAAGGGGAAGCCGCCGGTCAGCGCGTTGAGCAGCCATTGCGATCCGGCCAGCACCGCGGCCAGCAGCAAAAAATCCGCCGCATATGCGAGAAGACGTCTCAAGGACAGTTTCATCATCCCGCCCCTCCCGAATCGTGATGGTCATCCAAGTACCATTGTAAGCGATTGGAAAATTCCGGACAACAGCGGGAAGCCGCCCTGCCGGCTGGCAGACAGAAGGCCGGAAACCGCTACCGCTTTGCACAACATCAAAGTCAATTTCAGTCAAATGACAGCCGTGACTTGCGCGCTCACAATCATGCCCGCATCGGGAAAATGTGTTACAGTTGACTTAAATCGCTTGTTGTCGCATGAACCGATGTCGGCGCATAAACGATGAGGAAAGGTCAGGTGTCCGGCTTGTCCATGAAGCTGTCGCTGTTTACGGTCGCCGTTCCGGATTTGACTCCCGATGAAGTCGTGGAGGCGGTCAGGGAGGCGGGGATTGACGGAGTGGAATGGAGGTTTGCGAACGTTCCCGCCGCGATGAGGGAGGAGCCCCCGTCGTTTTGGAGGAACAACCGCTGCACCCTGGATCCCGAAACGCCTCCGGAAGCGCTTGCGGAATTGGCGCGGCGTTCGCGGGAAAAAGGGGTGGAATCCGTCGCGATCGTTCCCTATCTTGCGGTCGGGGATTTGCCGGCGGCCGAACGCGCGATGGCGGCGGCCAAGGCGATGGGCGCCCGGTGGATTCGCGCGGGGGTGCCGAGATACGACCGCACGGTCGCCTATCACGATCTGTTCGAACAGGCGGCGCGCTATCTGGCGGAAGTGCAGGAGATGGCGCGGCAATACGGCATCCGCGCGCTGGTGGAAACCCATCACGAGACGATCATCCCGAGCGCTTCGCTCGCCTATAGGCTCGTCAGCCGCTTCGATCCCGAGGTCGTCGGCGTCATTTTCGATCCCGGCAACATGGTGGTCGAAGGGTACGAAAATTACCGTCTCGGTTTGCAGCTGCTCGGCGAGTACGTCGCGCATGTGCATGTCAAAAACGGCTACTGGGAGCGGGCGCAGGGAGCGGCGGAGACGGCGTGGCGATGCCGCTGGACGCCGGTGGATCGCGGATGGGTGGATTGGCAGCAAGTCATCGCCGATCTGAAGTCGGTCGGATACGACGGTTATCTCGGCGTGGAGGACTTCAGCGGCGCGATGCGTTCCCGCGACATGATGCGGCATTTTGCGGACTATTTCCGGTCTTTGCTGTGAACGGCGGCGGACGAAGTTCGGAAACGATTCGGGGAGGGAGCGAAATGGACAAAGTCAGAATCGGCGTTGTCGGGCTCGGAAACATGGGCGCGATGCATGCGCGATATTTGGCGGAAGGAAAAGTGGAGGGCGCCGTGCTGACGGCCGTCGCCGACACGGACGCCGGCCGGGAAGAATGGGTACGGCGGCACATCGGCGGCGATGCGCGGTTTTTCCGGAGCGGGACGGACATGTACGATTCCGGAACCGTCGACGCCGTCATCATCGCGACGCCGCACTACGACCATCCGGAGGAAGCGGTGCGCGCTTTCGCGCGCGGGCTGCACGTTCTCGTCGAAAAGCCGGCGGGCGTTTACACGAAACAGGTGCGGCGCATGAACGAAGAAGCGTCCCGAAGCGGCAAGGTGTTCGGCATCATGTACAATCAGCGGATGAACCCGCTGTACCGGAAGCTGCGCGATCTGATTTTATCCGGAGAGCTCGGCGAAATCCGCCGCACCAACTGGATCATCACCAGCTGGTACCGTCCGCAGAGCTATTACGATTCCGGCGGCTGGAGGGCGACCTGGGCGGGCGAAGGCGGCGGCGTGCTGATCAACCAGGTTCCCCATCAGCTGGATCTTTGGCAGTGGACGACCGGCATCATGCCGACGCGGGTAAGGGCGTTTTGCCATTTCGGCAAATACCGGAACATTGAAGTCGAGGACGACGTCACCGCCTATGTGGAATATGCCAACGGCGCCACCGGCGTGTTCGTGGCGACGACCGGAGAAGCGCCGGGCACGAATCGTTTCGAGGTGACGGGCGATCGCGGCAAAATCGTCGTGGAAGACGGCCGGCTGACGTTTTGGCGGCTGAGGGTGCCCGAGCCGGAGTTCAACCGGACGTTTCGCGGCGTGTTCGGCTCGCCGGAATGCTGGAAATGCGAAGTGCCGGTGCATGGCGAGGACCCCGGGCATCGGGGGATTACCCAAAACTGGGTGGACGCGATATTGCGCGGAACCCCGTTGATTGCGCCGGGAGAAGAAGGCATTCTCGGGCTGACGCTGTCGAACGCGATGCATTTGTCCACATGGACGGACAATTGGGTGGATTTGCCGCTGGATGAAGATTTGTTTCACGAATATTTGCAGCGGCACATCGAGCGGTCGCGCTATCGTAAAACGGAAGGCGGTTCCGCAGGCATCGCCGACGTGAGCGGAACATTCGGCGCCTGACGGACCGACGGACCGCAGGACCCGGCTCGACTGATCGAGGAGGATGAGCGCATCGTGCAGTGCGTCCGTACATGCGGACGGCGTTCGGCGGGCGGAACCATGGTGAGCGAGAGCGCCGCTGCGTTAGCGGCTGACATACGGCGGGAAGGCGCTCCGCCGGTACGAACGATCTACGCGGGGCGGCGCAGGCAGGATCGTCAAGATGTTGAAGAAACGGGGGAGAGTTCGATGTCTTCGCGCGACGGGATGAATTACGCGCCGACAGGGAAACCGAAACCGGTCTGTTCGCCGGGAGAGTTCGTGTTCGCCGCCGCGGGGCTGGAACACGGGCATATTTACGGCATGTGCAACGGTCTTTTGGAAGCGGGCGGCGTGCTGAAATGGGTGTATGACGAAGACCCGGCCAAAATCGCCGCCTTCCGGAAAACATATCCGGGAGTGCGGGAGGCGCGCTCGCTGGAGGAAATCCTGGAGGATCCCGAGGTGCATATGGTAGCGGCCGCCGCCATTCCCGCGGACCGGTGCGGCTTGGGGCTGCGTGTGCTCGCCGCGGGCAAGGATTATTTCACGGACAAACCGCCGTTCACCACGTTGGAGCAAATCCATGAGGCAAGACGAGCGTGCCGCGATACGCAGCGCAAATATATGGTGTATTACAGCGAACGCCTGCATTCGGAATGCGCCGTGTTTGCGGGACAGCTGGTTCGGGAAGGCGCCATCGGCCGGGTCGTCCAATTGATCGGCGCCGGTCCCCACCGGGTCAACGCGCCGGCGCGGCCGGACTGGTTTTTCCGAAAAGAACGGTACGGCGGCATTCTTTGCGATATCGGCTGCCATCAAGTGGAGCAGTTTTTGTACTTCGCCGGGTGCAAGGATGCCAAGGTCGTGCAGAGCAAGGTGGCGAACTATCATCACAAACAGTATCCCGAACTGGAAGACTTCGGCGATGCGAGCCTTATTGGCGATAACGGCGCCACCTGCTATTTCCGCGTCGATTGGCTGACGCCCGACGGTCTCGGCGTCTGGGGAGACGGCCGCACGATCATTCTCGGTACGGAAGGATACATTGAACTTCGGAAATATATCGATGTGGCCAGGGATCGGCGGGGCAACCATCTGTATTTGGTGGACGGCAAAGGCGCCCGGCATCTGTGCGTCGACGGCCAGGTGGGCTATCCTTTCTTCGGCGAGCTGATTTTGGACTGCCTGAACCGCACGGAGCGGGCGATGTCCCAGGAGCACGCGTTCAAGGCGGCGGAACTGAGCATTCAGGCGCAGCGCATGGCGATACGGATCGAATAGATCGGGGAGAGAAAGGAGCGGCAGCGGCTTGATTCACCTGCAATACCGCGAAGATCGTCCCATCCGCATGGGATTTCACGCGCATGCCGAGTATGAGGTGTACTATTTTCACGGCGGGAAGTGCAACTATTTGATCGGCGACAAACTGTGGGCGCTCCGGCCGGGGGATATGCTGCTGATGCACGGCATGACGCCGCATTGTCCGAATCCGGATTATTCCGAACCGTACGTGCGCTCCATCCTCCATTTCGATCCGTCCTACATTCGCGGCGTCTGGCCCTCGTCTTCCTTGCTGCTGGAGCCGTTCGCCGAACTGAAAAACCACCGCCTGCATTTGACGGGCCGCGACCGCGAGCATGTGGAATCCGAGCTCGCCGCGATGCACGCGCTGCAGCAGGCGGGGACCGCCCTGGCGAAAGACCGTTTCCTTCTCAAGGTGATCGGGCTCCTGCACGACATTTACGAGTGGTGCCGGGATCCGATCCGGCTCGCCGCGGAAATTCCAAACGACAAGCAGAAACACGCGCAGGCGGTCATTTCGTACATCGAAGAGCATTACGACAAGGACATTCGCCTGGACGACCTGGAGCGCGCGCTGCATTTGAACAAGCATTACCTGGCGCGGCTGTTCAAGGAAGTGACGGGCATGACGATTTTCAAATATTTGTATCACCGGCGGATCAATCAGGCGAGAGTGTGGATGGCGCTGGAGCGCGACATGAGCGTGACCGAAGTTTGCTACCGGACGGGATTCAAGCATGTCGCGCATTTCAGCCGGGTGTTCAAGCAGTTGGTGGGATGCGCCCCCGACCGGTACCGGAAGGACATCGCGAATCGGTGACCCCCGCCGCGGAGAATCGTCCGGCGTAATGCGCGGCGCTTTTCTGACTTTTCCCGGTATGCTATGATGGTGGCGAACCGAAGGAACGAATTTTCGCTTCAAGGAGAGATCCGCATGAAACACGAATCGCAGCCCGAAGTGGTGACGTTCGGCGAGTCGATGGCGCTGATGACCCCGTTGTACGGCGCGGGGCTCGAAGAGGCCGGCACTCTCGTCAAATCGTTCGGGGGAGCGGAAAGCAACGTCGCCATCGGGCTGGCCAGGTTGGGACACCGCGCCGGCTGGTTCGGCCTCTTGGGGGACGATCCGATGGGCAAGTATGTTCTCAAAAAGATACGGGGGGAAGGCGTCGACGTGTCGCGGGCGCGGCTGTCGGGACAGGCGCAAACCGGGTTGATGCTGCGGGAGGAACGATACGGAAAAACTTCCGTGTACTATTATCGTTCCGCCTCGGCGGCCAGGTTGATCCGGCCCGATGACCTCGACGCCGATTACATAGCCGGCGCCCGAATCCTCCACATTACCGGCATTACGCCGGCGCTGAGCGAAAGCTGCCGCGAGACGGTGTTCGCCGCACTGGAAATCGCCCGCCGCGAAAAGGTGAAAGTGTGCTTCGATCCGAATTTGCGCCTGAAACTGTGGCCGATCGAACAAGCGCGGGAAGTCATATGGCGGCTCGCACAAACGGCGGACTACTTTTTGCCGGGGTTGGATGAACTCTCCCATCTGTTTCCCGGTGAAGATGTGGAGGCGCTGTTCAACCGGCTGCGCGAACTGCCCGGCGTTTCGGTGGTGAAAGGATCGGGAACGACGTACGTGCTGGAGAACGGAAACGCACGGGAGGTCGAGTGGTTCCCGGTGCAACGGGTCGTCGATCCGATCGGCGCGGGCGACGGCTTCTGCGCGGGGTTTTTGTCGGGCATTCTCCGCGGCTGGAGCCTTGCGGAAGCGGCTCGGCTCGGCAATCTCGTCGGATCGATCGTCGTGCAGCACGTCGGCGACTGGGAAGCGCTGCCGGACAAGGAGACGGTGGAATCGATTTTGTTCGGGCGGAAGCATGTCGAAAGGTAAACGGGCGTTCGCTTGGACCGCGTGCGGGCACGCGTTCAAGAACTTGTCACCAATGTCGTCCCGCGGGTCGTCTCGCGGCCGATTTCCGAGTGCGCGCCATCCTTCTCTTGTGCTATAATAGTCAAAAAATCGACAGCGGCGGCGATGCGGCCGGCCGCACGGCGCCACCGAACGCCGCGAAGGAGAGGTTCGAACGTTGCTCACCCATATCGTGCTGTTCAAATTGAAAGATCCGTCGCCGGAAAACATCGAGAGAACGAGACAGGTGCTCGCCGACATGGAGGGGAAAATTCCCGAACTGCTGGAGCTGGAAGTCGGCGTCGACGTCGTGCGCTCCGAGCGATCCTATGACTTGGCGCTCGTCTCCCGTTTTCGTTCGCTGGAAGACATGCAGAAGTACCAGGTGCATCCCGTGCATCAAAAGGTGCTGGAATATATCGCGACCGTAAAGGAATCGACGATTGCCGTCGATTATGAAGACGGACGGTAATACGCCATGGACATGACCTATTTGCGCGAAGCGATGCTCGTGCTCGCCGTCATCTTTTTGTCTTTTCCCTTGATCTTGTGGAGATTGAAGCGGAAAAACAAACGGCGGGGGTAACGGGACCGTTTCGCCCCGCGGAAAAGAGGATGCTTCGATGGTGTATTATGTGAATTATGATCAACTCCGGCTGCGCCAGCGCTTTTTGTCGGAATTGGCCGACGCCGCCGAAAAGCTGGACCGCGAATGGTTCGACGCCGCGCCGTTCGGCGCCTATGCCCAGGAGCGAATTTTGCATCTGGCCATTGAATCGGTCACGGATATCGGCAGCCTGCTGATTGACGGATTCATGATGCGGGACGCCGGCAGCTACGAGGATATCATTGAGATTTTGCGCGGGGAAGAGGTTATGGACGAACGCGTGGCGGCGTTCCTGACCGATCTGATCCGCCTGCGCAGGCCGCTGGTCCAGGACTATGTGCATTTCGACCGCGCGTCGCGGCATCCCCTGCTGGCCGGTCTTCCGGACACGCTTCGCTCGTTTTCCGTCCAGGTGGACCAATTTTTGGAACGCCAGCCGCTGAAGTGACGCATTTCACACACGAGCCGCGCTGCAGAGGAGGAAACTGGCCGATGCCGCTTCGTCAGGAACATTCCACACGGCATATGATCCTGCATTTGATCAAAACGGAAGGATCCATGAGCGTCGGCGACCTGTCCGAGCGTCTCGGCATTACCGAGATGGCGGTGCGCAGGCACATTCATGCGCTGGAACGCGACGGTTACGTGGCGTCCCGGCTCGTCCGCCGAACGATGGGGCGGCCGCAGCACCGCTACGAGCTGACGCCGGGCGCGGATGAGCTGTTTCCGCGCACGTACCACGCGCTGGCGCTGGACCTGCTGGAGGAACTCGAAGAAGTCGGCGTTTCCGCCGACGAGCTGTTCGAGCTGCGCAGAGAGAGGCTCGCCCGCCGGCATGCGCCCGCCATGGACGGCCAGCCGCTGCCGGACAAAGTCGCGCGGCTGGCGGACATCCAAAATTCCGCCGGCTACATGGCCAGCTGGGAGCGGGAACGGGACGGATACGTGCTGCACGAGCACAACTGCCCGATTTCCAGAGTCGCCGAACGGTTTCCGCAGGCGTGCCGCTGTGAGCTGGAATTGTTCGGGCAGCTGCTCGGAACGCGGGTGGAGCGGACCGAATGCATTTCCGAAGGCGGCAGGAAATGCACGTATCGCATTTATGAAACGGATTGATTCGCCATCTTCAGCCGGAGGCCCCGAACGCGGGACTGCCGGCTGTTTGCGCGAAAGAAGGAGGTAAACATGGACCAACCGACGAACATCAGGCTGACCTCGATGACCAGCAAAGGGGGGTGCGGCTGCAAAATCGGGCCTGCGGACTTGTCCGCGGTGCTGCGCAACTTGCCGTCCATGCCGAAGCATCCGGATCTGCTCGTCGGCCTCGATACCCACGACGATGCGGGCGTATTCCGGCTGAGCGAAGATCTGGCGCTCGTGCAGACGGTCGATTTCTTCACCCCCATCGTGGACGTTCCATATGATTTCGGGCGGATCGCCGCGGCCAACGCGATCAGCGACGTGTATGCCATGGGCGGCAGGCCGCTGACCGCGCTGAACATCGTCGCGTTTCCGATCGGAAAGCTGGACAAATCGATATTGGCGGACATATTGCGCGGGGCCGCGGACAAAATGGCGGAAGCCGGCGTCACGCTGGTGGGCGGGCATTCCATCGACGACAGCGAACCGAAATTCGGCCTGGCGGTGACCGGCGTCGTGCATCCGGACCGCATCCGCACCAATGCGGGAGCGAGGCCGGGCGACGCGCTGATCTTGACGAAGCCGATCGGCGTCGGCATATTGACGACTTCCATCAAGCGGGACTTGTTGACGGACGAAGAAATTGCCCGGGTCACCGCGGTCATGGCCCAATTGAACAAAACGGCGGCGGAAGTGGCGGACGGCTATGACGTGCGCGGCTGTACCGATGTGACGGGCTTCGGACTGCTCGGACACGCGCTGGAAATGGCGGAAGCGAGCGGCGTCGGCATCGTCGTGGCGAAGTCGGCGGTGCCGGTGCTGCCGCGTGTGCGGGAGTTGGCGGAAGCCGGAGCGATTCCCGGAGGCACCAAAAACAACTTCAGGCATGTCGAGAACCGGGTGGATTTTCCGGATGCGCTGGACCAGATCGACCGCTGGATTTTGTGCGATGCGGTCACGTCGGGCGGACTGCTGATGTCGGCGGCGCCGGAACACGCCGATTCGCTGCTTTCGGCGCTGCGCGATGCGGGCGTCGACGCCCACCGGATCGGCACCGTGACGGACAAGCATCCCGGCCGCATCCTCGTTACGGAATAAGGGGTGCCGGCAGCGTATGCGGGACGAGATTACGATCGAGGAACTGCTGCAGCTTCGGGAATCGGCCCCCGTCACGACCATCGATGTGCGCTCTCCGTCGGAGTTTGCCGACGGCACGATTCCGGGCAGTGTGAACATTCCGCTGTTTGACGATGAAGAGCGGGCGCAGGTCGGCACCGTTTACAAACAAATCGGCGTAAAGGAAGCGAAGCGGCTCGGGCTGGAAATCGTTTCGCGAAAGCTGCCCGAACTCGTCGGCCGTTTCGAGCGGCTGGAAGGAGAGAAGGCGGTATTTTGCTGGCGGGGCGGCATGCGCAGCAAATCGGTGACGACGGTGCTGTCTTTGATGGGGATACGCGCGTACCGCATCATCGGCGGGTATCGGGCATATCGCCGGAAAGTGGTGGAGTCGCTCGAACAGTTCGACTTGAAGCCCGAATGCATCGTCGTGGGCGGGCTGACCGGCACCGGCAAAACCCGCGTGCTGCGCCTGTTGAAGTCGCAAGGGTACCCGGTGCTCGATCTGGAACGGATGGCGGGTCACCGCGGTTCCGTCTTCGGCCACGTGGGGCTTCGGCCGAACAACCAGAAGACCTTCGACGCGCTGTTGTTTGAGGAACTGCGCGTTCTGAACCATCGGCCGTATGTGCTCATGGAAGGGGAGAGCCGGCGCATCGGCAAGGCGGTCATGCCGGAATTTCTGGCGCGGGCGAAAGAAAGCGGCCGGCACATTCACCTGGTGCTGCCGCTGGAAGCGCGCGTGCGCAACATTTTGGCCGATTACGACCCTTCCGGCCGCGCGGACGAACTGCTGGCGGCGTTCCGTCGCATCAAGCCGAGCATTCATACTCCCGTCGCGCGGGACATCGAACAGTCGCTCGCGGAAGCGCGGTATGAAGACGCCGTGCGGCTCTTGCTTCAGTTTTATTACGACCGCAAATACGGGCACGCGATGGACCGAAGCGCGGCCGAGCCGGTGACGATCGAAGCCGCCGACGTTCGGGATGCGGCGGAAAAAGTGCGCAGGCAGCTGGCCGCCTGGGGGTTCGGCGATCCGGAGACGCCGCGCTGACTTTTTTCGCTTTGGCTGTGTCAAAATCGAATTGTTATACTATAATGGTAGAAGATACCGGGCGATCGCCCAATGCGGCGAACCTGTGAGAGGGGTGGCGTCTTCTTGGATCCCATCGTTAAGGTGAGCATAGTGCTGGCGGCGCTCGCTGTCATCGCGATGGCGGTGTGCGGAGTATGGGCGCTGTTGTCGTTGCGGAAAACGGTGGAACGGATGCGGACTTCGCTCGACAGCGTCGAAGAGCGGCTGAATCAGCTGATGCAGGAATCCGT